>ENA-ORXM01000264-ORXM01000264.1-marine-metagenome-genome-assembly--contig:-NODE-264-length-104226-cov-6.228672_pt1 | contig 104226 bp, 84 predicted proteins | sample MGYA00237867_ERZ511480 | MGnify/ENA primary metagenome ERZ511480 (study PRJEB26309, sample SAMN06266103) | marine metagenome | isolation source: Algal blade | place: United Kingdom:Sidmouth, United...
AGATGGGCGTTGAAATAGCCAACGGTCCAACCCGTTGGAAGGTTCTCCGATGCCTGGAGTTGCCAACTAGCACCGCCATCGGACGAGCGGAAGATGCCGAGCTCTCGGTGGTACAGATAGAACGTGTCGGCTTCGACTCGGTCAGCCACGAGCACTCGTCGGTTCAAGAAGTACTGCGTGTGCGAGCCGCCGGTGTAGAGGCCGTCGTCGTTGAGCTGATCCTCGGTGCTGGGCAGCAACACCGGTGTCCAGGTGGCTCCTTGGTCAGTGGTGAAATGAGGCGCACCGTTGTATGTCGGCAACCAGACGATGTTCGACGTACTGCTCGACGAAACAGCGATGTTTCCGTAGACCAACTCGCTCGGATGCCCATTGCCGTACGAGGCAAACGGCGTCCAATTCTGACCTCCGTCATTGGAGAACGCCGAGAGATACGAGTCGTCCTCCCCACGGCAGCACGGACGCTGGTCGCCCATGACGGCAACAAGAAAGTTCGGATCAGCGCTGCTCCAGTCGAGATCCCAAGCGGACTGGAAGCGACCGGCAGGATGCACCACGGCGTCAGCGGGTGAGTCGCTGCCGTGCCAGAAGATGGCGCGATCCCAGTGAGCGGTGACCGGCTGACCGCCGGGCGGGGCAACCACGTCGTTCGAAACGAGTTCCTCGATGCCCTCTGACTCACACGTCAACGTGAGGTCCGAGGCATCGATGTCGGTTGCCCGCCACACCGCAAAGCCTTCAGGAATCCACACTTGGTCTTCGACCTGTCGGTCGAAACGCAACGAACCGGTTGGCAAGAAATCGTTCGGGTACTGCTGGAGCCAAGGAATGGCCTCGCACTCGATGGAGATGCCCACCTCGTCCCAATCGTCTCCGCTGTTGGTCGTCCGCAGGAAGTCTCTGGCAATGGCCTCGCCGCCGATGAGCGCCCGGTTCGGATTGAACGAATCGACAGAGACCGTCTCGTACTGACGACCTCCCGATGGCGTGATCTCCTCGATCGAGTCGCCGTCGATCAGCCACACCTGACCAGGGTCTCGGGCAACCACCCACAGCCGGCCATCGACGCCTTCCTCGGCATCGAAGGGCATCCCAACGGACGGAACCTGGACCGACCATGCCGCTCCCCCGTCGGTGCTTCGCATCACGCCAACGCCGGACACGCCCGCCCAAACAGTGGCGCCGTCGGCAGACCACACGACGAAGGTCACACCAGCAGCACTGGTGCCACCGAGTGCTGCAGGCAGTGAGCCGACAGGCACATCATCGACCCTGGTGAAGGTGACAGCAGCATCGGTGGAACGCCACAAACCCTCGGTTCGGGTGCCGACGATCACGACATCGGGGTTCGACGGGTCGACGGCCAAGCGCTCGCCGGTCGTCCGCCACTCGGCGTTCGCCCCGAAGAAGAACGGGTGGCTCGAGCGATCCCAATTCGCGCCGCCATCGTTGCTGATCAGCACTCGTCCGTTGTTCTGCTCGAAGGAGTTGCCGACGGCGAGGTACAGCCGCTCGGGATCAGACGGAGCGATGGCCATTGCTTCGATCGAGTAGTCGATCGGGTTCGGGTCTTGCACTGCGTCGTTCGTGATGAGCTGCTGCCAGCGGCGATCGCTGTCGATCCAGCGATACACACCACCGACATCGGTGCGGGCGAGACGGACCGAGCCGTCTGCATTCGAGTCGAAGCCCGTCACGAATCCGCCTGCGCCAGAAGACAGCGCGGTGAACTCGTAGCTCTCGGCGGAGTGAGCTTCGCTCGACGCGGCTGGAACATCGGGCAGTGGTGTGAACTCGGGATCCTCGATACCAAGGTCGCCATTGGTCCGTTCGGTCACAGGTGGTGATCCACCGTCGGTGCAGGCTGCCGCCAGGAGACACGCGACAACGAGGACAGACAGAAAGCGAGGCACCTCGAGACCGTAGCCAAGGCTCAGTGCGACCAGTGGGCAGGGCAACCGTGCCGGGAATGTTCACCCACATCGAGCTGAGCCAGAAGCACTGGTCACCGCACCGAATGGCGTGACAACCAACCACCGAGGGCGCTCGAAGCGGCACTCGCCGTCGTTCAGCTCAACGCTGAAGGGGGTTCAGCCAGCGCTGGTCGAGCGCCGAAGGTTGCCGTTCGACCGGCGGCGTTGAACAGCGCAGCGAGGCGTCTTCCTTCGCTTGCGCTGTCAAAATCTGCAACAACTCGAGCCCTGCCTGCTGCCCCCATGCGCTGGCGGAGCGCAGGGTCAGAAGCCAGCTGTGCAATCCGCTCGGCCAGTTGGGTGCGATCACCGGGACGGCACACGAATCCGGTTTCGTCGTCGATCACGAGCTCACTGACACCGCCGACCTGGGTGGCGATCACCGGCAGCCCACTCGCTTGCGCTTCCATGAGGCCCACCGGCACGCCTTCGGCGTAGCTCGGCAGCACGTAGGCATCGGCGGTCGCCAGCAGCTCCGCCACACCGGTCTGGTTGATGTAGCCGTGGAAGGTCACTCGCTCTGCAATTCCGAGGCGAGATGCGAGCTTTTCATAGCCGTCACGCGCCGGACCATCGCCAGCCAGGTCGAGCCGGAGGCCCGGCATGTCTTCGGCCAGGGCAGCGATCGCTTCGAGCAGCTCTCCAACGCCTTTCACATGGTCGAGTCGAGCGACGAAAGCGAGTCGGAACTCGGCATCGTCTGCTGCTGAGGTGCTCACGGCGGGAGCCTCGAGCGACCGGTCGGCGTAACGACTCGGATCCACACCGCAATGGATGATGTGTAGCTTGTCTCCGGCATCGGCTGTCGAGAGCAGCTGCGCCTGGCTTCGGGCGAACCAAGAAATGCAAGACACGAAGGAGGCTCGATCGATCTTGGCGTCGAGACGCCAGACATTGGCATCGAAGAACACCCCTGGACCGTGAAGCGTGAAGCTGAACGGGACGTCAGCCAACGATGCGGATAGCATGGCAACCGATGTCGAGACGTCAGCCAAGTGGCTGTGCAGGTGATCGAAGCCTTCGGCCTGCAGTCGGTCGGCGAGCAAGCCAGCTTCTGCGAAGTAGAACCCCTGATAGAGCCCACCACGAAGACCAGCTCGCTTGGTGTCGAGCGCCAGCGCGAGCGACGAGAAGTAGCGCCTGGGAGACCGAGCCAGCAGTCGGGCGTGAGCTCGCACAAGCCGACCAACTGATGGAGGCAGCAAATACTTCGTTCGTTCGCGCTCGGTCCGCTGCTCCTCCCCCACCATGTGCTCGTCACCGGGCCGGCGAATGGCGGAGCTCTCGACGTCGAGTCCAGCGGCGCGAACCGCAGCGATCTCGCGTTGGATGAACGTGTCGGTCGCTCGCGGGTATTCAGCAGCGAAGTAGAGAACCTTCGTCATGAAGCAGCGAGACGATCGGCCACCAGGTCGACTGACCCTGCCGACCGTCGTAGTGCAGCGTCGAGGTCGAACCTCGGGGTCCAGCCGAGCAGTCGCTTGGACTTGTCATTGCGGAAATCGAATGGCTTGAACCTGGCGTCGACCTGGTCTGGCAGCGCGATGCTCGGCACTTTCATTCGCCCGTCGAAGACCTTGGCGTTGATGGCGGCAACAGTGCTGGCGGCCGCTTTCATGATCGGCAGCGGCACAAAGATCGATGACGGAACGTCTTCGAGCGCCTCGACCTTCTTTGCGTACTCGGACTGTGTGGGCAGGTCGTCGTCGACGAGGTTGATGACCTGGCCATCGACACTGGCCTGCCTGGCCGGGTCGAGTAGCGCCTCTGCAGCGAGCACCAGTGCCTCGGCAGTGTTCTCGACGTAGATGATCGGAGGGCGACCCTTCGCTCCGACCCGAAGGTCGATCGGCCCGAATTCGCCTCCGAGCAGCGGATGCCAGAGTTGGTCCCGTCCGTAGATCATGCCGGGGCGAAGCATCACCATGTGGTGGCCATCTTCGGCTCCGAACTCTTCGTAGAGCTCGTCCTGGTACAGCTTGGTCTCGGCGTACTCGTCACGGCCGCGTGGATCACTGATCACGGGGAAGGATTCGTCGAAGACGCTGTTTGCCGAGCGCTGTCGGTAGTCGTAGACCGAGAACGTGCTGACGGCGACGAGGTTGTCGACCCCTGCAGTACGAGCGGCGTTCAGCACAGACTCCGTGCCGATGACGGTGCCGGAGAAGCGAGAGAAGAAGTCGCCGCCCTTCACCGCAGCGAGATGAAGAACCGCATCGCAGCCCTGCATCATCTCGGCCAAGTCTCGGCTTGCCAGGTCGCCGCGAGCGAAGCTCAAACGACCGGTGGCTTCGGCTGCAGCGAGCGCTGATGCCGACGAAGCCGGGCGGACGAGGGCAACGACGTCGTGGCCGCGAGCGATTGCGTCGGCCACGACATGGCGCCCAACGAAGCCGGTCGCTCCGGTGATGAAGATCCTGTGTTTCGCGCTCATCGTCTTGCCTCCGGAGCCAGCAGGGCATCAATCAGATCGGCAGCCCCTTGGATTTCGCTCGGCGTCACAGGGGGAGCCTCGTGCGCCTGAAGCGCGGTGTAGGTCTGGTCCAACAATCGAACCAGCCCGTGGTACGGGCCGTGCTGCAAGAGCTTCTGGCCGAAGTTGCGGAGGCCAGCGCCTGCCAGCTTGGTGCCATTCACCAGGTGGTTGACGATCGGCGTCAGCTGAGCGCCGCCTGGCCGAGGCCCGAGAACCTCGAGATGTGGGTGGAACAAATCAGTTGTGGCCTGCCCCTCACTCCCGCGGACCGTGACCGAGAAGAGATCAGGGCTCGTGCGGCACGAGAAACGAAGACGGCCGTGGACAGGATTGCCCTCGGCGTCACCGATCATGAGCGCGTCGAGGTCGTCGTAGGTGAACAGATCACCGCCACCGTGATTGTTCCAATGAGCAGACACCGGTCCCCACACGGGATGACCGCTGAGCGTGTTCATCAGGTAGGCGAAATGCGTGGCGAAGTCGTGGATCACGCCGGCAGGCATGTCATGAATCGGGTTGCGAGCGTTCTGGTCGGCAAAGCGACTCTCTTCGCCGCGGATCTGCAGCGCCATCCGCACATCGACTTCAGCGATGGTGCCGAGCTGCCCGTTGTCGATGAGGTCTCGCACGGCGAGGATTTCGTCGTTGAACCGGTAGTTGTGGTTCTCCACGAGATGCAGCCCGAGGGCGTCGGCCTTCGCCAACAGCGTCTGCGCCTCGGCGCCCGTCGGCAACATGGGCTTTTCGCAGAACACGTGCGCTCCTGCATCCAAGCACATGTCGACAAGCGAAGCGTGGGTGTGTGGAGGCGTGAGGACGTGGACGATGTGTGGTGACGCCGACGAAAGCATTTCTGCAACGTCGGTGTATCCCGCAGCGGCATCGAATCGCCGAGCAGCGATCTTGGCCGAAACCGGAGACAGATCGCAGATTCCCACCAGATCGGCGCGATCGCTGTCCCGCAAGAAGGGCAGATGCTCCAGCGAAATCGCACCAGCCCCGATCACGGCGGCTCGAAGAGGGGCGCCCAGTTCGTGCGAATCGGGGATCTGCCCACGTGAAGATGGCGTCATGGGTGTACTTTCGGACCGGTCGGTGAGTACTCAAGGGAAACCCTTTGGTTTCCTGGTCAGTCGGCCGAAGGAAACGCTACGGCCGTGTGGTGACTCCGCCACGCTGCTGCTCCACGATCTTCTTGGGCTGGATTCGCCATGACTGCAACTCGACCGTCAACTCGACGCATCCTGACCGCTCCGGCAACGAAGCGGGCAACGCAGGCCTTGACCCCAGGGCAAGCCGAGGTCCCCCTCGGCCCCTTCGCCTACGGCTTCGCCAGCATCTACATCACGATCGCCGTGCTGCTTGCTGGCCCGGCGTACACCTTCGAGCCCTATGTCTGGACCCTGACGTTGGCCTTTCCAGCTGGGGCACTCTTGCTCGCTCCCCGCTCGCAGGCTCGTCGCGTGGTGTTCGACGGCCCGTTGATGGCGCTCGTGGCTTGGGTTGCCATGTCCATCATGTGGACCTTCAATTTCGAAGCTGGCATCTTCAACGTTCGTCGCGACGTGCCCCTTTGGATCGCCGCGTCCCTCATGGCGACCTTGTTGCCCAAAAAGGACGTCATCATTGCGATGAAGCGGGGAGTGATCCTCGCCATCTTGATCACGATCGTTGGGCTCATCGTCGACCCGTCGACCCGGATCAGCGCCGCCGAAGGCATTTTCGTGGCCGACATCCCCGGCTGGCACGGCTACTTCGTGCACAAGAACGTCTTTTCACCCTTCCTGATCTTTGCGGTCCTGCTCACGGTCCACTTCGAAACTGAACCCGTGAAGCGAGCGATCTACCTCGCGGTGCTGGCCGTCCTGCTCGTTGGAAGCGACTCAGCCACCGGTTTGTCGGCGGCAATCTTCATCGGTGCGGTCTACATCTGGTTTCGCTTCCTCTTCCGCAGCGGCGTTGGCCGACGCTCGACGGCGTACGTCGTGTCATCGATAGCCGTCGGACTCGTTGCCCTGATGGGTGCGGCGGCGTCGCTGAGTGTCCTGACCACTGCGGCTGGCAAAGACCTCACGTTCTCCGGCCGCACGTTCATCTGGGGTGCAGTACTCAACGCAATCAGGGACCGACCCCTGGTCGGTTACGGCAACGGCGGCGTGTTCTGGGACCAGCAGAGTGACATCACCCGATCGATCTGGAGTGACGTGGGATTCCGCATCCCGCACTCACACAGCGGCGTGCTCGACGTCTGGCTGAACTACGGCGCCATTGGTGTGATCCTGTTCGGTATTGTGTTCATCACCGGCGTCGCCAAAGGCCTTCGCTTGCTCCGCTCGTCGCCATCGACCGCCGAGTGGATGCTGACGCTCCTGGCCGCCCAGTTCCTCATGGGACTCTCGGAAAACGTCTTCCTTGGTGCGTGGATCGTCTACATCGCCCTTGCTCGCGGGATCGTCCAACGTGAGCTCAATGATGTCGCCCGACTCGACGCCGAGGCCAATCGCGAACAAGTGCTCGACGCACGAGAGGTGCAACCGACCAACCCGTGAGCCGGCGGGCGAGGGGCGCCCAGCAAACCAAGAGATGAAGCTCCATCAGCTCATCAGCACCCGATGCTGGTCAAGCAACGCGCTGGTCAAGCAACGCCAACAGTCTCAGGCGATACGCCCGTCGAGGACGCTGTCGAGCACCTCGACCAAACGACACGCAGCAGCGGTGTCGGTGTGCCGGAGTTCGCCGCACTCGAAGGCACCTTTGTTGAGGCGCTCCCGCAGTCCGGAGTCGCCCAGCAGTGCCTGGATCGACTCAGCCATTGCGTCAGCATCGCCAACCGGCACAAGCAGTGCGTTGGCGTCGTGCTCGACGTAGTCATCGATCCCCTGGCGGTTCGAGACCACGAGGCTCCGGCCGTGCCGGAACGCCTCAGCCATGGTGATGAGACCCGCAGTCAGACCCTCGTTGTTCATCGGCAAGACGTTGACCGTCGCCTGACGAACGAGCTGATGGATCTTCTGCCGGTCGACACCTTCGAGAATCTCGACGTTCGGCGGCGGTGTGAGTCCGGCAAGGACGCGAGGCCCGGCGACGATCTTGGTCTTGATCCCCACCTTCTCGACCGCCTCGAAGAGCGTTCGGTAGTCCCGGAAACCCGAGCCCGTCGCGAAGACGAAGGGATCGTCGGTTGCCTCGTCATCAGCCTGCACCGCTCCGCCGTACTGAACGTGACAAAACGAGAAGACTTCTTCGGGCAACCGCAGATGCTTGGCGTATGCCGCGATCTCGTTCGTCGAGTGGACAACGAAGCGGTCGACGGCGCGAAGCGCTGGGCGGGCCAACATCGACCTCGGAGCACTCCCGAACGTCGTGTTGAAGAACCACGCTACGAGCGGCACGTCGACGCGTCGTACGCGCTTGAAGCTCGCCACTGTGGTTGCCAACTGGGGGAATACCGTGATGGCTCCCCCCTGATGAGCAACGGCTGTATCGATCAGCGAAGACGCAGTAGAGGCAAAGGCCCGCCACTCGGCGACGCCAGTGACCTGTGACTTCTTCTGATGCCAGTCGACGTCACCACCACCGTGGGGAACCTTGGAGAACCGGTACCGATCGGACGCGACGAAGTCACTGATCCACGCTGAGTCAACGCTCTCCATGAACGGGGCGGACACGCTCCAAGAAAATTCCGACTCGGGGCTACTCATTGATGATCGTCCGCCTCCTCAGCCCGGTGTTGGGATCGTGCTCGTGCTTCGACAAGCGGATCAGATCCGCTCTGATCAGTATCGGCAGCTCGTCGTCCGATCTGAATCAACTGCTGTGAAAGACCGTGAGACTTCCGCAAAGCAACTCGACACAGCGGCTACTGGAGTGGTTTTCGAGCACGAACTTGCGGGCCCGCTTCGCTCGCTCCTTCGATGCCACTGGATCGTCGAGCACTCTCTGGATCGCTCGACTGAGACCGCCGGCGTCACCTGGCTCGACACCGACCACGAGGTCTCGCTCAGCGAAAACGGTGGCCAGACCTGGATTGGTCGTGATCACGACCGGCGAGCCACAGGCGATGGCTTCCATCATGGTGGTCATGCCAGCCGAGTAGTTGTTGTCGAGCAGCGGGATCACGGTCACTCCCGCTGTTTGATACAAACTCCGGAGCTCGCTGAAGTCGAATCGTCGCAGCTCGACGTTGTCCGGCAGCGTCTCTGGCATGGCAACGATCGTGTCCGACGTGAAGTTGGGCGACACAGCGCAGATCTTCACATCCATCGCTGTTCCTTCAACATCAATGCGTTCGATCGCCTCGATGAGGGTGGCGTAGTCGCGCTGTTCGAGACCACCGCTCACGATGAGCGACCGGGACCGGCTGCGTTTCGAGTGCGAGGGCCGGAAAAACGACGTGTCAGTCTGCTCCGAAGCGAGAAGACCCGGGCGACCTACCCCGAGCGCTGTGAGAAACTCGACCTTGTCGTCGGATCCGGCAATGGGCAAGAGGTCGATGCCGAGAAACGAGACCATCTTGGTGAGGGTGCGAGCCCGCAGACGAGTGGGAGCCGAGTAGAAGATCGCCAGCTTGATCTTTCGGCGCCGCACCGCTGCCAACAGTCCGATCGCAAGACCGGAATCGTCGCCAGTTGCGTACACCAGGTCGCCATCTCGCATGTCACTCGAAAGCGCTCGAGCAACGGCCCAGTGCTCGGCCCGACCGACAATGCGCGAGCCGAACCGATCACGCAGCTTCGACGGCTCCGCATCCGGCTGGACGATCTCGGCATCGAGACAATACGCGAGCCTCGCAGTTGCGTGATCTGGCCCCACGTCGTTGCGGCTGCGATCCCTGAACATCTCGAAATCGAACGCCGAACTCGTCACCACGCGACGACGCTCGACCCCAGCATCGAGAACGATGACCGGGCGCTCCGGGAGTGACGTCTGCTTGGATCTTGCCGGCCGTGTCGATGCCACGTCGTCGTGCCCCCCATCGCTGTCGGCCAAGACACTCAGCCGAGCACCCCACCGTACCCAATGGGTCATCGTGCCAGCGATCACTGCCGAGGGAATTCATCCACGCATCTCGGGTCGACCCGCCACATCGAGGGCGAGACTGCCCCGGCGGGCCTCAGCGGTGCGGTACGCGAATTCCGACAACACCAACGAGCATCCCTGCTGCTTGAACCGCGAGCGAGGCCGCGAAGTGCAGCTCAGCGGGTGTACCTGATCGTTTGTTCTGGAGCGGCAAGGTGATTGCCCGAACACATCGTTTGCCCGCCCGAGCGATGAAGCGGAGGCGAGATGATCCTTCGCTGCGGCGCGACGTTTGATACTCGGTGTTGCCCATCCAGAACGAGCGGTAGTAGATGTACGACGCAGTGGAGCGTTCTGTCGGGAACGGCTCGCGCACCGCAACCCGTCGGCTGTAGACCGACACCAGCCCGGCCGCCACTGCTGTGCGAAAGAAGACCATGTCCTCTCCGCCGAGTGTGCCGAGTTCGGTGGAGAAGCGGACCTCTTCGTGATCTTGCAGGAAGGACGACCGAACCATCGAGTTCCCCGTCGAACCTTCTTCGATCACAGCGAGTTCGGGATGGTCGAAGAGCCCAATGCGATCGAACGGCTGCGATCGAAGCCACCGTGGCGAGCTCGGATCGAAGGACAAATAGGCAGGTCCGGTCACGCAATCAGCACCGCTGCTCGCCTGCACATCGACGAACTCGAGAAACCAGTCCTCAGGGACGAGGATGTCGTCATCGGTCATGGCAACCCAGTCACCGAGCTCCATTGCTGTCTCGATACCGAGATTGCGAGCAATGGAGATGTTCTGTGCCCCGCTGTGGCGATAGTGAATACCGCCAGCGAACACGCCTTCGAATGCCTCGCAGACCGACCGGGCTCTCCCGTCGGGGTTGTCATCGACGACGACCACGCAGATCTCGGCTTTCCCCGCAGCAGCGTCAGCAGCGACCTTGACGGTGTCGAGCAGCGTGGCGAGCGGGCCATTGCGTCGATGGGTGCACACGTAGAGCGCGATCTGCTGGAGCTCAGTCATGGACGCCACCGGTGGTCACCAAAAGCCACGAAAAGTCGTCATTGTCTGCGATTGCGTGCACGAGCATCTTTCTATGATCGCATGCCGGCTCCCGAAGCTGAGTGCTTCGGGAGAATTCGTTCGGCGCCACCTTCAACAAGTGGGTGGGTCATGTGGGTGACGTGTCTGCCCTAGAGTTACCCGCCTCCCGGACGTCTGCTCGCCACGAATGCGAGTGGGGTCCTCAGTCATTCCCGACGCGGACCGATTGTGCGGGAGGACAGCCGCTCGGGCGATACCAACGAGAGCGATACCAACGAGAGCGACACCAATGAGAAAGGAGATCAGCGTGATGCACAAACTGCGAGCCCTGAAGTATCGCTACGGCGAAATGGCGGGCGACGTGGTGTGGAGCGGCATCGCTGATCTTCTGACGATCATCGCCCAGACAGCTTCCTTCATCCTGCTCGGACGAAATCTCGGTCCGGATCGCTACGGCGGATATGTCGGCATGTTCGGCATCATCGGCCCCCTTGGGGCATTGAGCTGGTCTGGTCTGACCCTGCTGGTGATGCAACAAATTCTCGGGCAACGGCAAACACCGAACACGGTGGCCCGGAACGCACTCACACTCCTCATCGCTCAGACGATCTTCGCCAGCACGGTCTCCATTGCCATTGCCATGCTGGTGATCAAGGGTCTGTCGACCACGGAGATCGTCCTACTCACACTTGTCGAGTTGGCCGCTGCTCCAGTGGTGATGATCACCGCTGGAATCCGCCAGGCTGTCGAGGGTTTCCCCCAAGCAGCCCGCTTACGCATCGGCCTCGTGCTCTGTCGCTCATTGAGTCTGGTGGGCCTCTACCTCGTCGATGCGCTCACGATCAGAAACCTCGCCATCACCTGGCTGGCGGTGATCTCGCTCTACTCGCTGTACTGCTTGGCCAGGATCTGGCCTCGACTCGGCCTCACTCCCCTTCCCGGCCGCCCGAGCCGGTCGATGTTGGTCGCCAACGGGCAACTCTCGCTGCCGATGGCATCAGGGACGCTCCAACAAGACGGCGACAAGGCTGTCTTGAACGGCTTCAATCTCACGACCGACGCCGGCCTCTATGGCGCAGCGTTCCGCATCATCTTGATGGCGCAACTGCCTGTGCAGACGATGAACACCGCTCTGTTCCACCGCTTTCTCGGCGACAACGAGGACGTCATGGGTCAGCACACTCGACGAGCTGTCAGATTCTCGTTCGTCAGTTTCATGGGCAGCATCCCCATTGCGTTGGCCATCTGGCTCGTTGCCCCGATCCTCAGCATCATCTTGGGCGACGACTTCGCTGGGTCGGTGGACATCGTTCGATGGCTGGCGCCGTTCATTCCACTACTGGCAATCAGCTCAGCCCCGCTCAACGGGCTGCTCGGCCTCAACAAGAATGGCGTGCGAGCCGCTGTTGTGGTGAGTTCGAGCGTGCTCGCCATGGCCCTCTACCTCACTCTCATCCCGATTTTCTCGTGGCGCGGCGCAGCAATCGGCACGCTGATCGCCCAGGTCTACGTCGCCGCCGCCGGCTGGTATCTCTTGATCAAGACCGAACGCTCGATCGACGCCGAGCGGACTGAGGATGCAGCGACGAAGGCTGCAACAGCCGGGGCTGCGGCATCGTGAGCGTCGTCAGAGCACCACGGCGTCGGCACCGAGCAACACACGCAACTCCGGGATCAAACCAGAGTCGTTCGAGACGTTGAATTCATCGGCCAGCTTGATGACCTGAGTCTCGCTGAGATGGATGTACACCGAGGACTCGCCTGGATATTCGGTGAGCACCCGCTTGAGGTCTTCGATCATGTGATCCGACAGTTGATCTGGCCTGACCTCGAGGCGAACGGGAGCGTCCGAGCCGAGATTGCCGACCTCGAACACCTCGATCGACTGAATCATCAACTTCGCTTCGTCGTCTCGCTTTTGGACTCGGGCCCTGGCAATGATGACGCGGTCATCATCGAGCAAATGGCCGTAATCAGTGAAGGTGCGGGGGAACACCATGCATTCCGCCGATGAAGCAAGATCCTCGAGGACGAAGATGCCCATGAGATCTCCCTTCTTGGTCCACTTCCGTTGAAGCTGGGTCACGACTCCACCGATCGTGACCGGGGCGCCGTCCTCCATCGACTCGAGATCGGTGAGGGACTGCTCGGTTCGCCGACGAAGCGCACCCTCGAGACCCATGAGCGGGTGGTCAGAGACGTACAGACCGAGCATCTCTTTCTCGAACGCCAAACGCTTGCTCTTGTCGAACTCGGTGTTGGGGATCTGCGGCCGATCGTCATAGGCCGGTCCATCCTCGACAGCTCCGAACAGCGTCATCACACCCATGTCGTGTTCCTTGCGGGTAGAAGCGGTCTTGTCGATGATCTCTTCGAAGGTCAGCAAGAGACCTTGGCGAGGGTGGCCGAGGGAGTCGAAGCCCCCCGCCTTGATCAGGGACTCGATCGCTCGCTTGTTGAGCACCGAATAGTCGACACGCTCGACGAAATCGATGAAGTCGGTGAAAGGGCCACCCTTACGTCGCTCAGCAACAATGAGTTCGACCAGCCCCTCACCCACGTTGCGAACCGCAGACAACCCGAACGTGATGGCGTTGATGGCAGCGTCTGGGTCGTCCAGGTCTGCGTTCGGGATCGAACCAAAGTTGATCTCTGAACGATTGACATCTGGCACGAGCACCGAAATGCCGAGCTGACGACACTCGTTGAGGTAGATGCCCGCCTTGTCGAGATTGGATTTCACACTCGTCAGCAAGCTGGCGAAGTACTCCGCTGGATAGTTCGCCTTCAGGAAGGCGGTCTGGAAACTGACCAGGCCGTAGCCGTAGGAGTGACTTTTGTTGAAGGCGTAGTCGGCGAAGCCTTCGATGGTGGTGAACATGTCCTCGCCGAACTTCACGCCGTAGCCGTTGGTTTCGCAACCGTTGATGAACTTCTGGCGCTCCTTGGCCATGAGCTCACGCTTTTTCTTGCCAGCGGCTTTCCGGAGATTGTCGGCCTCGGCCAGGGTGTACCCAGCGAACTTCTGGCTGGCTCGCATCATCTGCTCTTGGTAGATCATGAGGCCGTAGCTCTCGCCCATGATGTCCTCGGCATCAGGATGCACGTGGACGACGTCTTGACGACCGTTCTTGCGGTCGGCGTAATCGTTGTGCATGTTGGCCGCCATGGGGCCTGGCCGATAGAGCGCCACGAGGGCAGCCACGTCTTCGAAGCCCGTCGGCGCCATTGAACGCATCAACGCCCGCATGGGCGGTGATTCGAGCTGGAACACACCAACGGTCTGACCAGCTTGGAGCAGTTGGTAGGTCTTGGCGTCGTCGAGATCAACGTGGTCGATGTCGACCGTGACGCCGTGCACCTCTTCGATCAGCGCGATCGAGTCGGTGATCACGTCGAGGTTGCGCAGCCCAAGGAAATCCATCTTGAGCAGGCCGAGTTCTTCCACCCCGTTCATTTCGTATTGGGTCACCACGGGTGACTCTTCGATGGGTTTGCCTGATTCCGGCTTGCGCTGGATCGGCAGGTAGGTCGTGAGTGGATTCTTGGTGATCACCACCGCAGCGGCATGGATGCCATCGGAGCGACGGAGCCCTTCGAGCCCTTTCGCCACTTCGATGACCTTGGCGACATCGGGATCGGTGTCGACCATCGAGCGCAGCTCTGTGGCCATGTTGTAGCCGTCGGCGTACTTCTCGGACTTCTCGAAGCAGTACTTGAGCGGGGTGTCGCGACCCATGATGAGCGGCGGCATGGCCTTGGCGACTTTGTCGCCAACGACATAGGGGTAGCCGAGCACCCTGGCGGCGTCCCGCACGGCTGCTCGCGCCTTGATCTGACCGAACGTCACGATCTGGGCGACGTGGTCTCGCCCGTATTTGTCTGCGCAGTAGCGGATCATCTGATCGCGATAGCGGGAGTCGAAGTCCATGTCGATGTCGGGCATCGAGATGCGGGAGGGGTTGAGGAAGCGCTCGAACAGAAGGTCGTATTTGATGGGATCGAGATCAGTGATCCAGAGGCAGTACGCGACGGCGCAACCTGCCGCTGAGCCACGGCCGGGCCCCACGCGAATACCGACGTCGCGCGCGTAACGGATCATGTCCCACGTGATCAAGAAGTAAGAGCTGAAGCCCATGCTTCTGATCGTCTCGAGTTCGAAATCGATGCGATCGAGCGTGCCCTGCGGGATGTTGTTGCCCCAGCGCTTGCGAGCGCCTTCCATCGTGAGATGCAAGAGGTAGTCGTCAGAGCCTTCAAAGCCTTCAGGGATCGGGAACTCGGGCAACAGCGGCTTGCCGAATTCGATCTCGACGTTGCAGCGCTCGGCGATCCACAGCGAGTTGTCGCACGCCTCGGGAAGCTCGGCCCACTGATGCCGCATCTCTCGAGCGCTCTTGAGATAGTGCTCGTCGCCGCTGAACTTGAAGCGGTCGGGGTCGCTCATGAGCGAGCCGGTTTGCACACAGAGAAGGGCATCGTGAGCGTCGTGGTCGACGCGGTGGGTGTAGTGAGAGTCGTTGGTGGCGAGCAATGGCGCTTTGATCTTGCGTGCGATCTCGATCAACCCCGGGTTCGTCTTGATCTGTTCGGGGATGCCGTGATCCTGCAACTCGATGAAGAGGTTGTCTCGACCGAAGATGTCCTGGAGTCGCGCCGCCTTCTCGAGCGCCTGCTGCGGGTTGTCATGGATCAGTGACTGGAGCACGTGCCCACCGAGACAACCGGTGGTGGCGATGACGCCCTCGGAGTACTTCTCGAGTAGCTCCCAGTCGACGCGAGGCTTGTAGTGGAAGCCTGACATGTAGGCCTCAGACGACATCTCGATCATGTTCTGGTAGCCGGTGTTGTTCTCGGCCAGAGCGATCAAGTGGTAGTAGAGCTTCTTGCCGCCGTCGGTCGAGCCGCCAGAGTCATCGACCTTGCCGCGTCGGCTCGGACGTTCGAAGCGAGAGTCGTGCGCTTGGTAGAACTCGGTCCCGATGATCGGGTTGATCCCGTGGGAGCGACACGACTTGTAGAAGTCGAGCACTCCATACATGTTGCCGTGATCAGTGATCCCCAATGCAGGCTGACCATCGGCGGCAGCAGCCGCTACGAGTTCGTCCAACCGAGATGCTCCGTCGAGCATCGAATACTCGGTGTGGACATGCAGATGAGTGAACGAAGACCCCACGAACAACTTTCCCAGTGCAGTGCAATGAACTCAGTGCAATGCAATGAACCCAGACGGCGGCTTTTCGACCCCCTCACGCCGGGACGATCGAATGACACGACTGTAACATTGGTTCGGCGATCGCCTCACGCCTCGGGCAATCGACCCGAGATTGCCGAGCTACACCAGCTCGGCGGCGTCAGCGAAGCCGACTGGGACTAGTTGATACCGGTTCGCGCTCGGTATTCGGGGCTGTCGCTGAAGTAGACCATCAGCTCACCGCGGGTGGTGCCGTTGCGTATCCGGTCGAGCCAGTAACGCTCGCCGGAAGCGTCAGCGCTGCGTTGCATCACGTTGCGATAGACCAGGTCGATGAACTCGCTGTTCGTCAGATCGCCATAGCGGTCGACGAATTCGGGGGCGCTCTCGAAGTATTCCGAGATCGACCAGATCGACTGACCGGCTGCTGCTTGGTTCCGCCAGAACTCGAGGCCACCACTGTCGGCATCTCGCCAGAAGTACGCCCGGTAGAGCCGCTTGATGGCGTTGAGGCTCTCTTGGCTCAGACCGTTGGGAGGATGCTCACACGACGAACCGTCGGTCGACGGTGTCGCGATCGGCGACGTCGGCGAGGACGACTGCGTTCCGAGCCTCGTGTCGAGTCGCCGAAATTGCACAACGGCCCACATGCGACCATCGGCGTCACAAGAAATCGACATCGAAGCAGGGACGAGATTCGGGTCGGTGATCAGGTGGCGGTGACCGGCCGAGCGCATCCACGCATCGGTGATCTGTCCGGTGTTCCAACCGTAGGCGACGACTTCGGCCCGGCCATCGTCGGAGTGGTAGAGATAGCCAGCGTCTTCGAGTTCTTCAGACAGCCGACGCGTCGCGGTGTTCATCGAGAGATCGGGAACCAGGTCTGGGAGACCGCGGGCAGCCCGTTCGTTGTTGAGCTGCCCGAACATCTCGGCCGCGAGCAACAGCTCAGAACGGCTCATCGCCGCCCCGGCCGGAGCCACCCCAGCCACCACCGAAGCGATCAAGGCGACGGAGATCAAGAGAGCGCTGACAAACCGCCGACGAGGCCGGATCGTGGCGTTGTCACCGCCGTCGGTGCGCGAGTAGATTCGGGGGTGACATTGCTCCGCGGCTGTCATGCGTTCGCAACCTTGACGCAACGCAACCGCAATGTCAAGCAAAACCGGGGAGTTTTTCTGCAGCCGACAAGCTCGCAGGACGACTCACTCAGGCATTTGCAGGAGTCTGGAAGCGGTCGAGATGCTCAGCCATTGCCCAGCCCCATGCCACCACGTGCTGATCCCGAGATCGGCTGCACGACTCGAAGATCGATCCTACTTCGCTCTTCTTCAGACCCTCATGGTCGAGAACGAGGTTGTCGCCGTTGCCAACAGCGATCATCGAGCGATCATCGAAAGATGCCGCATCGAAGCGCTTGGCCAGCCGGCGACCCCACGCTCGCTCCTCACCGTTGACCCGAGTGTCTGGCCACGGGCGAACATCAGTGAGCCCGGCCAATGCCTCGAACGGGCCGACATCGTTGGCCCGAGTGGCGACCACCACATCTTCATCAGGGAAGGCCATCAGCGTTTTGTGGAGCTGCTCGTGCATCAGTGCCTTCAGCACCGACGAGCGGTTGCGCTTGCGCCCGATGCACCCCACACCGATGAGAAGCGACGGTGTCCCGCCGATGCGCTCCAGGGTGGTCATCATGAAACCCTGGAGCTTGCCGTCGCTGAATGCCTGGCTCGCAAGGACCCATTTCTCGGCCTGCTTCGACAGGAGCCCAGCCTCCCAGCCCTCACCACCCACGGTGAGGTCGGCCATGTCGCCGAGTTCAGCATCGCTGAGCGCGGTGCAGTCTTTTGTGTAGATCTCGATCACGTCTACCACCCCCATGCATGCCGGTCGTCCCCCGACCAGCCCCGAGAGTTTTCCGCCCAGGTGTGACATCCGTCAAATCAAGAACGCAAGTTTCGCCTCAGCGTGGCCACGAACCAGTCACGGGCGCACCGCAGCCACGGGGACGAGCTCAGAGGTACACACCGCCACCACCGCCCTGTGGCGGCACCGACCCCCCTGGCGGCAGCGCTTGCGCCGTCTTGATCTGCTCGAGCTGTTGCTGGGCAGCCATCTGCTGAGCAAACAGCGTGGCCTGGATCCCGTGGAACAGCCCTTCGAGCCAGCCGACCAGTTGCGCTTGTGCGATGCGAAGCTCGGACTCCGACGGGACCTCATCATCGCCGAATGGCATGACGAGGCTGGCAAGTTCTTCCTGGAGATCGGGCGACAACGCTTCGGAGAGTTCAGAAACGCTCGTGTCGTAGATCTCACGCAGGCGGGTACGACCTCGCTCGTCGAGGTCGGTGGTACGCACCTCTTCGAGCAGCTGTTTGATCATCGAGCCGATTCGCATGACCTTTGCTGGCTCTGAGACCGAGCCTCGAGGCGCTTCGTTCTCGCCCTGCACGCTCGGAGGTCGGACATCGGTCGGCTCCAGATGTTCCGGCTCACTGCTTCCATCGTTCGTCTCGGTCATGGCGCTGTTGTAGCCGATGCCGTCGCCGAACTCGTGCTCCACCGGACCGTTGATGATCTCAGGCTTCGGCGACCAGCAACGGCACGAGCATCTCTGCCGAGGTCAACGAGCCGTGGCGTCCGATCAGGTCGAATGGACCGCTGTCATCGGGGTCGTCGAACCCGAAGGGCTCAAAAGGCAGAAGCGCAACCGATCCATACCGATCGAGCACTTCAGAACGCACCGCAGCACCGAGCCAGCCTTCATCGATCATCTCTTCGAGACTGCGAACCCATGCCTGACCTTCATGAGCCTCGGTGGCGGCTGCGAGCAACTGGGCCTCGGCTCCGGGCCGAGCATGCAGCCAGCGGAACCGAGCTTCGCCCGAAAGGGCTTCGGTGAGGTCCAGCACCTCAGGGGCAATCGGCCGCAGGTCGTGACCACAATCGACTTGCCCGTGATCTGCAGTGACGAACACCTGCGTACCGGACGGCACGACGGCGACGACATCGCCGACCAATCGATCCACGAAGCCGACTTCAGCGTCGTATCGGGCATCGAGGCCGTACTCGTGCGCCACTTTGTCGACACCGTCGTAGTAGGCGTAGATGAAGGGCGCACTCTCGCGAGCGACTCGACCAATCTCGCTGACCATCACTGCGGTCGTCCGATAACCGTGGAGGTGAGCGCCTCGCAGATGTGCCCCGGTGAATCCGGTGCGGGCGAACTCGGCTTTCGAGACGTAATCGACTCGTTCGCCGAGGAAGGGGTCATAGGGCTGCAACGAGTCTGGCGGCACCGCCCTGCGGAGATCGCCGAGTGCGTTCGACCCCCAGCGCAGTGTGTTCATCACGTCGCCGTCGACCATCATGCGATAGCCGGCGATGCCGTGCTCGCCCGGAGTCAGACCCGTCGTGATCGAGGTGAGCGCTGTGGCTGTCGTGGAAGGCGCAACGCTGGTGATCGCTGACCCAACCATCGATGTCATCACCGGTGTCAGCTCTGGGCGATCACGCAGTTGATCCCAGCCAAGACCGTCGAGCACGAGCAGCACGATCGGCCGCGACGTGTCGACCGGGACCGGAGCACCAACAACAGCTGGAATCCCACCAACGCCTCCAGGACCCAGCATCGCGGGCACCAGATCCGTGAGACATCCCCGGCCGTAGGCGGGAGCGATCGGCTTCAGTTGCATGCCGAACGACCCTAGAGGAACCATACGAGATCGGTGCCGGACTGCGAGTCCGACCAGGAGCACGCCGTCGCGGGTCTGAGGCAAGTAGGGTCGGCCAGGTGAAGGTGTCGACTCGAGGTGACTACGCAGCGAGGGCATTGTTGTCGCTATCGCTGCATGGTGAGAGCGACGGGCCCACCACGGTTCGCCAGATCGCTGAACGAACCGGGCTCCCTCAGCCCTATCTCGAGCAAATTCTGCTCGCTCTCAAGGGCGCTGGCATTGTTCGCTCCAAGCGAGGGGTCGGCGGCGGCTACGTCCTTGCCCGGCTACCCGGAGAGATCACGCTCGCTCAGATCATCAGAGCTGTCGACGGGCCCATCACACTCGGCGATTTCGGCGAACCCCACACCGCCGGGGCATGCGATCACGAAGGCCAATGTGTCCTGCTCGCTGTTTGGAAGAACGTGGGTACGGCGATGCGGTCGATGCTCGAGGGATTCACGCTCGCCGATGTCGCCGAAATGGCGAACGGTGAAGCCGAATGGCCGAGCCAACCCGTCGAACCGGCGTGACCGGGCCGTCGCCACGATGACGAGCAAGCCCCCTCGACGTTCGGCGACCGAGCTGGAACGGGTCATTCGAGCTCGCCACATGATCCGCTCATTCACCGATCAATCGCTCGCCCCGCACGACCTCGATGCCGCCCTCGAACTAGCTCGACGGGCACCCGCTGCTGGCAACACCTCCGCCATCGACTTCATCGTGCTCGACACCCCCGGTGCTGTCGACAGCTACTGGGCCACGACGCTGACACCAGACAAGCGCGAATCGTTTCGGTGGCAAGGCTTGTTGCGAGCGCCTGCCCTCGTGGTGGTTGTGACGCGCCCAGATGCCTATGTCGAGCGCTACGCCGAGCCCGACAAGGCTCGCGCCAAGTTGGGAGCCGACATCGACCAGTGGGCGCAACCGTTCTGGTGGATCGACGCTGGCATGGTGGTCGAGAACCTTCTGTTGCTCGCCACCGAGAAGGGCTGGGGGGCATCACTGTTCGGGGTCTTCGACCATGAAGCAGCTCTCGCGGTCACGTTCAACGTCCCTGACGACCGTCGCTTGGTCTGCACGGTTGCGCTCGGTTGGCCAGCCGAGAACGACGAACCCGGCCGCTCAGCTCGCCGAGAGCGAGCGCCGATCAGCCGCATCGTCCACCGAGGTGGCTGGACAACCCAAGCCTAGGAACTCGCCTCGTCCTGGGGGAAGATCGAGCAACCAGCAAGCACTTTGGCCAGGTCGGCCGGCAGTGGGCTCCGAAACTCCATCCAGTCTTCGGTCTCGGGATGCACGAACCCGAGCGTCTCTGCGTGGAGGAATGGCCGCTCGAGCCCCAACGTCGGTTGTGATCCTCCGTAGCGGTCGTCGCCGATCACCGGATGGTCGATCGCTTCGAGATGCACGCGGATCTGATGGGTACGGCCTGTTTCCAACCGACAACGCAGATGCGTCACGAGCGGTTCGTCGAAACGGTCGACGACTTCGTAGCGGGTGCGCGCATCGCGCCCAGACAACACCACGCCGTGACGTGTCGGATCTCGGGGTGAGCGCCCGAGCGGAGCGTCGATGACGCCTTCGCTCGAACCGACTCGGCCCTCGACGAGGGTGATGTACTGCCGCAACATCGACCGAGCGATCAACTGCTGCTTGAGCATCTCGAGCGCATCTTCGGTTCGGGCGACCACGAGCAGGCCAGATGTGCCCTTGTCGAGCCGATGGACGATGCCGGGCCGCTCATCGGGACCGACGCCCCGGAGATCAGGGAACGCGGCCAGAAGACCGTGCGCCATGGTGCGGTCGAGCGTTCCTGCTCCGGGATGGACGACCAGACCCGCAGGTTTGTCCACAACAATCACGTGGTCGTCTTCGTAGACAACAGGCACCTTGACCGAGGGATCAGCTTCGAGCTGCCCATCGTGGCGCTCGACCGTGACGACCACCGTGTCACCTGCAGCTACTCGTTCCGACGGCTTGGACGGAATGTTCGCGTTCAACAGCACGGCGCCGGAGCCGAGCAGTTCAGCGGCATCGCCACGACTCACATCAGCAACGAAGGCAACAACGCGATCGATCCGTTGCCCTGCGAGCGCCTCGGGGATGGTTTCGCTGACGACCTCGATCTCACTCATTGCATTCCAAAGATTGCATTCCAAAAGATTGCATTCCAAAAGATTGCGTCTCGATCATTGCGCTTCGCTCGGTTCGTCGGTGTCGGTATCGGCTGGACTGTTGGCTGGACTGTTGGCTGGACTCTCTACTGCACGTTTCTCCGGCGCATCATCGACGTCATCGGGTTGCTCGATCGGCTGGGTGAACAGCCGAAGTGCGACCACGATGACCCCGCCGACAACGGCGATGTCGGCGATGTTGAAGATGGGCCAGAACTGGAAATCAATGAAGTCCACGACCTTGCCACTGAGGAAGCCGTCATCGGCCCGCACGACCCGGTCCCACAGATTGCCGACCGCTCCCCCACCGACGACAGGAAAAAGCCACCGCAAGACCCTGTCGGTGGCAGTCACCGACAGGTAGACGAGGTATAGCGTCATGAAAAACGCGATGACGCCCAATACGGGTCCGCCCCCAGCGAAGCTGCTGAAGGAGGCTCCCGGATTGAACGTCAAACGGAATCGAAGCGACCCGATGATGTCGATACAGGCATCGGGAACCGAACACGATTCTCTCGTGAGGCGGTTGACCGCCCATGACTTGGAGAGCTGATCAGCCAGAACGATCACGCTGATCACTGCCAAGGCGGTGATCAACCGGCGTCCTGGACTGGTCAGAACATCGCGGTCTGGTGACGAACGCACTTCTGCGCCATCGGCAAGAACTCGAGGCGCTCCTTCGGAATCACGTCTTCGCCACTGGCGCACACGCCGTAGACGCCTTTGTCGATCCGGGTGATGGCAGCATCGACTTCATCGACGATTTCTCGCGCTTTTGCGGAGAGGGCAAGGTCTCGGTCCCGCTCGACGGCGAGTGTGTCACCCTCTCCCGATTCCTCGTCGAACTGCACGTCGCCTGGGTCGCGATCAGCCATGAGTGCTGCCGCTTCGGCTTCACGCACCTCGGCGTGACTGGTTTGCTTTGCGCGCTCTTCGAGCAACGCGATGCGCTGCTGCTTGAGCCACTTCTTGTCCTTCAGCCATGAAGGAATTTCGGGTGCCGTGCTCGACTTCTTTGCCACCGAGGATCTCACTGCTTTCTTGGTCGCTGCCGCCGCCGGTTTGGCCGCTGCCTTCTTCGTTCTTGGTGAGGCTGCATCAGCCTTCTTGGCTGGCGCCTTCGTTGCCGCCTTCTTGGCTGGCGCCTTCTTTGCCGCCTTCTTGACTGGCGCCTTCTTCGCTGCCTTCTTGGCAGCTGGCGCCTTCTTGACTGGCGCCTTCTTCGCTGCCTTCTTCGCTGCCTTCTTGGCAGCTGGCGCCTTCTTTGCTGGCGCCTTCTTGACTGGAGCCTTCTGCGCTAGCTTCTTCGTTGCCTTCTTTGCGGACGCCTTCTTGGTGGCTGCCGCCCGTTTCGCATCGGGCTTCGACTTCGAAGCCTTTGATGCAGCTTTTTTCTTCGCCACCTGTCCTGCCCCCATTTACCGTTCACCACCCGCCGATTGGCCAGGCTGTTCCGCACGAATCCAGAGTAGGAGCCGCTCGGGCGCCGCAGTGTAGGTCGGTGGTCGCCGAACATCACGCATGCCCAACGGCCAGGGGCGGAAATGAACCGCGGCGGGCGGCACCTCAGCGATACGATCCACCGCCATGTCTGACCCCTTGTCGCTTCCTTATCCCGAGGTTCCAGCTCGAGCGGACTTCCCCGCTATCGAGCAGCGAATTCTCGAGCGCTGGGAAAGCGAAGGAACCTTCCAAGCCTCGATCGACGAGCGACCCGCTGATGACGAGTTCGTTTTCTACGACGGTCCGCCGTTCGCAAACGGTCTTCCTCACCACGGCCACCTGCTCACCGGCTATGTGAAAGACCTCGTTCCCCGCTACCAGACCATGCGGGGCAAGCGCGTCGAACGCCGCTTCGGCTGGGACTGCCATGGGCTACCCGCCGAGATGGAGACCGAGAAACAGCTCGGCGTGGGCGGCCGTGCGGCGATCATCGACTACGGCATCGACAAGTTCAATGAGCAGTGCCGTACGTCGGTGATGAAGTACACCGGAGAATGGGAGTCCACCGTTGAACGCCAAGCCCGCTGGGTCGACTTCGACAAGAACTACAAGACCATGGACGCCACCTACATGGAGTCGGTCATGTGGGCGTTCAAGGAACTCCATGACAAGGGTCTGGTGTACGAGGCCTATCGCGTCATGCCGTACTCATGGGGAGCCGAAACGCCCCTGTCCAACTTCGAGATCCGACTCGATGACGCAACGCGCCCCCGCCAGGATCCAGCGGTCACCGTTGCCTTCGATCTGGCCCCGGACGGCAGTGATCCTGACGGCGGCCTGAAGATCCTTGCCTGGACCACCACGCCGTGGACCCTGCCCAGCAATCTGGCGCTCGCCGTCGGCCCTGACATCGATTACGCCATCGTCAGTGTCACCAACGGTGTCGACGAACTCAATGGTGCCCATGTCGTCATCGGCGCGGCGGCAATGCAGAACTACGCCACGCAACTCGGCGACGCCGCTGAGGTCGTCGGTACTGTCTCCGGCGCCGATCTCGTCGGCCGAACGTACACACCGCTGCTTCCCTACTTCGCCGAGCGAGCCAGAGCAGACGACCCGTCTCCTGCATTCAGAGTCTTGTCTGCTGAGTTCGTCGACACTTCTGAAGGCACCGGCATCGTCCACATGGCGCCCGGCTTCGGTGAGGACGACCAGGCTGTTTGTGAGGCAAACGGCATCCAGATCGGCGGCGCCGTTCCTGTCGATGATCAGGGCAAGTTCACCGAACCGGTCACCGAGTGGGTTGGTGTCAATGTCTTCGAAGCGAATTCGCTGATCATCCGCCACCTCAAAGCGGCTGGCAAGGTCGTGCGTCACGACACCTACGAACACAACTACCCACACTGCTGGCGCACCGACACGCCCGTGATCTACAAGGCCATCTCGTCGTGGTACGTCGAGGTCACAGCCATCCGAGATCGTTTGATCGAGCTCAACCAGGACATCAACTGGGTGCCTGACCATGTACAACAGGGCCGCTTTGGCCAATGGCTCGCGGGTGCCCGCGACTGGTCGATCAGCCGCAACCGATTCTGGGGTTCGCCGATCCCGGTGTGGAAGAGCGACAACCCCGAGTATCCGCGTCTCGACGTGTACGGAAGTCTCGATCAGATCGAGGCTGACTTCGGTGTGCGTCCAACCGACCTCCATCGACCCTTCATCGATGATCTCACCCGTCCGAACCCTGACGATCCGACGGGTCAATCGACCATGCGCCGCGTCGAAGAAGTACTCGACTGTTGGTTCGAGAGCGGCTCGATGCCGTTCGCACAAGTCCACTACCCGTTCGAGAACCGCGAGTGGTTCGAAGAGCACTTTCCCGCCGACTTCATCGTTGAATACATCAATCAGACTCGCGGTTGGTTCTACACCTTGCATGTCTTGGCCGGCGCGCTGTTCGATCGGCCGGCGTTCCAGAACGTGATCTGTCACGGTGTGCTGCTTGCAGAAGACGGCGCCAAGCTGTCCAAGAAGCTCCGCAACTACACCGAGCCCAACGAGGTCTTCGACAAGCAAGGGGCCGACGCACTGCGTTGGTACTTCATGTCGAGCAACATCGTGCGGGGCGGTGATGCTCGCATCAGCGATCAGGCAATCGACGAGGTGACACGCCAGGTCCTGCTCCCGCTGTGGAACGCCTATTCGTTCTTCGTCTTGTACGCCAACGCCAGCGGGCACACCGCACAACTCCGCACCGACTCCGACAACGTGCTCGATCGCTACATCCTGGCCAAGACCGGCGAACTGGTCGATGACGCCACGGCACGCCTCGACGCCTACGACCTCGCTGGCGGCTCGGTTGCCATCCAGGACTTCCTCGACGCTCTCAACAACTGGTACATCCGACGTTCACGAGATCGATTCTGGGGAACCGAGACCGAGGCGGTCGATACCGAGGCTGCCATCGACACCCTCTACACGGTGCTGCATGCGCTCAGCCGAGTGATCGCCCCCTACCTCCCCATGATCTCTGAAGAGATCTGGACCGGACTCACGCCGAACGGCTCCGAGCCGTCGTCTGTCCACCTGCAGGAGTGGCCAGCGTCTTCAGCGCTCGGCGTCGATGCCGAACTGGTCTCGGCCATGGATCGCCTGAGAGACGCTGCTTCTGCGGCGCTTTCACTTCGTGAGGACAGCGGATTGCGCGTCCGTCTACCGCTCGCGTCTGCCACCGTGGCCGGCGAAGGTGCAACTTCGATTGCCCCATTCGTCGATCTCCTCGCCGATGAGATCAACGTGAAAGAGATCCGCTTCTCTGACGATGTGAGCCAGTTCGGCACGTTCCGACTGCAACCCGATGGACGGGTCCTGGGGCCGAAGCTCGGCAAGGACGTACAAACCGTCATCAAGGCTGCGAAGTCCGGAGACTGGGCGGCACACGACGACGGCAGCGTCACCGTCGCCGGCCACACCCTCGAGCCTGGTGAGTTCTCGCTGAAGCTCGACCCGATCGAGGGCGTGGCGGCTGCACCGTTGCCGGGCAACGACGCTTTGGTGGCCATCGACACCGACGTCACCGACGACCTCGCTGCTGAAGGCCTCGCTCGTGACGCCATTCGTCTGATCCAGCAGGCCCGCAAGGACGCCGGCCTCGACGTCGTCGACCGGATTGCTTTGACTCTCACGGTCTCCGGGGGTGCTGCCGCTGCGCTGACTGCCCACTCCGACATGATCGCCGGAGCGGTCCTTGCCACGAGCGTCTCGATCAGCGGTGCTGCGGCGAGCGGCGAGGCCTTCTCTGCCGAGGCCAACCTTGATGGGGAAGGGATGACGATCGCTTTGACCAAGACGAACAGCTAGACACCATCTGTGTGCCGAGCTACTTTCGACGGCCGAACCAGCCGCCACTCTTGCCCTCATCATCGAGGTCGGTGTCAGCATCGTTCAGGAACTTGCTGAGCGCCTCGTCGTCGTCTTCTTCAGACGTTGCTCGGCGAAGCTCGTCGAGGAAGGGGTCGCTACTCATCTCTTCGCTACCAGCGTCGACGACCGGAAGCGCTTGGGTCGGCTCGCCTCCGGTGTCGAATGATGCGTCCTCGATGGCAAACCCATCAGGTGTTCCATCCTCGACAAGAACTGGATCGATCAGCACCGCTGACGCGGGCCCATCGTCACCGGCTTGGCTTGGGGCGTCGTCCCCATCATCGAGTTGGATGGAGTCATCCATCCCGACCGTCGGTGAGGTTGCATCATTTTGGTCAGCCCACGTTCCACCCTCATCATCAGCCCACTGCCCCGGCTCTGACGCTGCGGTGAGGTCGGGCGAAAGCACTCCCTGAGCCTCGGCATCGGCAGTGATGACTGAGTCCAGTGCATCAAGGGATCCGACATCGATGTGAGCTGGCTCGGTGACGCCGATGTCAGGAACCTCGGCTACCGGGGACGGGGGCATCACAGTGCGAAGGCGCTCGGGGTCTTCGACGACCTCCGACAATTCAGCAAGTGCACTGCGGATGACCTCGCGCCGAGACGTCAAATGACCCTCGAAGTGTTCGACGTCGAGCGCCAGTGCGTCTCGGGCTCGCTGCAGCGAACCGATCTGTTCGATGAGATCGTCCCGAGTCGTGGCATGACTCGATGCCAACTCGGCTTCGGCCTCGGCGACCTTGGTGTCGATCGTGGTGCGAGCCGCAGCAATCATGGCAGCGACCTCGCGGTTGGCTTGTTCAACCGAGCCGTTGCGCTCGTCGGCGGCAGCGGCTCGCATCGAGGCCGCTTCCTGCTCGACGGCCTCTCGTGTTGCTGCTGCTTCGGCCTCGGCGTCGGCGGTGATGCGAGCGGCCTCTTCATTGGCCTCTTGCACGGTGGCGTCAGCGGTTCGTTGTGCCAGAAGGAGTGTCTTGCTCAGCGTCTCGTCGAAGTTGCCTGCCACTGCAGCTGGGGCGACAACTGGCTCCGGAACCACTTCCGGCTCCGGCTCGACGGGAGGCAGCTGGGTCGGCGCAGGACCGCCGCTTTCCATCACCCTCGCTTCGGCTGCGGCAGCACGACGCTCGGCCTCGCTGAGCCGATCAACCAGCACGTCGACCTCGTCGGCGAGGGGCGCGAGGTTTTCGAGCACCCGATCGACTTGATGCTTGTTGTAACCCCTCAGCTCCTCGTCAAAGCGGATCTCCGGGATCCGCCGCAGGACGCGGAGCTTCTCATTCGAACCAGACATGGCCGCAGACTATCGCTCATGTCCCCAGAGACAAGCCATACACCAAGGTCTCTTCCGCCCCGCTCCATATCCAAGCACCGCGACGGCGTCACCGGCCGTCGAGTCGGTTTAAATCCCGACCAGGGCGCGAGTCGTGAGCGAAGCGAGCAACTCGAGGTGGCCGAAGGCCACACTCACACTCGGTCGAAACCGCGCTCTTCGATCCGTCGCCGCTCGTCGGCTGACACTTCGGTGCCTCTGGGGAGCAACATGAAGACGTTGCTCGCCATCTTTTCCATCGAGCCGCCAAGCGAATAGCAAACTCCACTGGCGAAATCGATGAGGCGGCGAGCCAGCTCTTTGTCGACATCGCTGAGTTGCATGATCACGGGTGTACTGCGCTTGAAGTCGTCGGCAATCACCTTGGCGTCACCGAACGACTGCGGTGCGAGTACTCGAGGCTTTGACGCCACGAGCGGCGAGCCGACCGGCGCCTCTTCCTCCACCCGACTGATCGGGCGAACCGTGAACGACGCGTCGCTTTCGGCCCCGACGGCACGAATGGGGCGCACAGCACCCACAGTGCCGGTGTTCGTGCGAGCGGTATTGGCATCGCCAGCGACGGCGGGACGGTTCGCACTCTGACGGTCACGAACGGGCCGCTCAGGAACCTCGTCGCGCTCGAGTTCGCTGAGATCAACGACTTCATCATCGTCGAAGTAGCGATCGTCGTACTCTTCGTCGGGTCCGAGACCCAGCGCCACCATCACGTTCTTGAACATCACGACTCCATCACTCTCGGCCATCTGTCCGGCGCAAGGTGATCAAATCGTAGTCGGCCTTGGGCCGAAGAGAGCAGACCCGACTCGAATCATGGTCGAGCCAGCCCGAACGGCCGCCTCGAGGTCACCGCTCATCCCCATCGAGCACTGCTCGAGATCGTGGTCGTCGGCGAGTCGACGCAGCCTCACGAAGGCGCTCGTCGGGTCAGATCCATCGGTCGGCCCAACGGTCATCAAGCCGACGAGATCCAACCCGATGACTCGGGCGGCGTCGATCAAGCGAGGGGCATCCTCGACCGAGCACCCAGACTTTTGCGGCTCATCAGTGGCGTTGACCTGCACAAACACTGAAGCTCCGGGCAAACGCTTGGCAACTTCGTTGATCAAGTCAACCCGGTCGAGCGTCTGGAAGACCGGGGCGACACCGACCAGCTTCTTCACCTTGTTTCGCTGGAGGCCTCCGATCATGTGCCACCTCATCACAGCGCCACCACCAGCATCGCGCTGCTGGAACATCGATGCCTTCTCGATCAGTTCTTGGGCATAATTCTCGCCGACTGAGCAAAACCCTGCTGCGACTGCCAACTCGACGGCTTCGACCGGAAATCGCTTCGTCACCGCCACGATCTCGACTCGATCGGGGTCTCCGCCGGCCGCCACGATCCGCTCGTTCAACGCAGCGCGTCGAGCTCGGAGCGTGTCGAGATCGGGGAACTCGGTCGCCGATGCTCGGTCCGGGCTGTCAGTCATGATTTCTCCCACTCGATCCAGGCGACTGTTGCCTGCCGCTGCTTGTCGGCTCGGGTCCGGTGGCTGTAGTAGTCCGAACTGCTCGTACAGACGGGTCGATCCGGAATCACCCAGCCCGCTCGTTCACACCCGATCTGTACCACCCGGGTGAGATCGAGCGCGTCGGTGCCGACCGCAGATCGCCCCACGACCTCAGGACCGAACGAAGCAACGATCGGCTCGAGGTCAGCTGCACCGAACTCGTAGGCACCGGGCTGAATGCAGGGACCGAGCAACGTTGCCACCGGCTCGGCACCGCCGGAACGCAGCCATTCAGCAGCAGCTTCGATCACACCAGCGGCGGCACCTCGCCACCCAGCGTGCACAACGGCCACACCAGTCGATCCAATGAGAACGACAGGGGCGCAATCTGCGGTGAGGACCGACACACCCAGTGAGCTGTCGAAGCTGACCGACGCATCTGCCTCAGGAAGCCCTGCAGCGGACAACGGTGTCGCTGCTACTGCGAGCGGGTCGAACACCTCGGCGCCGTGAACCTGACGCAGCGCAATCCATCGTCGGCCGGAACCAAGCAATCGCTGGCGCCGCTGTTCGAGCAGTTCGGTTGGCTCGTCCAGCGCGAAGCTGCCATCTGATCGATCGCTGCAGCCGACGTTGACGGTGCCGCCAGGAATGTTGAACTCGTAGTGCTTCACGCCAGCATCTTCGTCACATGAAGCACCGCACGTCGATGAGCGACGAGCTACTTGAGGAACGACGGCACGTCGAAGCCGTCATCGTCGTCATCGTCGCTGGCGAAGATGTCGACCGCAGCGCTCGAAGAAGAATCATCGTCGAGCATGTTCGACAGCGGGTCGGCCACGACAGGCAGATCTTCCTCGTCATCCCAGCGATCGAAACCGGCGGCAATCACGGTGACTCGGATCTCGTCGTCCATGTTCTCGTCGACCACCGTGCCGAAGATGATGTTGGCGTCGGGGTGAGCAACGTCGTGAATGATCTCAGCGGATTCGTTGACCTCGAAGAGTCCGACTTCGCTCGAACCTGCGATCGACAACAGGATGCCGCGGGCACCCTCGATCGAGGACTCCAACAGCGGGCTGGCGATCGCTGCACGAGCTGCGGCCAGGGCCCGTCCCTCGCCAGATGCCTTGCCGATGCCCATGAGTGCTGAGCCAGCGTTGTGCATGATCATGCGCACGTCGGCAAAGTCGGTGTTGATCAAGCCGGGGGTGGTGATGAGATCGGTGATGCCGGCGACACCTGAGAGCAAGATCTCGTCGGCCATACCGAACGCGTTGACCATCGTGGTCTTCTCGTCAGCGATCGAGAGCAAACGATCATTGGGAATGACGATCTGGGTGTCGACCTTCTCCTTGAGCCGGCCGATGCCGTTCTCGGCCTGATTGGCCCGTCGTCGTCCCTCGAACCCGAACGGGCGGGTGACGACAGCAATGGTCAGCGCGCCCTGGGTCTTGGCGATCTCGGCGATGACTGGTGCAGCACCGGTACCGGTACCGCCACCTTCACCGGCGGTGATGAACACCATGTCCGAGCCGTCGAGCGCTGCCGCGATTTCGTCTCGGTGGTCTTCTGCCGCCTGCGCGCCGATTTCGGGGTCACTTCCAGCGCCGAGGCCACGGGTGAGATCTCGACCGATGTGGATCTTGGTCTCGGCATCGTTCATCAACAGCGCCTGAGCGTCAGTGTTGACAGCAATGAACTCGACGCCTCGAAGGCCAGCATCGATCATGCGATTGATGGCGTTGCAGCCACCGCCGCCGACGCCGACGACCTTGATGACCGCCACATAATTCTGGGTATTCATACTGAGCCAGTTCTTTCCAGTTGGGACGCGCGGCCGCCTCTTTGACGCAAGCGTCGCGCCGTGAGGCTAGGTGCAAGTGGTCATGTCGGACAACGCCCGGCCCGTTTCACCTGTCGCGCTGATGCGAGTGATGGCCGGGGCAGTGTGGACGCGAAGGTCGATTCGGTGGAGGCATCGGAGGTCGACGGAGGCACGAATCGTGTCATAGCTGACCAGTTTGTCAGAGAGTCCGCTGGCGATGCCGAGGTCGACCGTGCCGCCCTGAACGAGGTCGAGAACGAGGTTGCCGTCAACAACACTGACCGACGTGATGCCAGCCATCTGCTCGGCGTCGAGCAGACTCAGAAGTCGAATGACACCGTGGATCTCGGTCGGAGCTGGCTGGCCAGCCAGGCCGCTTGCCTCGAGACCGTTGATGGTGTGCGCCCAATCAGGGCGCTGTTCGACTGGGCCGAGTTGACGACCGGCGCTGTCGATGAGCATGAAGCCACCGGCGGCCAACGGCAGAGCAACAGCAGCACTCCGCTCAGTGATCTCGGCGGTGACGGTGCCATTCCACGTGCGGTTGACCACAGCGGTGGCCACCCATGGGAGCGCCTCGATTGCCTTGGCCGAGACGGCCATGTCGAGATCAACCAGCGGAGTACCAATCACGATGCCTGAAGCGGCACGGACCTCTTCAGCCGAGGTTCGTTCGCCACCGACAACAACGACCTCGTCGACGTCGAGCCACGTGCTCTGCAGAGCGACGAGTGCACCGATCGACGCCAACGTGATAGCGGCCAACGCAATCAGCAGCTTGAGGCGCTTCCGGCCTTCGTGGCGGGCAACTTCGACGCGCCGAGCTTCGATCCGAGGGTCGGCGGAAGGCTTCTTCGGCCGCTTGGCTGCAGCGGGCTTGTGCTTCGCCTTCGTGGTGGAGGTTCCGGTCACGTCTGCTTGCTTCCTGCATCGTTGCTACTCGAATCGTGACCTGCGGGATCTTGACTTGCTGGATCTCGGCTGTGGTCGAAGCCGATCAGTACGTTCTCGGGCTGCAAGAGGATGCCGCAATCTTCTCGCACCTGGTGCTGCACTTCGCGGATGAGCGAAAAAACGTCATCGGCGGATCCGTTGGGATCGGCCTGGATGAAGTTGGCGTGCTTGTTCGACACTTCGGCCGAGCCGACGCGGAACCCTTTGAGCCCAGCAGCGTCGATCAACCGGCCGGCCGAATCACCCTCCGGGTTGGCAAAGACGCTGCCGGCGTTCTGTCCACCAGGTTGATTGGCGCGCCGCCAGCGAACGATCTCGCTGATGGTGCCTTCAGAAGCTTCACGATCGCCCGGCGTCAACTGCAACTCGGCCGAGAGCACGACCTCAGATGGGGCGATGTTGGAGCTCCGATAGCCGAGTGCCAGTTGATCAGCGGGTCGCTGGCGCCGACCAGCACCGCGCAGATCATACGTGGTCACCGAGGTGAGGTTCGCGGCCATGTCAGCTCCGTGTCCGCCGGCATTCATGCAAACGGCCCCGCCGATCGAGCCGGGCACACCAACTGCCCACTCGAATCCTTTCAGCGATGCAGCTGCTGTCTTGCGGGCAACCACGGGCAGCAACGCTCCCCCACCGGCGACGACGACGGCGGTGTCTGCATCGATCTCGATTGCTTCGAATGCGGGGCCGAGCCGAATCACCAGTCCGGGAAATCCCCGATCAGCGATCAGCAGATTGGAACCGCGCCCGATCACGAGCACTGGAATCTCCACTTCAGGGAACCGGCCGAGCACAGCTGAGACGAGATCGAGCGTCTCGAGAGAGTCGACCGAGACCAAGCCGGCTGCCCGTCCCCCCACCTTGTACGTGCAGAGCGAAGCCACGTCTGCGTCAGCGACCAGGACCGAGCTGAGTTCGCTGACGATCGTGTCCAAGACGGTCATCGTTGCTTGGCTTCGACCGCAGCGATGACGCGATCGGGAATCGTGGTGAGGTCACCCGCTCCGAGTGTGAGGCAGAGGTCGCCAGTGACCAGTTCGTCTGCGAGCGCTGTGATGACGTCGTCGAGCGATTCGATGTATCTGATGTCAGCGTCGGGGTGCGCCTTCATCACATCATCAGCGATGAGCGAACCCGAGATTCCTGCCCGAGGAGCCTCGCCAGATGCGTAGATTCCAGTGACGAACAAGACGTCGGCCCCGACGAACGAATGGGTGAAACTCGACCAGAGCTGTTCAGTCCGGCTGTAGCGGTGCGGTTGAAACACGGTGACGAGACGCCCCGGCTCTGTACTGGCCGCAGCCTGCAACGCAGCGGCGACTTCGGTCGGCAGGTGGGCGTAGTCGTCAACGAAGGTGATCCCGTCGACCTCCCCCCGGCGCTCGAAGCGACGACCAACACCGCCGAAGGCAGACAGCGCTGCAGCAGAGAGCACACCGTCACCGCCCAGCAACACCGTCATGGCCAGAGCAGCAGCAGCATTGCGAGCGTTGTGCAGTCCAGGCTGACCCAAGGCGATGTGAAAACGATCGCCGCCGCTGACGACGTCGAAGTTGACGCCCAGTGGAGTTGGCAGCGGATCAACGATGCGCCAGTCGGCACCTGGGTCGAGCCCGTAGGTGGTCACGCCCTGCCGATCGGCGAGAAGCGAGCGCGCTCCCGGATCGTCGATGCAAACCAAGCGAGGTCCAGACGCCTGATCCACGAACTGCACGAACGCACGTTGCAGCGCCTCAAAGCCCCCGTAGTGCTCGAGATGGTCTGGCTCGACGTTGGTGACGATCACAGCAGCCGACTCGAGTTCGATGAAGGTCCCGTCGCTCTCGTCGGCTTCGACGACGAGCATCTCGCCCGACCCGACGGCTGCGCCACGGGCAAGATCAACGAGGTCGCCTCCGACGATGAACGCAGGATCCATCTCGGCACCCTGCAACGCAATCGTCAGCATCGCCGACGTGGTGGTCTTCCCATGAGTGCCGGCGACCGAGATCGTTCGCCACGCCCGAGTGATGGCGGCCAGGATCTCGGCGCGTCTCAGCACCGGAACACCTGCTGCATTCGCAGCAACGACTTCAGGATTCGTGTCGGGAATTGCGGTCGAGATCGCAACGATCTCGGCATCGCCGATCTGATCAGCAACGTGGCCGACATGAGCGATGACGCCGGCCTCAGCAAGGCGTTCCAGCGGTGCTGACGACTTCAGGTCAGAACCAGACACGCGATGGCCGGTGCCGAGCAGCACCTCGGCAATGGCACTCATACCGGCGCCCCCGAGACCAACGATGTGGATGCGCCGTGGCGTCCGCAGGTCGATGTTCGTTTCGCTGGCGGTCATGACTGACTCCCGATGGTCGGCGCACGGCCTGCGACGTCGAGCACGAGTGCGGCCACCGCGTCGGCGGCATTGGGACGGCCGACCGATGCAGACCCAATCGACATTGCCTCTCGGACGCCTTTGTCCTCGATCATCGGCGTGAGCGCTTCAGCGAGTGATGCCGCTGACAAGTCGCTGTCTTCGATCACGATCGCACCTCCAGCGTCGACCAACTCGGCGCTGTTGGCTCGCTGATGATCTCGTGGAGCGCCGGGTAAAGGAACGAGGATTGCCGGGAGCCCAGCGATGGCGAGTTCGGTCACGGTGGACGCCCCCGATCGACACAGTGCGAGGTCAGCGGACACGAGAAGACTCGGGACGTCGTCTTCGTACTCGACGGTTCGATAGTCGAGCGATCCGTCGATCGAGACGCCACCGAACTCATCCCAGTCTCGCCGTCCAATGATGTGGTGAATCGTGAGATCGGAGCGGTCGCTCCAATCCTCGGCCAAGGCTCGGACCGCCCGATTGACACTTGTTGCGCCGAGCGATCCCGACAGGACCATCACAACGGTCCGGTCAGCGGCAAAGCCGCGGCGGGCCCGGCTTGCTGCACGATCAGCAGCGACGACCGCATCAACGACTGCTGGGCGGACCGGGTTGCCGGTGAGTACTGCATTGGGGAGATCGGTGTCGGGGAAGGGAATCGCGCAGCTCTTGGCGAAACGGCCGACGAGTCGATTGACGACGCTGGCTCGAGCGTTCTGCTCGGTGACGACCACCGGAACGCGCTGCAAGATCGCGGCCAGCGATGCACCGAAGGCGGCATAGCCACCGAGACAAACCACGACCTTCGGCTTGTGGGTTCGCACGATCCGGAACGCTTGGATCGCTCCGCGGAAGAGATCAGCGAGAGCCCCGATGTTGTCGGTCGACAGCGAGCGCTTGATGCCGCGACCCGGCAGCAGATCAATCGAGAAACCAGCAGCGGGCACGATCGTGCCCTCGTTGCCGCGTTCGCCGCCGACGAAATGCACGTCAGCGATGTCCAACCCACGAGCGACCAGGGCTTGCGCCGTTGCAATGCCAGGGTTGGTGTGGCCGGCGGTACCACCGCCGGTGATGATGACCTTCGCCATGGTCAGGCCTTGGATCGTTTGGCGATGTTCGTGAGAACACCAGCGGCGGCAAGCGTGGTGACCAAACTCGAACCGCCTGCGGACACGAACGGCAGCGGCTCGCCTGTGATCGGCATGAGGCCGATCGACATGGCGATGTTCATGAAGGCTTGGACGAGCAACCAGCACGTGAGCCCGGCCGCCATCAGCATGCCGAAGCGATCGGGAGCGTTGAGTGCTGCGCGAACGCCGAGGTAGCCGACGAGGGTGAAGGCCAACACGAGTGCACCGGCGCCCAGCAGACCAACCTCTTCGGCAACGATCGCGAAGATGAAGTCGGAATGGGCGTAGGGCAGGAAGCCCCACTTCGCTCGACCTGCACCGAGACCGACACCGAACCAGCCGCCGGAGGCAATGCCGATCTGGCTCTGGATGGTCTGGAGCCCGTTACCGAGTGGATCAGCCCAAGGATCCATGAACGACAGCAAGCGAGCGCGGCGGTAGTCGGATGCGAATGCCGCGATCGTGGCGCCGACGATGCCGACCGCGGCCCAACCGAACAGGTGGGGAAGACGGGCACCAGCGACGAACAGCATCATGATGCCGACAGCAGCGATCACGATCGTGGTCCCGAGCTTGGGCTGGAGCAGCAGCAGTGCAGACATTCCACCCACGATCAACATCACAGGCTTGATGGTGAGGTCGGGTCGATGCATCTGCTTGCTGCGCCTGCTGAGAAGGTCAGCGGTGAAGATCACCACGGCCAACTTCGCGAACTCACCCGGCTGGATCACGAACGGTCCGATGCCGAGCCAACGCGAGGAACCATTGATTCGGCGACCGACGCCCGGAACCAGCACGGCGATCAACAAGATCACGGTGAGGACGAGGAACGGAACTGCGAGCTTCTGGAGCCAGCGATAGTCGATGCGGCTGGCAACGACGAAGACAACGGCACCGATGGCGGCCCACATCACTTGACGTTGGAACATCGAGTACGGAGATTCGCTGTCGTAGAGGCTGGTGACTTGGGAGGCAGACAACACCATGACCAGGCCGAACAGCGTCAGCGAGAGGAAGGCAACAGTGAGAATGCCCGAGTTGCGCTGGCCCGCCAAAGTCGGCTTTGGCAGAAGCGACGCTCGCTTCGCAGTTGTTCGGCCAGCGGCCGCTGACCGACGAGTGACGCTGCCAGAATCGACAGAAGTGGTCATGACAAAAGCCTCATTGGTTGGCCGCCGCAGACGACGATTCGAACTTGGCTGTCACGAGCGAGACGAAGTCGTCTCCTCGTTGGCCGTAATTTTCGTACCAGTCGAACGATGTGCACGCTGGTGAGAGCAAAATCGTGTCACCGGGTCGGGACGCCCCGGCAGCGAGATCGATCGCTTCGACCATCGATGTGCCGAGCACGATGTCCACACCGGTGCCTGCAAAGGCGGCGGCGATCTCATCGGCTGCATCGCCAGTGGCGACAACGGTGTGAACCGGTGGCACCGCCGTTGCGAGTTCGCCCAGATCGAGGCCCTTGTTTCGCCCTCCAGCAATGAGGACGACGGAATCGAAACCACCAACGGCAGCAATCGTCGCTTGGGGAACCGTGGCCTTGGAGTCGTTGAACCACGACACGTCATTCCACTCCCCCACGAGCGCGAGCCGATGAGGAAGACCCTCGAACGACTCGAGTGCAGCAGCGACTCCTTCAGCAGTCGCTCCGGCAGCGATCGCCGTTGCTGCCACACAGGCAGCGTTGGAGAGGTCGTGAGGTCGGCGGCGAGCAAGGCGTTCGATCGAGACCAACGGCCCTTCGGGGCCGACCAAGTGGTCGCCCTCGATGTGCCAATCGCCAGCCGTCGAGCCGAACGTGATGGCGCCCACCGGCGCAGCTTGCATGACCGTGCCGTCATCGAGGTTGGCAACAGCAACAGCGTCCGGACCGAGGTGGCTCCAGATCGATGCTTTTGCTTGCCGGTAGGTCTCGAGGTCGGCGTGAGCGTCGAGGTGATCGGGAGCGAAGTTCATCCACGTGGCAACGCTAGGACGGAAGCAGTGGCTGTGAGCGAGACGAAACGACGACGCTTCAACAACGAACACATCGATCTCGGCGTCCCCGATCGCGGCGACGAGCGGCGTTGGCGTATTGCCAACCGCTTCAGCGCGCAGGCCAGAGGCCTCGAGCGCTGCGGTGACGAGCATCGTCACCGACGTCTTGCCGTTGGTGCCGGTGATGGCAACGATCGGTCGGTCATCCCACAGCTGGGCCAGATCGAACTCGGACCGAATCGAAACGCCGGTCGCCGCTGCGCAGGCGAACACCGGGTGAGCGTCGGGGACACCGGGGCTGGGCAGCAGCACGGTGGCACGGTCGACGACCTCGGACAACGCCGCATCAGACGGAGCTGCGACCAGTTCGATTCCCATCACGTCAGCGGCCTCGATCGCAGACGCGCCCGGCCGATCATCGATCACGATGGGCAGGTGGCCTCGCTCGATCAACACAGCAGCAACCGCTTGCCCCGTGATACCGAAGCCAACGATCAACGGCATCGACAGATCGATGGGGTCACTTGTTCCACTGGCGGTCATCGAACCAAGTCCGTGGCTTGCGCCCAGTCGGCGTAGAACAGACCAAGCGCAAGCGCGGTCAGTCCGCCAGCGATGATCCAGAAACGAATGATCACCTTGGTCTCGGGCAAACTGATCTCGAAGTGGTGGTGGATCGGAGCGATTCGGAAAAGTCGCTTGCCCTTCGTCAGCTTGAACCATCCGACCTGCATCATCACCGACAGCGTCTCGGCGACGTACAGGCCACCGATGATCAACAAGAGCAGCTGGGTGTTGGTCGTGAGGGCGAGCGCAGCCAGACCGGTGCCGATCGCCAGCGAGCCCGTGTCACCCATGAAGATCTCGGCCGGAGCCGAGTTGAACCAGAGGAAGCCCGTACAGGCTCCGACCATGGCGACAGCCACGACGGCGAGGTCGAGAGGATGGGAAACGGCGTAGATCGAATCACCGTCAGCGGCCTGGCGGAAGATCCAGAACCCGATGATGGCGTAGGCGGTGAAACTGAACACACCAGCACCCGCAGCGAGCCCATCGAGGCCGTCGGTCAGGTTGACTGCGTTGGATGTGGCGTAGAGCAGGATGACGGCCCAGACAACCCATCCGACCGGGCCGAAATCGATGGAGAAAACGCCGGGGCGGGCGAACGACAGCTCGGTGCTGACGTTGGTGAGATTGACCGTGGCAACCGCAAAGCTGATGGCGACGGTGAGGAGACCGAGCGTCTTGAACCTGGCGTTGAGACCGAGGTTGCGCTCCCTGCTGACTTTGATCCAGTCATCGAGGAATCCAACGAAACCTGCGCCGCAGATCGCTGCCATCACCAACAGGCCACTGCGGGTGAACACGCCGCCGGCAATGAGGTCCGAGAGCACGTAGCCGATCACTGCGCCACCGACGATCGCCAGCCCACCCATGGTCGGCGTCCCGGCCTTGACGAGGTGGCCTTGTGGCCCATCAGCCCGAATCGGCTGCCCGATCTTACGGCTTGTGAGAATGTCGATCAGTACCCGCGTACCCAGCGCGCTGAAGGCGAAGCCGATACCGACCGCCATGAGAAGTTGAATCATCCGATGACCTCGGTCAGGGCTCGAGCGGCGACCGAACGATCGTCGAAGTCGATCACTTCATCACCAATGACTTGGTAGTCCTCGTGACCCTTGCCAGCGATGAGAACGACATCGCCAGGACGAGCGAGACCAATGGCGTGGGCAATGGCTCGAGCCCGATCAGGCTGAATGAGTGCGGCGTTTGGAGAAGACAAGCCGGTGATCATCTCATCGATGATCGCCTGCGGGTCTTCGCTCCGGGGATTGTCAGAAGTCAAAACGACCGTGTCGGCGAGTTCTTCGGCGATGGCGGCCATCTTCGGTCGCTTCTCTCGATCGCGATCGCCACCGCACCCGACCACGAGCACCACGCGGGCGTCGACGGCGACAGAGCGAGCGGCATCGAGGACAGCAGCCAGCGCTTCGGGCTTGTGTGCGTAGTCCACCACGACGTGGAAGTCCTGACCGACATTCACGAATTCGAATCGACCCCGAGGTGCATCGACGGCACACAGCGCATCGGCGATATCAGTGTCTTCGTGCCCCAGCTTCTCTGCCACTGCAGCGACGGCGAGAGCGTTCGAGACATTGTGGGCCCCGGCGAGCCGAAGCTCGACCGGCTGCCCCTTCCATGTGAAACGGCACGCTGGGCCATTGATGTCGAGGTCATCGAGGTCGTCGAGTCGATAGCTCGTGACGTCGGTGGTGGTCATCTGTGCGAGCTGAACACCGCGAGCGTCGTCGAAATTGATGATCGACTGAGCGGTGAACCTCGGATCGAACAATCGAGCCTTCACCGCGAAGTACTCGTCCATCGTGTGGTGATAGTCGAGGTGGTCGTGGCCAAGATTGGTGAAGATGGTTGCGGCGAAGCGCGTTCCGTCGACTCGATGCATGTCGAGCGCGTGCGAGGACACTTCCATGGCCACCACGTCGATGTTGCGGTCACGTGCGTCAGCGAGGATGCGCTGCAGCTCGGGCGCTTCCGGCGTGGTGCGGGCACCAGAGAGCGTGCCGATGGTCTCGACTCGATGGCCGAGCCGGGCAAGGACGAGGTCGAGCAGATGGACGACCGACGTCTTTCCGTTGGTGCCGGTGACACCGATGATTGTGAGGTCGTCGGACGGATCACCATGAATGTGGGCCGCCGCCGGTCCCATCGCCGCCCTCACCGAATCGACAACGAGTTGCGGCGTGCGGGCGATGTCCGGCGTGTTGTCGAGTTGGCGCTCGACCAGCAGCGCAACGGCACCGGCCGCTACAGCGTCTGCTGCGAAGTCATGGCCGTCGAAGCCGGCACCAGCAACGCAGCAGAAGAGGCTGCCTGGAGCAACGGCTCGGGAGTCATGTGTTGCATCTGTGACTTCGAGCAGCGGGCCGTCGAGCGCGAGCGAACCGCCCTCGGGGAGGACGGTTCGGACGGACTGCTGATCGTTTGCGAGAACGTCAACGAGCGACGCGATCGTCGCCGTCATTCGGTTGCCGCCGCAGACTCGAGTTCGTTCTGCTGCTCGAGCGCCGCCGCTGCCTCTGGGTCGACTGGTTCGCCCGCGCCATTCGGTCCGATCGCAGGAGTACCTCTGACCAGCTCAGTCGACGTCGCTGGTTGCGCAGGCGGAACCGCAAGGATCCGCAAGGCGTACTGGGCAATGTCAGCGAAAACCGGGGCGGCCACGATGCCGGCATTACGTCCGGTGTTCGGCTCGTCAACGGTGACGACGATCGAGATCTGCGGATCATCGGCAGGAGCGAACCCAGCAAAGCTCATCACGTAGCGTCGGTTGCCATCGCTGCCGTAGGAGAGCACGCCAGATCCGTTGTCGAATACCTTCCAGGCGGTGCCTGTCTTACCGGCAACTCGGTACTGCGGAACCGCAGCCGATGTGCCGGTACCGAAGTCGACCACGCCAACAAGCAACTCGGTGACGGCATTCGCTGTCTCCGGGCTCACAACTCGCCGGGCCTCTTGTGCTTGCACTTCTGAGCTGGCACCGTCAGCGTCGACGACTTCTCGAACCAACCGAGGAGCGACGTACAAACCGTCGTTTGCCAGCGTGTTGTACGCCGCCATGATCTGGACAGTATTCGCCGTCACGCCTTGACCGATGGCAATCGATCCGAAGTCCGAGCCCTGCCAGTCTTCCCAGTCAGCAACTCGGCCACGAGTTTCGGCGTCGAGGCCGAGTCCGGTGAACTGAGCGAACCCAAAAGCTTCGTAGTAATCGTGCAGCGTTTCGGGACCGACTTGTTGCGCCAATCGAATCGTTCCGACGTTCATCGAATCCGCCATGATCTGCGAAAGCGGATACGAAGCAGGAACATGGCCCGCGTGTTCGAAGAACTCGTAGTCGCCGACCGTGACCGAGTTCGGCACGTCGATCGTGGTGTTCTGGTTCCAGCCCATTTCCTCGACCGCAGCGGCGGCGGCGATGATCTTCAGCACTGACCCCGGCTCGAAGGTCTCCTGGATCGTTGCGTTGTAACCCGGGACGACACATTGACCGTCGTCCTGACGAATGACGTTTGCCATGGCGAGGATCTCGCCGGTCGCCGGATGACTGACCACGGCCTGAGCTCGCTCGGCATCGGTTTCGTAGCAATGCTCGATCAACGATTGCTCGGTGATGAACTGAATTCGATGATCGATGGTGAGAACGAGGTCATAGCCCTTCTGGGCCGGGTCGACTTCCCAGAAGCCGCCAGCGATCGAGCCGAAGATGCCTCGCTCCGTGGTCTCCTGACCGGGTGTGCCTTGGAGGATGTCGTTGAACTCGGACTCGAGCCCACTGACGCCTTGCTCGAAGTCATCAACGCGTCCGACCACGGTGCGGGCAAGCGTTCCTGCTGGATAGACGCGAGCCTCTTCAGCACGGAGGAAGACTCCGGCGAGCAGACGGTCCGCTCCACTGTCCCGGTCGGCTTGCAACACGTCAGCGACGTGCTCGATCGTTGCGTCGTCAGAGGTACGAAGCAGCAGGTCGTAGCGATCGGTCTCACTCGACGGGGTCAAGCGAACGGCGAGTTCGTTCGGGTCCATCCCAATGGCTGGGGCCAACAGGCCAGCGGCCGCCGCCGGATCATCGAACATGGTGGGGTCGACCACCACTTCACGCCCAGGTGTGGAGGAGGCGAGGACAAAGCCATTGCGGTCGAGGAATGAACCGCGGTAGCCGGCCAACTCGACGGTACGGAGACGCTGGTCCTCGCCGAGGGCGCGATACCGGTCGGGGCGCAAGGTCTGAAGGTCGAACAACACGCCGACCAGAGCGGCGGCCACGAGAATGAAAGCGCCGAGCAAGCAGAGCAAGCGTCGACGAACGTCGGGCTCCGGAGTGGTGCGAGGCGCCGCGGATCGAGCCCCTGTGGTGCGAGACCCTGTGGTGCGAGCTCCGGTGCGCGCCGTGGCGCCGCGCGCCATTGCCAGTTCACGGTCGGCGGCGGCATTGCGCTGCGAACGGGCCCGACGCTGCGCTGCAGCGTTGCGCTGTGCCGGCGTGGGCTGGCGGCGTCGAGCTGGGGGTTGACGAGAGGTCACTGGTCAGGACCGACCGGCCGCACAGCAACCAAATACTGCGGGTTCAGGGCTCGGACCATGCCGAGCTCGAAAGCCCGCTGGACAATGGCTTCGGGCGTGGAGGCAACTGCCACCTCGCGCTCGAGGCGGGCTCGGTCAGCGTGTCCTTTCGCAATTTCAGCACGAAGCTGATCGATGTTCTGTTGCCCCTCGACGAGTTGGCCGTACATCAACGCAACGCCGAACAGCGCAACGGTCACCACTGCAGCGGCAAAACTGAGCAGTGTCCGCTGACGACGGCGACGACGGATGGCCTTGTTGTCGACGACTCGAAGTCTGGGCTTGGTCGCCTTGGCCGCCTTGGTCGCCCGAGCCGCTGGAGTAACGACCTTCTTGGTCGGGCGTCGTACTGCAGTCGTTGCGCTCATCGTTCGACTCCCGAGCCAACCAGGCGGCGTTCGATTCCGCGCAGACGTGCGCTCGACGCTCGGCGATTGCGAGCGATTTCTTCATCAGATGCGGTGCGAGCCAGCGGGCGCAGAGCAGCGAAGTCGCTCGGCTTCGGAGCGACCGGGAGGTTTCGAGGACCTTCGACCTCGGTCCGGTCTCGGATGACCCGCTTGACGATCTTGTCTTCGCCTGAGTGATAGGTCAGCACCAGTCCTCGACCGCCAGGAGCAAGGCGGCGAATGGCCGCTTCGATCGCCGGGGCGAGCATGGTGAGTTCCTCATTGATCTCGATACGGATCGCCTGGAAGGTTCGCTTGGCCGGATGTCCGCCCTTGCGTCGAGCAGCGGCGGGAATCGCCGTCACCACGACCTCGGCGAGCTCGGTGGTCGAAGTGATCGGGCGAGCAGCCACGATGGCACGCGCAATTCGGCCGGCGAACCGCTCGTCGGCGTTGCGGCGCAGCGCTGTTGCGATTTCTTGCTCCGATGCGTCGTTCACGAAGTCTGCCGCTGAGCGCGGTCCATCAGGATCCATGCGCATGTCGAGCGGTCCATCGTTGCGGAAGCTGAAGCCACGGTCCTCCCAATCGAGCTGAGGCGAACTCACGCCGAGATCGAACAGAAATCCAGCCAGTTCATCGATTCCCAGCTCATCGAGCACCGCCTCGAGATGGTCGAAGCGGGCTCGGACGGGACGGGCACGACCTCCGAATTCAGCAAGACGCTGTCCAGCAACGGACAAGGCCTCGGGATCGCGGTCGACACCGACGAGGTCGAGGTGCTCCCAAGAACGGAGTATGGAGCAAGCGTGACCAGCGCCGCCGAGCGTGGCATCGAGGATGACACCTGCGGGCGCTTTACCAAGCGATTCGACGATCTCGGCCAACATCACCGGATCGTGCTCGAAGGCACGATTCGTGGTGTCAGGACGCGAAGATTCAGCCATGTCGTGACGGCGAGAACGGAGTTCTCGAGCCGGTCATCGGTAACCCCTCGGGAAGCGGGCGTACGTCGGGTTTTGTCTCCCGATACGTACTAGAGGGGTAACGGGCGGAGTTGTGGGGCAGAAGTACCCTTCTTCGCCGCCCGAGAGGCAACCGATGATCGATTCGATGTCTTGTGTTCGCCCTGCTCCTTCCGTTGGATGCCGAGACGGCGAACCGTCTCTGTCAGATACCGAGACGGCGAACCGTCTCGTTGAATTCAATGTCGTCTTCTTCTGTCTGTTCCGATTCGTAACGTTCGAGCGGCCAGATCTCCGCTCGGTCGAAACGACCCGAGACAATCACTTTCGATTCGAAATCGAGTGCTTCGAGCATTTCTTTGGAAAGGGTGATTCGCCCTGCTCCATCGACCTTCACTTCCTGCACACGACCCATCAACTTGCGGAACACACCTGCCGAGATGGTTTTGTCGTCGAGTTCTGATTTCCAGCGCTCGGCAACGGTCTTGAATCCTTCTGCACTCCACAAGCCAATGCATCCATCGAGTTGGGTGACGTACCCCCGCTCGGCGACATAGGAACGGAACGGCGCAGGAAGCACCACTCGCCCCTTGTTGTCGAGCGAATGCTCGTACTGACCAACAAACACATGGACCCCTTGACAGCGGAACCTGTTCAAACGTTCGGTTCCTGGGAACAAGCCACCCTGGATGGGTGCTTGCCCCTCTTCGACCCACCTTATGCCACTTCGCCCCACTGCACAACCGTTTTTCCCGACGATGAGTGCTCCCATCACCACCAGGAGTGAACGTGTGTTCGATCGGTCACAGACCGTGAACAACAGGCCCCTGGCGCTGCTGGCCCGCAGCATCGGAACCGAACCGACACTGCGCTGCGTGGTCAGAAGAATTCCTTCGACCGATCGGTCGTAGCCTGCGCCCATGCACCTCAGCGGCTGGTCGATCGAGCACACCTTTGGCCCTGCGGGCATGTTCCACGATCGACCCCCGCCCGCCCCACTTCGACCCACCGTGTGGATCCACCGCGTCGATCGCCCGGCACTGGTGCTGGGGTCGACCCAGCGCGCTTCCCTGCTCGACACTGAAGGAGCCGAGCAGGCCGGCATCGAGGTCTGCCAGCGGCGCAGCGGAGGTGGACTCGTCTTCGTCGACCCGGAAAACTCACTGTGGATCGACGTGATCGTGCCACGGGGCCACGCGCTCTGGAACAACGACATCGGCCTCGCGTTCAACTGGATCGGCGAGACATGGGCGGAAGCGCTCACGGCGACTGGCCTTCCGGGCTCGACGCGAGTGCATACCGGCAAACTCATGCACCCGGACTGGGGCAGGTTGATCTGCTTCGGGGCCCTCGGCCCCGGCGAGGTCGTGGTCGGAGGCCGAAAGATCGTCGGGCTCTCTCAGCGACGCACTCGAGACATGGCGAGATTCCAAGGTCTCGCCGTGACCGAACTCGGAGCGTCCACCATTCGGCGCCATCTGCGGCCGGGGGTTCTACCACCCGACCTCGACAAAGAACTCGACGACCTGCCGGTCGGTACCGCCTTGGATCTCGATGCGCTCCCGGCTGCCTTCATCGCCGCCCTCCCCGCCTCAGCCTGAATCTTCATCTCACGGACAATCGACGTTGTATGTTTTCGCAATGCCTCGAGCGCTTGTGTTGAACGCCACATTCGAACCCATTGGCGTGGTGTCGGCTCGGCGCGCGCTCGTTCTGAGCCTGGCCGGCAAGGTCGACGTGCTTGCTGATTCCAATGACATCATCCGCAGCGAACAGCTCGAGATGGCCTTCCCTTCTGTCGTGCGGCTTCGCTACTTCGTGCGGGTCCCGTACCAACGAACCGTGCCGTTGAATCGCCGAGCGATCTTCACCCGTGATGATCACGCATGTCAGTACTGCGGTCGCCCGGCCGAGAGCATCGACCACGTTCATCCGAGATCGCGAGGCGGACAACACGAGTGGAACAACGTCGTGGCCTCATGCCGACGCTGCAACACCACGAAGGGAGATCGCCTGTTGTCGGAATGCAATCACCGGTTGCGAGCCGCTCCGGTTGCTCCCAACGGCCACAGCTGGATTCGGGTGGCCGCCGGCACCGTGCCCGACGAATGGGCCGAGTACCTCCCCAACGCTGCGTGATCTCCCCAACGCCGTGTGATGCGGGTTCTCCCAAAACTTGACCGGTCAGTCTAGTGTTCGCCTCATGCAGCCGACATACACCGCCGAAGCCGACACCTTCCGCGAGAAGATCCAGGCCTTCCTCGCAGAACACCTCCCCTCCAACTGGAAGGGCATCGGCGCACTCGACGCCGAAGCCGCGAGCCAATTCGCCAACGAGTGGCGCAACATCCTGCGTGACAACAAGCTCCTCGCCGCCTCCTGGCCGGCTGAATACGGGGGCGCTGGGCTGTCCGAGCTCGAAGGGGTGATCATGGCCGAGGAGTTCGCCAAAGCAGGCGTTCCCACTGGCACCGCCAACGACACCTTCGGCATCCAGATGGTCGGCAACACCATCATTCAATGGGGTACCGACGAGCAGAAGAGCTACTTTCTGCCCCGCATCATCTCGGGCGAAGACCTCTGGTGCCAGGGCTACTCCGAGCCGAACGCCGGCTCTGACCTCGCCAACATCGGCTGCAAGGCAGAGCTCGATGGAGATGAGTGGGTCATCAACGGCCAGAAAATCTGGACCTCCGCTGGCCACCTCGCCGACTGGATCTTCGTCCTCACCCGCACCGATGCTGACGCCGCCAAGCACCGCGGCATCACCTTCCTCCTCGTCCCGATGGACCAGGACGGCGTTGAAGTGCGTCCGATCGAGATGATCAGTGGCGAAGCCGAGTTCAACGAGGTCTTCTTCTCCGATGCCAAGGCGCCGAAGGAAAACGTCATCGGCGAAGTCAACGGCGGTTGGGCTGTTGCCATGACGCTGCTCAGCTACGAACGCGGCGAAGCTGCGGCGACGACTCCTGTTGCCTTCAAGACCGAGATCGATCGTCTTCTGGCTCTGGCCAAAGAACGTGGCGTCGAGAACGATCCGCTGATCCGTCAGCGGCTCGCTTGGTGCTATTCCAAGGTCGAGATCATGCGATTCCTCGGCATGCGCACCCTGACCAAGTTCCTCGGTGGCGAGAACCCCGGCCCTGACGCCTCGATCTTCAAACTCTATTGGAGCGAATATCACAAGGTCTCCACCGAGCTTGCAGTCGACATCCTCGGCGCGGACGCCATGCACTTCGTTGGCAAGCTGCCGTCGAGCGCATTCTCCACCGACGCCAACGGTGCACCGAACGATTCCGGCAGCTGGCTCGGCACCTTCCTCAACGCTCGCGCCGGCACGATCTACGCCGGCACCAGCCAGGTGCAGCGCAACATCATCGGCGAGATGGTCCTCGGACTTCCCAAGGAGCCCAAGGCCGATCGCGGCCCTTGGAAGGACACCCCGAAGTGATCCTCCCCGCCCGACTGCTCATGAAATCGGTCGTTTCAGCGACCATTGGCATACCCAGTTGACCACGATCACGTTGCCGATGGTGGCGGCTGTTGCCATACGCCCTCGGTTGTGGTCAACGGCGATCAGCGCCAGCCTCGAACTTGCACCCAAGGGATGGTGGAAGCGAAAGCCGTATCTGCCGCTCCCCGACCCTCACTGGATGCATTTCCGAGTCGTCACCGCTTATGGCGGTGACGGCTCATTGCCGATGCGTCCCCAGGAGCTCGTCACCTGGCTCGACTGGAAGCGCTCCAGCTAACGACAGCGCAGACCAACTGCAGCGCAGACCAACCGCGCGGCCCCTAAGTGCAGCGCAGGAATCGTGCGACAGCAGCGGCACCGACGAGTGGACCTTCGTCGCCACAGCCAGCAGGTTCGATGATGAAACCTCGACTGTGGTCGAGTTGGCACACTCTGTCGATCTCCAACTGAGCCGCAGCGAAGAACGGAGCCCCATAACCAAGAGCAACCGAACCGGCGACGAAACAACGTTCGAGATCCAGCAAGTTGACCGTCGACCCGACCGCTCGCCCGACCAACTGACCGACCCGCTCGATCTCGACACTGCTCGCGTCTGCTGCGTCTGCTCCGGTGCGAAAGGCAATGGCCGTACCCGAGGCCTCGCCCTCCAACACACCTCGCACATGACCGGGGAGTTCCTGACCTGAGGGATCGACCACGACGTGGCCGATGTGACCTGCATTGCCGCTGGCTCCGTCGAGGAGACGGCCGTCGAGCACGATCCCGCCGCCGACTCCCGTCGACACGACCATCGCCATGAAGTTCTCGCACCCAACGCCAGCACCCACCCAACCTTCAGCAAGCGCCAGCGCCTTTGCGTCGTTGTCGACACCGACCGCGAGGCCCGTCAGCAGCCGAAGTTCATCAGCCAGACGAAACGCCCGCCAGGCAGGAATGTTCAGAGGTGAAACAGCCTCGCCATCAATCGACATCGGACCGCCACAGCCAACACCACAGCGGTCGAACTGTTCGAAGGAGCCGAAACGCCTGACAAGATCAGCCGCCGCCGCGAAGAGTTCGGCGGACCCGGTTGCTTTCGGCGTCTTGACCTGCACCCGATCGTGGAGATGTCCGAAGTGATCGACAACCCCGGCAGCGATCTTGGTACCGCCAATGTCGATGGCGAGGATCGGTCGTCGAACATCGACGCCGGGGAGCGGATCGAACAAGCCAGGAGACACCGTTGGCGACACTAGCTCTCGACGCCTGCGATCCCAGAACAGAATCCCAACACAATCCCGAACACAGGGTTGGCCCGACAAAAGGTCGGCTCGAATCGGCACTAGAGTGCACCCTTCGTCGACGACCGAGGAAGCGTCTTGACCGACACGAATCACACCAACGGCGGCACCCCGCCAGCGAGCACACAGACTCCCACCATTGATGAGGCAAGAGTCGCTCAGTTCGCCGGGGCGTTTGCCGCCATAGGCGCCAACGTCGAAAACGTTGTGCAAGGCAAACGACCGGTCATCGACCAGTCGCTGCTCTGCCTTCTCGCTGGAGGTCACCTCTTGATCGAGGACGTGCCCGGGGTTGGCAAGACCACGCTGGCCAAGGCGCTGGCTGCCTCGGTCGGGGCTCAGCTCGGACGTGTCCAATTCACACCCGACCTCCTGCCCGCCGACGTCACTGGCGTCAGCATCTGGAACCGCAACGACTCCACCTTCGAGTTCCGACCGGGGCCCATCTTCGCTGGTGTTGTCCTTGCTGACGAGATCAATCGCGCCTCACCGAAGACACAGGCAGCGCTTCTCGAGTCGATGGCCGAAGGCCAAGTGACCGTCGATGGTACGACACACCAACTGCCCCAGCCGTTCATGGTGATGGCCACGCAGAACCCGATCGAACAAGAAGGCACCTATCCCCTTCCCGAGAGTCAACTCGATCGTTTCCTGATGCGTCTCTCGGTCGGCTACCCGAACCGCAATGATGAGCTCAGCATCCTCGATACGCACGCCTCTGATGGAGCGGTCGATCGGCTCGGTGCTGTGGTCAACATCAGCGACGTCATCACGATGACCCAGATCGCCTCGATGATCAGCATCGCTCCCGAGCTCAAGGGCTACCTGATCGACATCGCCGAAGCCACGCGTCGGCACCCTTCGATCGCTCTCGGCATGTCACCGAGGGCAACGCTCAGCCTGCAGAGGGTTGCCAAAGCCAGAGCAGCTTCCCTCGGCCGCAGTTTCGTCATCGACGACGACATCAAGGCATCAGCAAGCAGCGTCATCTCGCACCGCCTGCTACTCACTCCCGATGCCACCATCAAAGGCCAGAGTGCAGAGCAGATCGTCAACGACATCTTGCGAGCCATCCCGGTGCCCGCCGATCAAATCTGATGCGCCTGACCCGGAGCGGCATCGCGATCGTGATCGTTGTGATCGGCTGCTTCGTTGCTGGGCGAGTCTTTGGAACCCTGGAGCTGTATCTCCTCGGAGCCATTGCTGCTGTCACTCTTCTCCTGGCAGCGCTCTACACCTCGACAACGAAGCTGTCGATCGGCATCAGCCGCACGGCGACTCCGGTACGGCTTCGTGTCGGTACCCCGGCACGTGTCGACCTTCGACTCGGCAACCAAGCCAAGCGCTCGACGCCGGTTCTTCGCCTGCGAGACGAAGTCGAAGGCACTCGCGCTGCTACGTTGATGCTTGCTCCGATCGCTCCGCTGGGTGACGCCACCGTTGCCTATCGATTGCCGACCAGGCGCCGTGGCCATCTCGCGATCGGCCCTCTCGACCTGACCTTCGAGGATCCCTTCGGCCTCACGCGTTCCATTGTTCGGGCGTCCCGGGCCATTACCCTCACCGTCCACGCCCAACTGATCGAACTCGACGCGCTACAAGCCGTCGCCGGCCGCGACCCGACCGCTGACCAACAAAAGCGTCGAACACTGGCAACCGGCGGTAGCGAGTTCTTCGCACTTCGCCCATACATCAACGGTGACGAACTGCGCCGCGTGCACTGGCGAGCTTCGGCCCGAACCGGCGAACTCGTCGTCAAACAAGAAGAGCGACCGCGCAGCGGCCGGGCCACGGTTCTCCTCGACCGCCAACAACTCTCCTATTCAGAAGAAGGCTTCGAGCGGGCTGTCACCGCCGCTCTCAGCACGTTGCACGCCGCCTGGAAAGGCGACGACGCACTTCGCTTCGCCACCAGCGGAACGTCTCGATACGCCGACATCCGTAGCCGCGGTGAACTCGACGCCATCGACGAGCAACTCGCCCTCACGACCATGACAGACAGCGCCTCATTGATCACCTCGATCGACGAGCTCGGCAAGGTCGGCCACGGCGGCACCCTCATCGTCATCACCGGTCGACCAAACGCCGATCTCGGTCGCGCCATCGACAATGCCCAGCGCTCGTTCGGAACAATTCTCACCATCGTCTGCGATGAGAACAGCGACGAACCTCCAGTAGGAGCGATGCTGTTCGACAACAACGAATCGTTCGCTCAGCAGTGGAGCGAACGCCTCCGAGTCGGAGCAAAGCGATGAAGACCAACACCACGAGCATCGTGCGTGAAATCGCTGCGGCTGCTCTCGTCCCAGCAGGTGTCATCGGATTCATCCGGGTCTTCGCCGTCTCAAGCGCCGTTGTTCCCGTCGTCGGCGCCAGCTTGCTCTCGACGTTCGTCGCTGCTGTTCTGCGCCGCCGCAACGTCCCCCTACCTTTGGCCGCGCTGGTCTCCGCTCTCGCTCTCGGCGTCGTGATCGTCTTGCGCTACGCCCCCGACACCTCCGCCTTCGGCATCATCCCAACGTCTGACTCACGCGAGCCGCTCGTGGCGCTCGCTCGTGATGGCCTCCAGCAATTCCGAGACCTCCGAGCACCGGTGCCTGATCTCCCCGCCTTCATCGCATTTGCCATGATCGGGGCCTGGCTCATGGCGTTCCTGACCGATTGGGGTGCTCAACGTCTCGGTCTGGCGTTCGAGCCAGTACTTCCGGCCGGGCTGCTCTTTGTCTTCTCCGCTGTACTCGGAGCCGGCGATCGACGTATCTCCTCCACGCTGGTGTTTGCCGGGGCCGTGCTTTTCTGGGCGGTCGTTCAGCGAACCGAGCAACTGGCGAGGGGTTCCGCCTGGCTCAACAGCGACCAGCGTCGCGGGCCAGCCACCATTGCCAGAAACGCTGGCATCGTCGCTCTTGCCGCACTGCTCATCGGCACAGTCGTTGGTCCACGACTTCCCGGAGCCGACGAAGAGGAACTCTTCTACTGGCGAAGCAAGACCGACCCCACTCGCACCGTCGTGAGCCCGTTCGTCGAGATCGGCAATCGCCTCGTCGAGCAACAGGACACCGACCTCTTCACCGTCACCTCGGACCGTGCCGCCTACTGGCGTGTCGCCGGTCTCGACACCTACGACAACGAAAAGTCGGCGTGGACAACTCGGCTGACATTCGAAGATGCCGATGGCGACCTGCCCGGCGAACGAAGCCAAACCGAAGAATCAGTGGTGATCAACCAGGAATTCACGATCGAAGCTCTCAGCGCCATTTGGCTTCCTGCTGCGTTTGCGCCATCGCGCATCCTTGCATCTCCCGAAGACGTCACATGGAACACCGATACCGCATCACTCGCCATCGGCAGTGGCGAAGAAGAAGACCGCGACGAAGAAGGTGAGCGCACCTCCGACGGCCTCGTCTACCAACTCGAGTCGGTTCTCCCGATCTTCGATGCAGACGCTCTCCGGTCCGCCAGCACCAACATTCCCCCCGAGATCGCCGACCGATACCTCGACGTCCCAGACTCGTTGAGCCCGCGAGTCATCAACGACGCCAGGACCATCACGGCGGGGGCAACCACCACCTACGACCAAGCACTCGCGCTCCAGGACTACTTCCGCCAGTTCGACTACAGCCTCGAGCTCAGCCAGCGCGTCGGGGATCCGATCGAGCAGTTCCTCGATGAACGCATTGGTTTCTGCCAGCAGTTCTCCGGAACGTTCGCGCTGATGGCCCGCTCACTCGACATCCCCAGTCGTGTCGCTGTCGGGTTCACGTGGGGCGACCCCATCGCCGGCCAGGAAAACACCTACCAGGTGACGGGACGCCATACCCACGCATGGCCCGAGGTGTGGTTCGAGGACTACGGCTGGGTGGCGTTCGAACCAACACCTGGCCGCGGCGCACCCGACGCCAACTACACCGGTGTCGGCGAACAGCAGGACTCGTTGGTGCAACAGACGTTCGATGACGAAGTCGCTGTCGATGAGCCAGATCCGGCCGTTCCGATTCCAGACCAGAATCCAGATGTCGATGACATCTTCCAGGATCCGGAAGAGGTCGACGATGTCGGCATCTCTGCTGCTGGCGAGGAGAGCTCGGGACTTCCGGGGCCTCGATGGATGTGGATCACCTTGTTGTTGATCGGCGTCTACTCCGCCATCGGGCCGCTCGTCCGCAGCCATCGCCGCCGTCGCCGTTCCGCAGTTGCTTCGAGTCCTGCTGATCGCATTGCGGTGATCTGGGCCGATACCGCCGATGACATGGCGGATTTCTTCGACATCGTTCGGTCACCGTTCGAGACTCGCTCAGAGTTCGCCGATCGATTGAATGGCGACCCGAGGTTGCCCGCTGGAGCGCTTCACACGCTGGCGAACGCCACAACCATCGCTCACTATGGCGGATCGAGTGACGCTGTGTCCGCCATGATCGATCAGGCCGAAGCAGCTGCGGCGGAGATCCAGCAGTCTGTCACGTCGCGGACCACACCCATCCAGCGATGGAAGCAGATGGCAAAACCTCGTCACATCGTGCAGGCAAGCCGCCGAGATGTCGCTGACGCTCGACGAACCGTCTCTACCTGACCACATCGTCAGCTGACATGGACTCGCTCAGACGGGTTGCCGCGAGGACATGAGTCGAGCGACGACATGAGTCGAGCGAGCTGATCCTAGGGGGCGTCTGGCTCTTCGTCAGTGTCGCGTCGGGTGTTGGGGTTGGCTGCTTTGAAGGCAGTCGACACCGACTGAAGCCCAGCACGACCCATCAGACGAAGATTGCGTTCGAAGCCGAGGCCGGCGACGAGCATCAGCATGAACCCGAGGAAGCCGACAAGGAAATGCACGGTGAGACCAGCCACCATCACGACGAGGCCGACGGCGAACGCAACGCCTATCCACTTCATCGAGCCGAGGGCGTGGCGGTAGACCGTGGTTTCAGAAACCTCACGTGCCAGGCGCGGATCAGACTCTTCGAGCTGTCGCTCGATTTCGTTCAGGATGTTCTGTTCATTCTCAGACAGCGGCATTGCGATCCTCTACCCCGGCTATTGCAGCCATACGGCTTCTGACAGTTTCGCGCATTTCGAGGCTCCAAACAACGCGAGCGAAGGGCTATTTTGCCTCTTCATCGCCGGAAGTGTCGGATCGTTCCACTTTTGGCACGTCCGGGCCCCACTGTTGCAGACCAATTCGCATCCTTTCCAGGCCAGTTTCACCTACGAGTGCGGCCGGTCCAATCGACGCCGGACCGAACTTCGAGCGGATTTCGTCGATGGCTGCATCGGCGGCAGCACCGGAACGTTGGTCCATCAGCGTTCGCGAGTACTGCGTCGTGTCGGGCCTGGAATCGATCGGCTGACCATTCTCGGCCAGCATCTCGTCGAAGGTGAGTTGGTCTGCGACCACATCGGTGAGGCCAGAAGCCGCTACCCCGATGAGCCTCACACCACGACCAATGTCGACGTTGTCGAGGAGGTCAGTCGACTCGGCAAGGATCACTGAGCTGATGTCGGTCGGACGCTCGATGGTGCGTGATCGAGAGATGGTCACGAAGTCCGGCTCTCTCACCTTGATCGAGATCGTCCGTGCGCGAATCCCCGCTGCTCGAAGTCGAGCAGCCACCGAATCGCTCAACCGCACCAGCTCACGCTGCAGCATCTGCCGGTCGAACTGATCAGTCGAGAACGTTTCTTCGTGACTGATCGACTTGGTGGTTCGCTCCGGTTCGACAGGTCGCTCGTCGAGTGCATTCGACACCGAATGGAGATGTCGGCCATTCGATTCCCCCACCGCACCGATCAGCAAGTCCAAGGAAAGGTCCGCCAACTCCCCCACCGTCTCGATGCCAAACCGACCCAGACGCTCAGCCGTCTTGGGACCAACGCCCCACATCGCTCGGATCGGTAGCGGGCGAACGAAGTCTCGCTCGGACCCTGGGGCAATGATGCGGACTCCAGCGCCAGCCTCGATCCGCTGGCCGACCACCCGCGGCTTGGCATGTTCGGTTGCCAGCTTGGCCACCAGCTTGTTGGTGGCTCCGCCGACGGACACGTGCAGCCGCTGGCGCTCCCACACCCGACGCCGGATCTCACGGCCGATCTCCTCTGGCGGCCCGAGCAGTCGGATGGCTCCGGTGACGTCGAGGAACGCTTCGTCGAGCGACAGAGGCTCGACCAAGGGCGTGATGTCGCGAAACACCGACATGATCTCTGCGCTGACCTCGGCATAGAGCGAGTGGTTGCCCGGCAAGAAGATGGCGTGGGGACACAACTGCCGAGCCCGTGTCGATGGCATTGCCGAGCGGACTCCAAAGATGCGGGCGTCATAGTTCGCCGCTGCCACCACGCCGCGTTCGCCGGTTCCCCCCACCACCACCGGCTTGCCGAGCAGCGTTGGATCGTCCCGCACCTCGATCGAGACGTAGAACGCGTTCATGTCGGCATGAAGAATCGACCGAGGCGACGTCATTGCCGAAGTTCTGTCACGTTGACGAGAGCCCGCCGGTGCTCAGTGGCGACGAACAGTACGGTCAGGGGCATGGCCGGTGATCGTGTAGGCGAAGAGTCGACCATCGTCGACACCGTCGACCACGTGGGCCAACAGCGGTTCTCGCACAAACACCGGGGCCGAGTCGAGAAGCGCTCGTGCTGCTTCGAGGTTGAAGAAGTCGGCAGAGAGCACGATGCCATCGGGATCGTCGATGGCGATGTCTCCAGTTGTCTCGACCGCTCCGTGAGCCTCGACCTGCAGAAAGAAGCCGGCGTCAGGAGCGGTCACTTCGACCCGATAGAGCGGGCCGGTCCACGTCGCCACGACGAGCCCAGTCTCCTCGGCGACCTCCCGGGTGAGCGCCTCGACGAAGTTCTCGCCTTCGTCGACCACGCCACCCGGTGTGCTCCAGTCAATGGACTTGTCTCGTCGCTCGTTCTCGACCAGCAACAGGTGCCCGGCAAGGTCTCGAACCACGCCGCCAGCAACGCTCCAGTTCCGCAGTGCAGCTGTGTTCGCGCTCATTCCCACCCCACTGTCGTCATCGCCATCCTCTCAGCGTAGGGGAAGAGCGCATGGGCGCTGGGCATCAAGGGCTCGGGTCTGGCTCAGCACCGGTCCGCGGATACGATCTCAGCGTGTCTGACAGCGGTAGCGAACCCGACAACTCCAACACGGCCGGCTCCGCCATCGAGCGGGCGAACAGCAGCGACCTCACCACAGAGGCAATGCCGTTCGAGTCCTTGACCGCTCCTGAGCCGCTCAACTCGGCGCCACCGGCGCAGGCACGCTGGCTCGGCTTCGCTGGCATCGTGCTCGGCGGTGTCCTTGGAGGAATGATCGGTTGGGGCACCGGCGACGTGCTCGGCCAGACCACCTCGTGGGCGGCCGTCGGGGCCCTCATCGGCGCTGTCTTCGGAGCCCTCGGCGTCGGCATCGTTGCGAGCTTGACGCTCCGAGCCATGAACGAGTGGCATGCGGTACAACACCCAGAAGAACTCCACGGCATCATCGGCGACGCCGTTGCGTCATCGACAGAGCAGCCGACAACCCAATCGCTTCCCACAACAGAGTCACCGTGACCATCTCAACTGATCTTCTCGACATCGCTCGTGCCCTCGCCGTCGAAGCTGGTGAACTGATCGAAGCCATGCGCGATGACGTGGACCTCGCCGGCGACACCAAATCGTCGAGCGTCGACGTCGTGACGGCTGCCGATCGCGCCGCCGAGGCGTTGATCGTGGAGCGCCTGTCCGTCCTTCGCCCAGACGACGGCGTGCTCGGTGAAGAAGGTGCTGGAAGCGCCGGAACCACGGGCGTTCGATGGATCATCGATCCGATCGACGGCACGACCAACTACGTCTACAGCGTTCCCTCCTACGCCGTTTCCATCGCCGCTGAGATCGACGGCGAGTTGGCCGTTGGAGTGGTCTATGAACCGGTGTTCGAACGGTGCTATTCGGCGCGGATCGGCAGCGGTGCATTCAAGAACGACGTGCCCATCACCGCCAACACCGATGCTTCAGTCGAGACATCATTGGTGGCAACCGGATTCGGCTACATCGCGGAGCGTCGACGCCGCCAAGCCGAAATCCTGGTCGACCTCCTCCCCCAGGTCCGTGACATCCGACGCTTCGGCTCGGCAGCCCTCGACCTCTGTTATCTCGCTGAGGGCATGGTCGACGCCTACTACGAGCGTGGCCTCCACCCCTGGGACCTCTCTGCTGGCGCCGTGATCGCTCGAGAGGCAGGCGCCCTCGTCGGCGACCTCCGCGGCAACGATGCCGGCGAGCACTTCACGCTGGCGGCAAACCCCGCCCTGTTCGAGACGCTGCGATCGATTCTGGCCGGCCTCGATGCCGATGACTGCCCCTGAACCTGGCTGATTTCCGCCCTGGAATGGCGATGGCGGCAAGCTCATCGACCGCGTCACCTCGTGTGAAATTCGGACCATGACTGACAATGGGGTCGCACATCGGGCAACATGCGTAGCGTGGGAACTCGAATTCTGACCGTTGAGGACGACGATCGCATACGTCAGGCCGTGAAACTCGCGTTGCTGGACGAAGGCTGGGAAGTCGACGAAGCTGAAACTGGTGAAGTCGCGCTCGAGCGCTTCCACGACCAGGCGGCCGACGTTGTCCTGATCGACATCATGCTCCCCGGCATGGATGGCTTCGAGGTCTGCCGTTCCATTCGACGCCAGAGCGACGTCCCGATCATCATGGTGACCGCACGAAACGACACGCACGATGTCGTAGCTGGGCTCGAGGCCGGAGCGGACGACTACCTCACCAAACCGTTCGCACCCAAAGAACTCTCGGCCCGCATCAGGGCACTGCTGCGTCGGGCTCGCAACAGCGAAGGCGGCGCCATGGAGCGAGTCACCGTCGGCGAGCTCGAAATCAGTCCCGATGAAGGCACGGTGACCAAGTCGGGCGAACAACTCCACCTCACCAAGACAGAGTTCAAGTTGCTCGTCGAACTCGCTTCACAACCGGGCAAAGTCTTCAGCCGCGAAGTATTGCTCGAACGAGTGTGGGGCTATGACTACTTCGGTGACGGACGCTTGGTCGACGTGCACGTTCGTCGGTTGCGGACCAAGGTCGAGGCCGATGCGGCCACTCCTCGCTACGTGGTGACCGCTCGAGGCCTCGGATACAAGCTGCAACCGTGACCGGTTGGTTGCGGCTCGGGCTCCGGGCCCGCATCACCTTCATCTACGCCCTCGGCGCACTGCTGATCTCGTCGACGGTGGCGTTCGTCGGATTCGCTCTCGTGCAACGTGAGTTGCTCAGCGACGCCGAGGACACCGCTCAGGCTCAGCTGTTCAACAACGCCCGCGACATCCGAACAGCGCTGCAGAACCAGACCGCCGAAGCCATCGAAGAAGCGCTGGCTGACCAGGGAGAAACCGACCCCGAGGAGGAGACCGAGGCGCCCGGCCTCGACTTCAACAATGTTCTGACCACTCGGTTCAACCGCAACAACGCTCGCGAGCTTCTGATCATCCAAGATCAAGCTCGATCGAACTTCGGCTTGCAAGAGCGAGACCTTCCCTCCGACGTCCTCGCGATCGTGAACGACGGCGGCGCAGCCAAACGGCGAACCGTTCCTGCTGGGCAACCGCGGCTCACCGTTGGTGTGTACATCGCTCAGCTCGATGCCAGCTACTTCGAAGTGTCGAGCCTCCAGCCTCTGCAGGACACGCTTTCGAGCCTCCGCAACACGCTGATAGCTGTCGCCCTTGGCGCTGGGCTCGCCGGCGCTGCGCTCGGCTACTACTCCACCAGACGCGCCCTGCAACCCGTTGTCCGCGTCGCCCGAGCTGCCCAGGCCATCTCCTCGGGTGACTTCGGCACCAGACTCGACCCGTCCGGCGACCCCGACCTGGCCCCGTTGACGACCTCGTTCAATGACATGGTCGGAGCGCTCGAATCGCGTATCGAGCGCGACGAGCGTTTTGCATCCGACGTCAGCCACGAACTCCGCTCGCCTCTGATGACACTCTCGGCTTCGATCGGCATCCTCGAGAATCGTCGTGATGAGCTCTCGCCCGAGGCGGTCCAAGCGGTTGATCTCCTCGGAAAGGATCTGCGGCGTTTCACCGGTCTGGTCGAGGATCTGCTGGAGATATCACGACTCGATGGTGGCGCAGTCGTCGCCGACGCTGACCCGATCATCCTGGTCGAGTTCCTCACCTTCGTGATCAAACAATCCCGCAGCCCCGAGCTTCTTGTCGTCGCCAAAGACGAAGATCGCGAAACCGTGATCGTCGCCGACAAGCGTCGCCTCGCCCAGGTGATGCAGAACCTCATCGACAATGCAGCGAAATACGGCGATGGGGCCACGGGTATCGGCTTTTCGACCGCCGGCGACATGATCCGCATCTTCGTCGAGGACCACGGGCCCGGTGTCCCGACTGCAGACCGCGAACGAATCTTCGACCGCTTCACGCGGGCCGGGGGCGACGCTGGGCGCCGAGAGGTCGCCAAAGGAGTCGGCCTCGGGCTGTCACTCGTCGCCGAGCACGTCCGACTCCACGAAGGACGGGTGTGGGTGCGTGACCGTCCAGACGGTGCATCGGGTGCGCACTTCGTCGTTGAACTCCCCATTGGTGATCTCTCGATCCTGGACGAGGAACTCGCAACATGATCGGCAAAACACTCGCCTCGGTCGCGATGGCGTTCACCCTCGCCGCGTGCGGGCTCGAAAGTGAACAAGCCGCAGAGGTGCTGGAAGAGGTCCAGTTCGACTTGCTCGCCACATCGACCTCGACCACCTCGACGACAATGCCGGAAAGCCCGGTCTTTCCCGTGCAGTTCTACTGGCACACCGCCGGTGACAACCGCCTCCAAGCAATCAGCCGAGACAAAGAGGTGCGGCCCTCAGCAGGCGAAACGCTGCGGGAACTCGTCCAGGGGCCCACACAGGAAGATCTCGAAGCCAACCTCAATCTCCAGAACCGGCTCGACCCATCCATGGAGCCCCAGCTCTTCCAGATCGAAGATTCGACGTATCAAATTCAGATCAACTGGCCGATCGACGAAGCGCTCACCATCGAACAGGCAGCTGAGTTCGTCTGCACCGCAGCCCAGTTCGCCGAGATCGACGCCGTCACCATCGTCAATCTCGACGGCGAACAGTTCACCCTGTCGGGGACAGGCGCTGTTGCAATTGCCGGGCCTGCTCGCGCCTCCGATTTCAACGATTGCATCGAACAAGACTTGCCGGTGGAAATCGATCCCGACGCAGAAACCACCACCACGACCACCACCGATGAATGATCCGATTGGGTCTGGTGCGGTCGACGGTGCCGCTCTAGTGGGTGACGCTGGCCCCAGGACCGGGTCGAGCTCGGATCGTCCAGGTGTCGACATCGATCTCGGTGCCTGGCTCGACCAGTGCCACGAGCGAACCACCAAAGCCGCCACCGACCATTCGAGCGCCGTAGACGCCAGGCATCGCTGACACTCGGGCCTGGATCTCATCAACCACGGGCGTGCTGACTTCGTAGTCCTCCGAAAGGCTCCGATGGCCTTCGGCCAAGAGCACACCGCATCCGGCCAGGTCTCCGCTCTCGAGTGCGGAAACGAAGTCTCGGACACGCTGGTTCTCGCTGACGACGTGTCGACCACGCCGACGCAACACGGGATCGTCGAGCGCCTCGACGTCGACCAGTGTCGCCGTGCGCAACGGGCCGACCATCGTCTCGATGGTCTCGCACGCCGCCCGACGAACGTTGTACTCAGAGTCGGCGAGCAAACGGGGCTGGCCGGAGTGGAACACCATCACTTCGACGTCGTCTGGCATACGAACCGGGGTGATCTCGAGCGTGTGGCAATCGATCATGGAGGCGTGCCCCTCGATCGCTGTGATCGAGATCAGTTGATCCATGATTCCCGAAAGGACGCCGGATGCTTCCGCTTCGGTGATGCGCGCCAACTCGGCGAGTTCCTTGCGGCGCTCGATCGTGTCCTCTTCGAGAGCGCCGAAGGCCAGCATCGCTGCGATCGTGAGCGCTGAACTCGACGAGAGTCCGGTGCCACCCGCCGGCAGCGTGCTGCTGATCGTTCCGGTGAATCCTGTGGTGAGGTCGAGTTTGCGGGCCACAGCGGCGACGTAGCGACCCCAAGAAGGGTTGCCCGGGAGATCGCTGGTGACCGGCAAACCGGTCAACAGCGAGGTCTCGAGCTGTTCGGAATGAAGATCGAGGCGGTCGCCCGTGGCAGACCCGGTGATCGTGATGCCCATGTCGAGGGCCATGGGCAGCACGAGTCCGCCGGTGTAGTCGGTGTGCTCGCCGATCAAGTTCACCCGACCAGGGGCAAAGGCCCTGATCACGCGAAGAACTGCTTTGCAACGGCCCAGAGCTCAGGGTTGACGTATTTCAGTTCTCTGACAGCGTCGGCGAGTTCGACCCTCACGACCCGGTTCGATTGCAACGCAACCATCTGACCCCAGGCCTCGTCGTGAACGGCATCGATGGCGGCGACACCGAACCACGTGCTGAGCACACGGTCATAGGCAGTCGGGCTGCCACCTCGCTGCACATGCCCCAGCACCGTGAGGCGGGTCTCGAAACCCGTTCGGGCTTCGATCTCGGTGGCGACCTTGTGTCCGATTCCGCCGAGGCGGATGTGCCCGTACTCGTCGAACTCGTCTGGTTTGAGGTCGAATGTGCCCTCAGCCGGCTTCGCTCCTTCGGCCACAACAACAATCGAGGCGTATCGGCCCTTACCGTGGCGACGGGTGATGCTTTCGCATACCTCATGAATGTCGAATGGCTCTTCGGGAATCAGGGTGAGGGTGGCGCCTCCGGCGATGCCAGCCCATGTGGCGATGTGCCCCACATGGCGTCCCATCACTTCGGCCACCATCACGCGGTTGTGACTCTCGGCGGTGGTGTGCAGTCGGTCGATCGCCTCGGTAGCGATGTGTACGGCGGTGTCGAACCCGAAGGTTCGCTCGGTGAGGCCGATGTCGTTGTCGATCGTCTTGGGCACTCCAACGATGGGGATGCCTTCCTTGCTCAACTCACGAGAGCACGACAGCGTGCCCTCTCCCCCGATGGCGATGATCGCATCGAGCTTGTTCGCTTCGACGGTGGCTTTGACCCGCTCGACACCATCTTCGAACATGTAGGGCTGCACCCGGCTCGTGCCGAGGATGGTCCCGCCACGAGGCAGCGTGCCTCGCAGTGTCGTGATGTCGAGCATCTCGAAATCGTTCTCGATCACGCCGCGCCAGCCATCTTGGAAACCGAAGAGTTCGTCGCCGAACTCTCGCTCTCCCTTACGAACAATGCCGCGAATCACCGCATTCAAACCAGGACAATCTCCACCACCGGTCAGAATTCCTACACGCATGACGAACAGCTTACGAGCTTGCCGAAGAGCGGAGACCACGAGTGTGAAAGCCTGTCAAATCGTCTGGATCGAGACGGAGTGGAGGCCCGTTCCTCGCTTTGTCTCTCCCACTGGGTCGGTAGGGTGCGACGCGACCCACACAGGAGGAGCCACCGATGGCACTGGTCCTTTCGCTCGACGCCGGCACAACGGGAGTGCGAGCACTCGCTGTTGATCAACAGAGCAACATTGTTGGCTTCGCCTACTCCGAGTTCACGCAGTTCTTCCCCGAACCAGGCTGGGTCGAGCACGACGCAGCGGAGATCTGGACTGCCATCCAGGCAGTCATTGCCGAGCTGATCCCGACCCTCGACGAGCCGATCTCAGCGATCGGCATCACCAATCAGCGCGAGACCGTCGTGGCGTGGGACCGTCGGACGGGCGAGCCGCTCCACCGGGCGATCGTCTGGCAAGATCGACGAACCGCAGCGCGATGCGAAGAACTCACCGATGCTGGCCATCTCCCCATGGTGCGGCACAAGACCGGGCTCGGACTCGATCCGTACTTCTCCGGAACGAAATTTTCGTGGCTCCTCGACGAAGGCGGTGTGGCCAACGACGAGCACCTTGCGCTCGGCACCATCGATTCCTGGCTCATCTGGAAACTGACGGGCGGGGCTGCGCACGTCACCGAGCCGTCCAACGCGTGTCGCACGCTGTTGTTCGATATTCGTGAACTCGATTGGTCGGCCGAACTCTGCGACGTGATTGGTGTTCCGATCAGCGCATTGCCTGAGGTTCGCCCGAGCAGTGGCCGCTTTGGTACCACCGCTGACACCACCGCGATCGGCGCTGGTGTTGCGATCAGTGGCGTGGCAGGCGATCAACAAGCTGCACTGTTCGGCCAGGCCTGTTTCGAGCCAGGCATGACCAAGAACACCTACGGCACCGGCAGCTTCTTGTTGATGAACGTGGGTAGCGAGTGCCCGGAGCCAGTCGAAGGGCTGCTGACCACCGTTGGGTGGACCCTCGGCGAAGGGCAGCCGGCAACGTACGCGTACGAGGGTTCGATCTTCGTCACCGGTGCCGCGATCCAGTGGTTGCGAGATGGGCTCGGCATCATCTCTGATGCAGCAGAGATCGGTCCGCTCGCCGAAAGCGTCGAAGACACCGGTGACGTTTATCTCGTTCCTGCCTTCGCCGGCCTCGGCAGCCCGTGGTGGGATCCGTACGCGCGCGGAACGATCGTGGGTATCACCCGAGGAACTGGCCGGGCCGAGCTCGCCAGGGCAACCGTTGAGTCCATGGCCTACCAGGTCCGTGGTGTCGTCGACGCCATGGCCGCCGCCTCGGGGCTCGAGCTCGCCGAACTCCGCGTCGATGGTGGCGCATCGGTCATGCAACTTCTTCTTCAACTGCAAGCAGACCAGTTGGGTGTGCCGGTGACTCGACCCTCGATGCAAGAGACCACCGCACTCGGCGCTGCGTATCTCGCTGGCCTGGCCGAAGGCGTATGGACTTCGCTCGATGACATCTCGGCTGCTTGGAACGTCGACGTGACGGTCCAACCAATGCCTGATCGCAGCATTGCTGATCGCAAGTACGCACGTTGGGGCCAAGCTGTTGAACGCTCCATGGGCTGGGCCAGGCCGGAGTAGCCAACTCGCCGCTCGACAATCGCCTCTTGACCGCACGGTCAAGTTGCGGCCTAACCTCGCTGCTGTGGCCACCAAAGACCTACCCGGCACCTCGCACGCAGACGCTGGGCAAGTAGACGCTGAGGCTGCTGTTGCTGTCGCTGATGGCAAGCGCAAGCTGACCTCGCGAGGTCGTGATCGGCGCTCTGCCATCATCAAGACCGCTACCAAACTCTTCGCCAAGCAGGGCTATCACCCCACTTCGGTTCAAGACATCGTCGACGCGCTCGGTGTCGGCAAGGGCGTCTTCTATTGGTACTTCCCGTCGAAGGACGATTTGCTCAAGGAGATCTTGCGCGAGTCGTTGTTCGATCTCCGCACCACTCAAGAGCAAGCAATTGGCGACGCCGAGAACCCGCTGGAACGACTCGAGCGCGGTATTCGAGCTTCGGTGGGTTGGTATGCGAACAATCAGGATCTCCTACGCGTGACGCTGTTCTGTTTCACCGAGCAGCAATTCGCTCGGTCGCTGCTGAAGGGTCGGCGTGTGTCGATTGCCGACACCGCCCAGCACGTCACCGACGCAGTCGATCAGGGTCTGATTGCTCCATGTGACGCCACCCTCGTTGCCACCGGCATCATCGGAGTCATCGATGAGTTGGGGCGATCCATTGCGTTCGGTGGCCAGCAACACTCAGAAACCCTCGAACAGTTCGCCGTCGACATGTGTCTGCATGGCACCGTGGGCAAGCCTGGGAGCACAGCTCGATGATCGTGTTCGTGGACTACGAACACGACGAAGGCCGATCATCTGCCTTCGGCGAGAAGCTGATGGCGGCGCGGACATGGATCACCTACCGGCTCGAGGATCTCTCGGGCCGGCCGTGTCATCTGGTTCGCTACGACCGCATCGATGCTGATCTGCTTGATCGGCTGGGAACCGAGGCCTTGTTCATCAGTGGCAACGGCACCGATCCGAGCCGCTATGACCAGGCCGCTCTCGAGCCACTCCATTCGATCATCCGAACAACCGAAGTTCCGACCTTCGGGTTTTGCGGCGGCTTCCAATGTGTTGCTCAGTCCCTCGGTGTGTCCCTTCAGCCGATCTCGGTGGACCAGAACAGCCCAGCGAACCTCCTGCGGCCCTTCGGCCTCGATGCCGACGGGAAGGAGAAGCAGGGCGAGGCTGGGTACCACCCCGTGGTCCTCGAGGCCGAACACGAGCTGCTTCGTGGCGTTGGTGAAGCACCCGTGTTCCGCCATGCGCACTACCTCGAGGTGCCCACCTTGCCCGAAGGGTTCCAGCGGCTTGCGTCAACAGCGGTGACGCCCATCCAAATGGCTGTCGACGACGAGCGAAAAATCGCAGGCACCCAGTTTCACCCCGAGTACTACACCGATGAACACCCGGCTGGTCGAGTGATGATCGAGAACTTCCTGCGTTGGTCGGGTCTGACCAACTGATTCAAGCGCTCGCCGCAGCGAGCGCTGCCAGACCGGCTCCGACGGCGCCCGAGGTCTCGCCCAACGTTGCGCGCACCACGGGAACTGGGGGCCGGTGCGCCGCCCCGAGCAGGAAGAGGTGCATCTGGTTCTGCACGCCAGCAAGGAAATGCTCGCTGGCACCCGCCAAGCCGCCGCCGAGAATCACGACATGCGGATCGAGCAACGTGGCGAGGTTGCCGAGGCCTTGCGCCACCCAACTCGAGAAGCGATCGAAGATTTCGATGGCATCTCGATCGCCGTCGGCTGCCGCGGCAGACACGTGCTCACCGCGAAGCATCATCCTGTCACCGCCGGCTCGGGCCAAGATGTCGAGGCCTCGCCCTTCCGCCATCAGATCAGCCCAGAGGTTCACCAAACCCGCCCCAGAGGCATAGGCCTCCCAGCAGCCGAGCTGACCGCAGGCACAACGGTGACCGTTGCGCTGCACGAGCATGTGGCCGGGCTCGCCGGCGAACCCATTGGCACCGGTGACAATGCGGCCGCCGACCGCCAGTGCGCCTCCGATCCCGGTTCCCTGCGTCACCAACAGAACGTCGTCGTGGCCAGCACCAGCGCCATGGTGGAGTTCGGCCCGAAGCGCCATCGCGGCGTCGTTGTCGACCACCACGGGAACCGCGAAGGTCGCTTCGAGTTCCTCGCGGACAGAGAAGTCGAGGATCCCTGGCACATTCGGCCCGTATCGCAGCACACCATCGAGATCCACCAGGCCTGCGAGTCCGAGCCCGATCCCCATGAGCGGCGCTCGATCATTGCTCAGCTGCTCGATGAGGCCCCGGAAGGCGGCGACCACAGCAACGACATCGCTGCGCGGATTGGCGATCTTGTGCTCAGCGAGCACATCGCCACTCGTGACATCCAAGGCAACACCGAGGATCTTCGTGCCACCAAGATCGAGACCGACCACGCAGCCATGCGCCTCGTTGCTTGCATCTGTGATCGGTGGCAGGTTCGACATTCTCGCCGAGGGTAGTCCTGCCGCCTCAGCGACTCGGTTCCACGAATCAGGCGTTCACGTACGAGACCTGTGAACCCAGTGCTCGGCGTAGACCGACACCACCGGCCCAGGCAGCTGCATCAGCACGATCGCAGAGCACGACGAGCTGCAAGTCCTGTGCAAGCACTTCGAGGTGGTCGAACATGTCCTCGAGCTCCTGTGAGCTGAGGTCGTCGAACTCACCGTGCAAGATCAGTGGGACAGATCCGCCTGCTTCTGAGCGAACTCGGTCAGCGAGTGGGCGCAGCAATGCGAGAGCTCGGTCAGCCGAGGTGCCCACGTCCCCGACAGATGAACGAAGCCGCTCGTCAGTGGCTGTCAGCTCCATCACTGCTTGTTCGGCGTCGGCTTCGAGCCCTTCGACTCGCCCCATCGCTCGATCGTGCATCTCGAGATCTTGTTCAGCCAGCGTCAGCTGACCAAAGAGTTCCGCCCTGGACGGACCCGTGTGTTCTTTCGGTCGATCGAGTTCGTCGGCCCAGGCCTCTGCCCAGTCCACCAACGCCTCCGGCTGAATGGTGTCTGGCACCTCAGCCTCGACCCGACGAAGCTCGTGATAGAGGTCTCGCAATCCTGTTGCGAATTCCGGGTTGTCCGTCTCGACGACTTGGCGGCGCAAGGCAGCACCAAGATCAGAGGGCAGCATCGGTCCCAGGTGGACACGAGCGGTCTCTTTCACCGATTCGAAAACCTCGTCGAGGCTTACCTGCACCGGGCCGAATTGCATCTCGAAACGAGCTTCGCTCAATCGGGCTTCGACCTGTTCGAGATTCTTGCGTGCAGCTTCGAGGTCTCCCACTGACGCAGCGGAAGGCGTCGGAGCCAGGCGATACATCACATAGTCGAGGTACGAGGTCTGTCCGACCTTGGCGAGCAACGACTGGAGTTCCCGATGATCCTCGTCGGTGGAACGGCGAGCCTTCTTGCCCATGTCGGGATTCGCAAGGTCTTCGACCCGGAAGTCTTCCTCGCGGGTCAGCGAGACGGGGACCGCCCGGGTCGTGGCTTCTTCGACGTCGAGCTGAGCTTGTTCGCGCTGTGCGAGACACGACTGTACTCGGGAGTTCAGCGCATCGAGTTCGGGCTGCGCCTGCAGCCGAGCAGCTTCGTAGCGCTCCCACTCGGTCAGCATCTCCCGGATGTCTGCTGGCATGTCCCGTACCGTGGGGGGCAAGCTCCGAACATGGGCGATGTAGCCACGGACCGCCGCCGTGCGGTCGATCTCACCCTCGGGGACCTCAAAGGCCGAGAGGGCGTTCTGCAGCACACGAACTCGGTGTGCGGCACCAGGGTCGATGTTGGCTCGTGCTTCTTCGAGCTTCACCCTGGCGATCGTGGCGAAGCGCTTGGCGCGGTCACGATCAGCGACCAGGACGACGGGGTCGCCGCCGTCTTGATGGCCACCCACCGTCACATAGATGTCTTCGATCGTGAGCGGGCCGACAGGCACGGCTCCCGACCGAAGCTCGATGAGTTCGCCGTTGGACTCGACGAGGCCGCCGTGGCCGGTCGTCGAACCTCGGACCAGCCCTCGGATGGCATCGATCAGGTCTGAGGTCTCGGTTGAGTCGAGGCCTCGCACGATGGAGATGAACGGGTGGAGATCGACGGTGCCGTCACCGGTGCTGAGGTCGAGTCGAAGAATTCGCATGCTTGGGTTACGACCCAAACTCGGCCCTACTCAAGACAAATCTGAAGAGATTTCTCGTTGCGTTCCAGAAGCCATGTCTTCCACCCGCCGACGGAACTTTCCCAGCGCAGCTTCCACGATCTTCGCTTCAGCTCGCCGACGCACGAAACCGGGGAGTGGAAGGACGAGACCAATCGACAGCTCGTAGCTGACCAAGGTTGCCAGCGGATCGTCTGGTGAAGGAGCAAACGTGTATGCCCCGTCCACACTCGAGGTCAGGTCACCGGAGACTTGGCTCCAACCCAGGCGGTCGGGGCCGCCGGAGTAGTCGTAGGCCAGCACGTATTGCGTGCGTCGCCCGATTGCCTCGGCAACGAACCGGGCCGACGCCACTCGGCCTTCTGCATCACGATCGAGAATTTCGACGCCTGCGATGGCATGGGCCCACTCTGGGTAGGTGGCGATGTCGAGCGCAACGGCGTAACACTCGTCGGGCCGAGCATTCACCAGGGTGCTGACCTTGGCCGACTCGGTGGTTTGGCCCGGAGAGGTAGTCACGCTCTGAGGTTACTTGGTTGTTTTCCGTTGGGGAAACGCACCGTGGGCCGAGCCCAGGAATGCGATGGCGCCGAGGCCGAACATCGGCACCAACACACTGAACGCCATGGTGGTGTAAGGGTCAGCGGCGGCACCAGCGAAGCCGATCACGGTCTGAGCGGCCAGGAAACCGAATGCCCAGCGACGCTCTGGCTTCTCGACCGAACCGGCGAGGAAGAAGGCGCCAGCGACGGTGACGTCTTCGGTTCTGCTGCGGCCAGCAGCGATCGTGAACGCCCAGGTGAACAACACAGCTCCAGCCAAGAAGACCGCAGAGCAGCCAATGGCCACGATGTTGCGCACGCCGTCGGAGCTGAAGAACGCGATCGCCACAGCAACCAAGTGTGCAGAGGTGACGATCATGCTGATCTGGCGAAGCAGCGGGATGGGCAGCTTCTTCTTGCCATTTTGTGATGACTCGTTCTTTGATGACTCGTTCTTTGATGACTCGTTCTTTGATGACATGGCGGTCACGGAGTCCATTCGTTGATGGCGTGCTGGAGTTGATCGGCGAGCACGTCGTAGTCGAAGGTTTCGCAAGCTCGGAGTCGAGCTGCTGTGCCGAGCATGCGGCGGCGATCGACATCGTCGACCAGTTCGATCAGCGCTCGACTGACGGATTCGATCGACGTTGGATCGTCGATGACCAGCCCGGTGACGCCGTCGACGACTGCTTCGGCCGCTCCCCCGCTTCGGCCCGCTATCTGAGGGAGCCCAGCGGCGGCAGCTTCGAGGAACACGATCCCGAAGCCCTCCTGCTCGAGCCCGCGCCAGCGATCGTGACACAGCATCGCCATGATGTCAGCGGCCCCGTAGAGGCGGGGAACGTCGGGATCATCCAAGCGGCCGAGCATCTCGACCCGAGCTGCGGCTGCATCACACTGATGTTGCAAGGCTTCGAATGATCGCCCGGAGCCGCCAATCATCAGCCGGAGTGCGGGTCGCTCCTGGCTGGCCTTCGTGACCGCCTCGATCAACAGGTTCATTCCCTTACGCGGAACAAGTCGATTCACCGATGCAACGACCACATCGTCCTCTTCGATGCCAAAGGCAGCCCGGGCTTCCAGCCGCTCAGTCTTGCTGAGCGGCTGGAAGCGGGCGGTATCGACACCGGGAGGGATCACGACGCTGCGAAGCGGCCGACGGGCGCATCGTTCGGCCTCGGCGAGTGCATAGTCACCGGCAGCGACCACCAAACTGGCGCCACGAAGCACCCGTCGAAGAACCGATGCTGCCACCGGCAACCGGCCAGGAATCGTGACCTCAGCGCCGTGGAGAACCACGCCGTAGGGGCGGCCGAGCCATGGGCCGACCATGCCGAGCGGAACAGCGGGGTCGAACAAGATCAGTTCCGCCCCGACCTCATCTGCCAGCGCACAGATGCGCTTCGCCAGCCATGGGTAGGGGATCAGCACCGGCTCAGGAGATCGCTCGATCCGGAATGCCTGCTTGGCATCGAAGGCAGCCGCACCTGCATGCGGCGTGCAGTAGACCGTGGTGTCCTCGGCGGGAAGCCGACGCCAGAGCTCCCACAGGTAGGACTGGATGCCGCCGACCTTCGGCGGGAAGTCGTTGGTGACCAAAAGGTGGCGACGCACCCGACAATCATGCCCGTTCCCTACAACGAACGGGGCCTCAGCCAGTGGCAAGACCCAGTTCGGTGGCGGCCCACTCGGCGTGCTCTTCGAGCAACTCATTGCCACAGGTCCGATAGCGCTCGAGCGTTGACCGCACCGCCTCATCGTCGGCAGATCCGGTGTTGCCCAGAATCACCAGCGCCGTCCGCCGCACGACGTCGGGATCTCGCTTGGCGATGTACCAGCGACCCACCCGAGTCATCAGATCTTCATCAGAAGCTTCCAAGATCCACAACACGTCGATCTCAGGGTCGGCGTCAGGCTCAGCAGCGGGGCCATCGGCTTGGGCTGCGTTCGGTGGGCAGACGTCTTGACAGTCGTCGCATCCGTAGATGCGATCACCAACTGCGGCTCGGAACTCGACGGGGATCTCGCCAGGTCCCTGCACCAACCACGCAAGACACCGACGGGCATCGATCACGCCTGGCGAGACAATCGCTTCGGTCGGGCAGTCATCGATGCACCGTCGGCACGGGCCACAACCGTCAGCGAGTGGTGGGCCCGTCGACTCGAGCGGCGCATCGGTGACGATCGACCCGAGCACAAACCAGCTTCCCATCTCCGGCAGAAGGAGGTTCGCATTCTTGCCGTACCAACCGAGGCCAGCTCGATACGCCACATTGCGATCAACGAGGTGATTGTCATCGAGGTGGACCTGCGCTTCGTAGCCGGCGGTTCGAAGCAGTTCAGCAACACGTTCGAGCGCCCGCTGGAGATCGCCGTAGTGATCGCGCCACGCATACATGGCCACGCGGCCAGCGATCTCGGTTCCATCTGATGCAGGGGTGGTTCGTGCGTACGGCCACGCAGCGACGACGATCGATGCAGCCGATGGCAATGCCCGGGTCGGGTCGGTCGAGCGCTCGGGGTTTCGATAGGTGAACTGCATCGAGGCAGCGAGACCCTGCGCTTTGCGAATCGGCAGAACGGTCCGGGCCGGTTCGAGAGGCTTTGCGGTGGTGACACCCATCGAGGGAATACCTGCCTCGGCACCCATGACCTGCAACTGCGCCCACAGTTCGCCCATCGATGAGGCAGTTGCGGGCGAAGTCGACATGCCCCCCAGCTTGCCGACTCCGCCCGCTCGCACCTCACCGCCCAGGTTTCAGCCCGCTCGATGACGAAGCCCTGGCACCATTCCCGCGCTGTGGAGACGCTTGAGAGCGGCGAACTCCATGACGTCGATCACCACCGCTTCATCGGGTTCCCGATTGGCGATGAACGTGACCATGCAGTCGTCGCAAGTGTCGGTGTGTTGGCGGACGCAGGTTCCGCAATCGATCGAGATACTCATGTCGATCACTATGACGATGGGGTGTGACAGTGCTGGCTTGTTCAGCTGTCGCCTCAGGCTGACTCGCATCCCATTCATGCTCTCAGAGCGAACCTCGTCCCTCGGTCTCGCGTGACGAACCAGCGCGATGTTCTGAGCGCCAGCGAAGAACTCGGGGAATGACCGAGGCCCCCTGGGGCCGAATCGTTCACGCCGACCAAGGAGCGGAGTCGCTAGCCTCGCGTCTTGTGAAGGCCTTGGAATTCGACCGCAAAGAAGCTCGCTACGTCGCTGCGGCGGTGACGTCTCGGCTTCGGCCTGGCAGCGGCGCCAAGACCGGTCCGCTCGCCCTTGTCGACACCAAGCAGAAGGACCTCCCCTCCCCGGAATGGGAACGCATCACCACCCGCCTCGCTGGAATCTGCGGGTCGGACCTCGCCACCGTCGACGGTCGCTCCGCTCGCTACTTCGAACCGTGGGTCTCGTTCCCGTTCGTGCCAGGCCACGAGGTCGTTGGCCAGCGAGCTGACGGTACACGAGTCGTTCTCGAGCCCGTGCTGGGCCACGAAGCTCGAGGCTTCGAGCCTCCATTCGTCGGTGCCGCTCCCGGCGACGGCAACGACTACCGCCATCTCGTCGCCGGCGACATCGAGGCTGGCATCCAGACCGGCTACTGCGCGTCGACCAGCGGCGGCTGGTCCACCGAGTTCGTTGCCCACCCTTCGCAGCTACACCCCATCCCCGACAGCCTCAGCGACGAAGCCGCTGTGTTGGTCGAGCCAGCGGCAGTCGGTGTTCACGCTGCTCTTCGCGCTTCCATCGCTCCTGGAGCCACGGTGGTCGTGCTGGGCGCAGGAACCATGGGCCTCACCACCGTTGCTGCGTTGCGCCACTTCACCGAAGCCGGCGAGATCATCATCGGAGCCAAGTACCCCGAGCAGAAGGCCATGGCCACGGCGTTCGGCGCCACCACCGTCGTCGATCCAGATCAGGTGCCGCGTGCGGTTCGCCGACTCTCCGGCTCATTCCAGATCGGCGATGACCTCTCCGGCGGCGCTGATGTCGTGATCGACGCCGTTGGCAGTGCTTCCTCACTCGACCAAGCCATCGGCATCTGCCGCCCCCGCGGCACGGTCGTACTCGTTGGCATGCCCGGCAAGGTCGCCATCGATTTCACTGCTCTCTGGCACCGCGAAACCACGCTCGTTGGTGCCTACACCTACGGCACCGAGACACTGGCTGATGGCTCCACCCGTCGTTCGTTCGACATGGCCATCGAGCTCGCTGGAGCCGTCGATCTCGGCCAACTGGTGAGCGCCACCTATCCGCTCGCTCGCTACGAAGATGCTCTCCAGCACGCAGCGAACGCTGGTCGTCGAGGCGCCGTCAAGATCTGCTTCGACCTGCGCTGATCAGGCGGCACGCATGGTGGTGATGGCGTGGACGAGCATCGTGTCGCCGCTGAAGAACTTGGTCGAGACCAGGCTGGTCTTTCCTCGCTGGTTCTCCAGCTCGCCTCGGATCGTGAACGTCGGACCGAGTACCGGCTCGAAGTAGTCACACCGCATGTTGATCGTGCTCAGGAAGCGGCGCTCTTCCTTCTTGACCGCGTCGTCGCTGTGCACCGTGTAGAGCGAGACGAGATCGACGTAAGTCGGCGTGAAACCACCGAACAACTGCCCTTTGGGGTTCTTGAGGTGTTCAGGCAAGTGCGCTTCGACCATCATCACACCGTTGCCTCGTTCGAGCACCGGCCACTTCCATGCTTCGAGGAGATCGCCTGCGTTGTGGCCCTTGTTGATCAACCGTCCAGGCTCGGGATTGGCCCATGGTTGATCCCGCCATGTCTGTGGGATGTCGGTCACCGGCGACACCGTAGGGGACACGACCGAGCGCGGAAAACTGGCGACAACAAGCGGTGTTGACCTTCAACTATCCGCTGAGTCAGCTTCGGCGCTGCAAGAACCTGCGCTAGGTTCTGCCCCCATGGAGCCGACAACAGACACCCTGGAAACCCCGACCGAGCCCGCAGCTGAGACCGCAGAACCCTTGGTCGAAGATGACCTGCTCGTCGAGGAGATCTCGATCGACGGCATGTGCGGCGTCTATTGAGCCAGCAATCCGTCGACCCCGCATCGGTCGATCCAGCAACGCTCGATGGGTCATCGGCGGCCGAGCAGCTGCTCGACCACACGCCACCAGCAGACGAGATGCCAGGACAACACGTCTTGGACCAACCCCTCGCCCTGCATCCACGGGTTGCGTTGCGGCCCGAGCCGTTCGGCGCGCTCGCCTATCACTACGACACTCGACGACTGAACTTCCTCCGCTCGCACGCACTCGTGGCCTTGGTCCGCTCGCTCAGCGATCATGCGTCCGCTCGTGCAGCCTTCGACGCCACCGGCCTCGACGCTGCGCGGTGGCCTGCGTACGCCAAAGCCCTCGAAGCGCTCATCGCTTCTGACTTCATCGAACCCCGGCCAATCGGCTCGAACAACACCTCCCAGGAGCTCGCATGACTGCGCTCACCGAAGAACTCAAACTGGGCCTCGACGCCCCCATCTGCCTCACGTGGGAGTTGACCTACGCCTGCAACCTGGCGTGTGTCCACTGCCTGAGCTCATCGGGCCGACGCGACCCCGACGAACTCTCGACCGAGGAGGCCAAAGCCATCATCGACGAGATGATGAAGCTGCAGGTGTTCTACGTGAACATCGGCGGTGGCGAGCCGATGATCCGGCCCGACTTCTTCGAGCTGGTCGACTACGCCACCACCAACGGCGTCGGCGTGAAGTTCTCCACCAACGGCTCTCGCATCAGTCCGGAACGGGCCGAGCAGCTCGCTGCCATGGACTACCTCGACATCCAGATCTCGATCGACGGCGCTGACGCTGAGACCAACGATCGTGTCCGCGGTGAAGGTTCGTTCCAGACCGCGCTCGACGCCATGGACAACCTGCGCAACGCCGACTTCGGGCCGTTCAAGATCAGTGTGGTCGTCACCAGGGAGAACATCGGCCAGCTCGATGCGTTCCAGGCCCTCGCCGAGCACTACGGCGCAGAACTCCGCCTCACCCGTCTTCGCCCTTCGGGGCGCGGCGTGGATTCGTGGCACGAGCTCCACCCGTTGCCAGAGCAGCAGGTCGATCTCTACCACTGGCTACTCGCCCACCCCATGACCCTCACCGGCGACTCGTTCTTCCACCTCAACGCCCTCGGTGACGAAAACCTGCCTGGGCTGAACCTGTGCGGCGCTGGTCGCGTGGTCTGCCTGATCGACCCGGTCGGCGATGTCTACGCCTGCCCGTTCGTGCTGCACGACGAGTTCAAGGCCGGCAACGTCAGAGATGAGGGCGGCTTCGCTCACGTCTGGAAGGAATCCGACCTCTTCACCGAGCTCCGTGAACCGCAGTCAGCCGGTGCGTGCTCGAGCTGCGGCATGTTCGATGCTTGCCAGGGCGGCTGCATGGCGGCCAAGTTCTTCACCGGCATGCCGCTCGATGGTCCAGATCCCGAATGTGTGAGCGGCCACGGCGAAGCGGCACTCACCAACGTCGGCGTCGAGGCCCGCCCGCAATCCACCAGCAATCACTCCAAGCCGGTGATTGTTTCCCTCGGCCCCACCCGAGTCTGATCCACCTCCCAAAACCTCCCGTTCTGCGGCACGTAGCCCTCACTTTTGAGGGTGATCCTCCGCAGAACGGACATGAAAGAAGACCCACATGAGCATTCTCGGTACCCGCGTCCAGCGAAATGAAGACCCCGACCTCCTCACGGTTGGGGGCAAGTACGTCGATGACCTCGCGCCGAGCGATGCGCTCCACGCCACGTTCGTGCGCGCCAGCATGGCTCACGCCGAAATTCGTTCGATCGACACCGCTGATGCGAAGGCAGCCAATGGCGTTGTTGCCGTGCTGACCGCAGCTGATCTCGACCTGAAGTCGAAGCCCCCCGGCATGCCGATGCTCAACCAGGACATGCTCAGCACTTGGCTGGCCACCGACAGGGTTCGTTTCGTCGGTGAGCCCATCGCCGTGGTGCTTTCCGAGACCCGCAATGCCGGGATCGACGCCGCCGAGCTCGTCTTCGTCGACTACGAGCCGCTCGTTGCCGTCGTCGACACCGCCGACGCTGCGACCAACACCAACCTGCTGTTCCCCGACGCTGGCACCAACGTGTGCTTCGGCTTCCCATCAGAAGCAGGCGACGACTTCTTCGACGGTTGCGAAGTGACCGTCGATCTTTCCTTCCGCAATCAGCGCCTTGCCCCCTGCCCGCTCGAGCCCCGCAGCACCGTGGCCAAATGGGAGACCGCTGACGGCGTGGCCAAGCTCACCCAGTGGGCCACCACGCAGGGCGCCCACGGCACTCGCGACACCCTCGCTGCCGCTACCGGCACCGAGCCAGAGAACGTTCGTGTGATCTGCCCTGACGTCGGCGGCGGTTTCGGGGCCAAGAACGGCGGCTACCCCGAAGACATCGTGTGTGCGCTTGTTGCTCGCAAGCTCGATCGCCCGGTCCGCTGGGCCGAGACCCGCTCCGAAAGCATGCTTGGCCTGGTGCACGGTCGAGGCTGCGACTTCACCGCCACCATCGGCGGCAGCCGTGATGGCAACGTCACCGCCTACAAAGTCCACACGCGTCAAGACGGCGGCGCGTACCCCGCCGTTGGTGCGGTGCTGCCCTTCATCACCAAGATCATGGCCACCGGCGTCTACGACATCCCGAAAGTCGATTTCGCTGCGACCTCGGTCGTCACCAACACCGTGCCGATGGGTGCGTACCGGGGGGCTGGCCGGCCCGAAGCTGCCGCTGCCATCGAGCGCATGATGGACGTGTTCGCTGCCGAGATCGGTATGGATCCCGTCGACGTGCGCCGCAAGAACTTCATCCAGCCCGAGGCATTCCCCTTCGACTCCCCCACGGGAGCCGCCATGGACACCGGAGAGTACGACAAGGCGGTCGACGCCGTGATGGACCTCGTTGACTACCCAGCGCTTCGTGCCGAGCAAGAGACTCGCCGCAACGACCCAGACGCCAAGCTGCTCGGCCTCGGTTGGGCTGCCTATGTCGAGATCGCCAACCCGATGGCCAATGGTGAATTCGGCAGCATCGAGATCCGCCCCGACGGCACCGCACTCGTCCTGACGGGTTCGTCCGCCCACGGCCAGGGTCACCACACCGCCTTTGCGCAGCTGGCATCAGAAATCACCGGCATCGACTTCGACAAGATCGAGGTTCGACACGGTGACACCGCTGAAGTCGTCCGCGGCGGCGGCACTGGTGGCTCGAAATCGCTCCAGGTCGGCGGCAGCGCCGTTTGGGAAGCCAGCGAGGCCGTGGTCGAAAAGGCCAAGGACATTGCAGCCGAACTCCTCGAAGCCAACCCGGCCGACATCGTGCTCGACGCCACCAACGGCAGCTTCTCGGTTGCTGGAACACCGGCGCTTTCCAAGAGCTGGGCTGAGATCGGGTCCAAGGCCGCTGAAGCCGCTGGCATCAACCTCATCGCCGAGGTCGATTTTCAACCGCCCGGCGCAACCTTCCCCTTTGGCGCCCACCTGTCGGTGGTCGAGGTCGACCGTGATACCGGCGATGTCACCTGCCTGCGCCACATCGCCTGTGATGACGCTGGCACGATGGTGAACCCGATGTTGGTCGAGGGTCAGGTCCACGGCGGTGTGGCATCGGGAATCGCTCAGGCACTCGTCGAGGAGTTCGTTTATGACACTCAAGGCAACCCGATCACGTCGAACTTCATGGATTACGCACTCGTGTCAGCTGCCGAGCTTCCGTTCTTCGAACGCATTCCGCAGGAGACCCCCACGCCACGCAACCCTCTCGGGGCCAAGGGCATCGGCGAGTCCGGCACGATCGGTTCGACTCCGGCGGTGCAGAACGCCGTGGTCGACGCCATCAGCCACCTCGGTGTGCGCCACGTCGACATCCCCACGACGCCAGAACGGGTCTGGCGCGCCATGCAGACCAACTGACGAACATTCACCGTGGTTCTCGGCTCAAGAGGGCCCTCTGCCCGCCCGATAGTCAAGAAGAAGTGGAACTGCCCACGTCAGATGATCGACGCATCCAAGGTGGGCCTGACAACGAAGACTTCGTGCAGTCGCGGACTTTTGTCCCGGCGGACCGACACAGAATCCCGGGATGGTGAGCGTGCAAGATGAGTGAGTCGAGCCCTCGGGTCGTTGCGGTACCTCTGGGTGCTAGCCGAACACTGTCGCCGATGCAGCGCGCCCTGTGGGCGTCGCAACTCAGCCAGCCAGACGCTCCGCTCCAGAACATGCCGCTGCTTTCCCACCTGCGAGGCACGATCGACCCTGCGAGGCTCGTCGATGCCTTCGACGCAGTCGTACGGGGCTCAGACGTTCTCCGGACGCGTCTGACCGGGCGTGATCCCCAGACGGGCCGTTGGACCATCCAGCTCATGGAACTCGATCAGATCCCCACCACCGAAATCGTGACCGTCGCGCTCGACCAGGTGCTCGACTGGGCAACCCAGAGGAGTCGGACTCCCATCGACATGGCCCACTGCGGCTTCGACAGTGCGATCGCGCTGCACGAAGACGGCACGCTCTCGTGGTACCTCGGCCTTCACCATGTGATCACCGATGCCACTTCCTCGGCCCTGGTGTTCGAGGCAACGGCTGCCCGCTTCACCAACGAGATCGACCAAGCCGTCGACTCCGCCTCAGGTGAGTCTTCGTCCTATTACAGCTGGTCACGCCGATTGGTGACCAAGCTCGAGCGCCCCGCGGACAAGATGACCCGCCGTTCGGTCGAACACTGGCGCGATCGTCAACCAGCGCCACGCGTCGGCCGGCTGTACACAGCGGTCGAAACGCCGAGCGCTGAAGCATCGAGGTGGCCGCTCCACGTCGGTCCGGACCTTCTGCGCAGGGCTACCGAGCGGCTCGAGACCGACTATCGCATGTTGACCACAGACCTTGGTTGGTCGACGTTGCTCATCACCACCACAGCGCTGTATTGCCATCGCTTGACCGGAGCCGACCGATTCTCGATCGGTATGCCGGTTCACAATCGAAGCCAGCGAGACGCGAGGGCTCTGATCGGCCCCACGATGGAAGTGTTCCCGGTGGACATCGCCATCGAGGCGACCGACAGCTTCCGGTCGCTTCAAGCTCGGGTCGGGCGGTCCATTCTCCAGACGCTGCGCCACGCAGCTCCCGGAACCGCACCGACGCCAGACTTCGAAGCGGTCGTCAACGTCATTCCCGAGCCGAAGCAACTGAGTTTCGGGTCCATTCCCGTCGACACCCGTTGGATTCACTCTGGCGCCATCGAACCCACCAATCTGCTCCGGGTACAGATGACGGGTTACACGTCGGAGAGCGACAGTGGCCACGGCGACGACTCACCGGCGGCACCCACATTCGCTCTCGAATTGAATCACGGAGCCTCGGAGCTCGCGCACCGCCAACGGGCGGCTGGCCACTTCGAAACCATCCTTTCTGACCTCGTCGCACACCCTGACAGGTCCATTGGCGAGCACTCGCTGTGTGGGCCTGATGAGCTGCGCCAATTGGCAGCTTGGGAACACGGGCCCGACATCGTGGGGTCGACGCCGCTGGTCGTCGAGCACCTCCATGACGTTTTGGCAGGCAGCTCAGCACCCGTGTTGGGATCTGCTGGCAGCTCAACGCCGCCTTTGCGTGGCGACGAGCTGTGGGACTGGATCGCTACCTGCGCGAAGCTGCTCGGCGACCGTGGCGTCGATGCTGGTGACCGAGTCGCTGTCGAGCTGCCGAGATCGGTCGAGTCCGTTGTTGCGATCATGGCAGTCCTCACATGCGGAGCGTCCTTCGTACCGATCGATCCGGCCCAACCCGAGCGGCGGCGCAACCGCCTGATCGAGCGAGCCGAATGTGTGCTCACGCTCGACTCGGTCGCCGACATCGTTGCCGCTCGGACGCACGAGCGGGCTTCGTTCACCCCTGTCGAACGAAGCGGCGACGACGAGGCCTATCTGCTGTTCACCTCTGGGTCGACCGGTGAGCCCAAGGGCGTCCCGATCACCCACGGTGGCCTTGCGACGTACCTTCGTTTCGCTGCAGAGAACTACACGGCGACCGACGCCGCCGGTCAGCCGACACGACTGATTGCTCCGCTCTTCAGTGCGCTCACCTTCGACCTCACGATCACGTCGTTGTTCGTCCCGATCCTGACCGGCGGCACGTTGCTCGTCGTCGCCGATGACGGCCCGAGAGGTCTCGCCACGATCGCCGCGACTCCACAGTTGAACTGGTGCAAAGCAACGCCATCGCACCTCGAGCTACTCCTTCGCCTTCTGCCGAGCCAGCACGGGCTACAGACGCTGATCGTTGGAGGCGAAGCCTTCGGTGCCCGCCTTGCCAAAGATCTCCTCGAGGCCACACCAGATCTGCGGATCTTCAACGAGTACGGCCCAACCGAAGCCGTGGTTGGTTGCATGATCCACGAGGTGGTCGCCGATGACCTGCACCTCCAGTCCGAGGTTCCCATCGGCCGACCGAGTCCCGGCGTCGAGCTTCGTATCGTGGATGACTTCGATCGACGAGTGCCGATTGGTTCACCCGGTGAGCTCTGCATCTCCCACGATGGCGTCACCAGCGGCTACCTCGGCACTGCTGCCGACGCCGAAGACACACCGTTCCTCTTGATCGACGGCGCCAGGTACTACCGCTCGGGCGATCTCGTCAGGCTCACCGAGCAATCCGAGGCGGTCTATCTCGGGCGCAAAGACGCACAAGTCAAGGTCGGTGGCATTCGGCTCGATCCGATCGAGGTCGAAGAGAGCCTCAACGCTCACCCGATGATCGAACGCTCGGCGGTGCGGTTGTGGTCGCCGACAGCCACTGCTCCGTCGAAACACTGCATCCGCTGCGGTCTTCCCGACAACATTCCCGGTGTGGCGTTCGACGAAGCGCAGATCTGCGAGACGTGCCATTCCTACGAGCGTGTGGCTCCGATCACGCAAAGCTGGTTCCGAACCCCCGATGACCTCCAGGCCAAGCTCGCCCAGGTCAGAGAGCGCAAGACCGGCCCCTACGACTGCTTGCATCTGCTGAGCGGAGGCAAGGACTCGACCTTCGCCCTCTACAAACTCGTCGAGCTCGGCTTCCACCCCTACGTCTTGACCCTCGACAACGGCTTCATCGCCGAAGGTGCGCTGGAGAACGTTCGGCGCTCGGTCGCCGAGCTCGGTCTCGATCATGAGTTCGCGACCTCGGATTCGATGAACGCGATCTTCCGGGACTCGCTCGACCGCTACTCGAACGTCTGTCACGGCTGTTACAAGACCATTTACACCCTGGCCACGAACCGGGCCGCGGCCATTGGCGCCCCTTTGATCGTCACGGGACTCTCTCGTGGCCAGCTCTTCGAGACCAGGCTGATCCCCCAGCAGTTCTCCGAGGACCGGTTCGACCCCGAAGCCATCGACCGGGCGGTGCTGGAAGCTCGCAAGATCTACCACCGCGTCGATGACCCGACCAACCGTCTACTCGACACCGAGGTCTTCGCCGACGACGAGATCTTCGAACAGATCGAGTACCTCGACTTCTATCGCTACGTCGACGTCGAACTGTCCGACATGCTGCAGTTCTTGGACGACCATGCACCATGGGTCCGCCCGCCGGACTCGGGCCGATCCACGAACTGCCTGGTCAACGCGGCAGGCATCCACACCCACCAGACCGAGCAGGGCTACCACAACTACGCCGTCCCCTATGCGTGGGACGTCCGGTTGGGTCACAAGACCAGGCAAGAGGCCATCGAAGAACTCGACGACGGTCTTGACCTCGTCGAGGTCGGCGCCATGCTCGACACGATCGGCTACCGACCCGCCTCACGGCAGATCCTCACCGCATGGATCGAACCGATTGCTGGCTCAGAAGACATCCCGAGCCCTGCAGAGCTGCGCAGTTTCGTCGCCGACGTCCTGCCCGTCCACGCCATCCCGTCGGCGTTCGTGCAAGTGACAGAACTCCCGCTCACCACCAATGGCAAACTCGATGAGGCAGCACTTCCCGCTCCCAAGCGGATGCACCGCCCCGGCCCAACACTCCAGCTGTCAGCAACGACCGAGATGGAACGCGCCGTCATCGAGACGTGGGAACGCATCCTTCGTCTCGAACCCATCGGCCCTGAGGATGACTTCTTTGCCCTGGGTGGCGACTCGCTCGGCGCCCTCGAGATGATCGTCGCCCTCGGCGACTCACTGGCCGCGACCCTGCCCGAGGACCTTGCCTTCGTCAACACCACGGTTCGCACGCTGGCCGAAGCCATCGAAGCAACGATGAGCGCTGGCGATGGTTCAGCCATGACATCGAATCCCGAGAGCTACCGGACGCTCCCTGGCGAGCCGCCAACGCTTTCTGCTGGCGAACTCGCCGTGCTGTTCGACCAGTCGACCAGGCCGGACGACGTCATGTACAACGTCGGCCGGATCTACCGGCTCGCCACCGAGATCGATGTCCCGAGCTTCCAGGCCGCTCTGGAGAAGGTCAGCCAACACCACCAACCTCTGTCATGGAGCTACAGCTCGCCGAGGAGGCAACTGACCCCAGACCAGGCCGTGTCGTTCCACTCCCCCTCGGTCGCGCTCTCTGCGTCGGATCTCCAAGCCCGAATCGCTGACCTCCATCGAGTGCCATTCGACCTGGAGAACGGACCGCTCCTGCGTTGCCTCGTGCAACCCATGGATGACCGGTCCACCACCGTCGCCTTTGTCATCCACCACGCCAGCGGCGACGCCAGCAGCTTCCCGACGCTCTGGCGCCAGATCGAGCAAGTCATGGCAGGCACCACCGATCTTCCGCCCGCCGACTACGCCGGCTTCAGCGAGTGGCAGGCTGCCGATCTCGATGATGCCGACCGCGACTACTGGCTGAACGCTTCCGGCTCGACAGAGGCAGCGACGCTTGCCATCCATCGCCCAGCCGCACCCGAGCCAGACGGCTTCTTGACCAAGGTGTCCTCGGTTTCGCCTTCCCTGCTCCGCAGCACCACCAAGACGAGCGCAGCTGCGGTCTCGCTCGCGGCGGTTGCCACCACCGTCGCCGCCTACAGCGACGGCTCAGATGTGGAAGTGGGTTTGATCACTTCGACCCGAGCTGGAGCGGAGACCAACGAACTCTTCGGCTACTTCCTGAACACGGTTCCGGTGCGTATCGAGTGCGGCGCGGCCAACGAACCAGCATCGTTCGACCAGATCGCCACCCAGGCTGCGGCGGCGATCGCCGGAGCCTTTGCCCACCGTGCGTATCCGCTCGCCAAGATCATGGCTGACCGTCGTGCCGAGGGAGTCCCTCAGCCGAAACTCGATGTCCTCATGGCATTCGACGAACTGGGCGACGTCTCGATCCTCGGGTCGAGTGCCCAACAGTCCGTTCTGTCGAATGGCACGGCGGTCGCTCCGCTGACCTTCTTCGTCGAGGTCAGGAATGATCGCGTTGACCTCAGCGTGGAATACCGAGGTTCCGAGATCGACCAGCGCACAGCCGACCAGATGCTCGATGCGCTCGACCGCACACTCGCCGAGCGTTCGGCAAGTGCGGGGCCAAACACCGAGCCAACCAGCGTCCTGATTGGCCCGCGACTCACTGACACCACCCCGGTCCTCACACAGATCTCGCATCATCTCCTCGGGGCGTCAGATCACGCAGCCGTTGTCTGCGGTAGTCAGGAGCTGAGCTGGTCGGAGCTGGCGCAGCGCGCTGCGTCTGTTGCAGCGGTTCTGGTCGCCAACGGAGTCGAAGCCAACGACCGAGTCGTCATCTGCCTCCCCCGATCGGCCGACCTCGTCGCTGCCATCATCGGTGTCCAACTCGCTGGCGCCGCCTATGTCCCGATCGACCCGGCCTACCCAGACGATCGCATCGATCTGATCACGAGGGGGGCTGGCGCAACTGTCGGCATCGTGACGTCCAACCATCAGGCGCTCGTCGATCGCCCGGTCGTGCTGACGTCAGAAGGCCTCGACGGACGCAGCTTCGGCGACGACCCTGCCTTCGCTATCGAGACAGACGGTGTCGACCCCTCGAGCGACGCGTACGTGATCTTCACCTCCGGTTCGACTGGTGAGCCCCGAGGCGTTCCCGTCACCCATCAGATGCTGGCGGCGAGCACCAACGCTCGGTTCGACTTCTACCCCGCTGCTCCTTCGCGCTTCCTGGTTCCATCCAGCCCCGCCTTCGACAGCAGTATCGTCGGTTTGTTCTGGACCCTCGCTGCTGGTGGCACGGTGCTCTTGCCGAGCGAAGACGAAGCCCACGACGTCGTAGCCATCCACCGCCTCGCTACGTCGGGTGTTTCTCACACCCTGATGGTCCCGACGCTCTATCAAGGCCTGCTCAGCCTGCCGACCGACCGTCCGGGCTGGCCCGACCATGTCATCGTTGCTGGCGAAGCTTGCCCCCCGGCCCTGGCCGAGGCCCACTTCGCAGCTCATCCGCAAGCACTGCTGACCAACGAATACGGCCCCACCGAAGCAACTGTGTGGGCGACAGCGCATCACTGTGCACCCGCCGACACCGTCGTGCCCATCGGTCTCCCGATCGCTGGAACCTGGGTCGCTGTCGTCGACGACTTCGATCGACTTCGCCCCTCCAACGTCGAGGGTCACCTCATCATCGGCGGCCTCGGCATCGTGGATGGCTATCTCGACAACGAAGACGCCACGGCAGCCAAGTTCTCCGCCATGCCGGCGGCGACCACATCGACCACCCCCGCTCCGGGCGAACGGTTCTTCCGGACCGGCGACCGGGCTGTTGTGGCCAATGGCGAGTTGCGCTTCCTGGGTAGAAGTGACACTCAGCTCAACATCGGTGGCACGCGTGCCGAGCCCGAGGACATCGAGGACGCACTCCTCACCGTCGAGGGTGTGCATGCTGCAGTTGCACTCGCCGCTGACACGAGACCGCTCGACGAGCTGCTGTCATCGCTGCCGACCCCAGTGGTGAGCGCAGCCATGGAGGCGTCGTGGAACGCAGATGACCCGGCAGCAGCGTTGCTGGCTTCGCTGCGATCGAGCGGCTCGCCCCAACTGCAGCTGGTGGTCCACATCGAAGCGCCGACACGTATCGAAGATGCCGCCCTTCGCGACGAGCTCCGAGCAGCTGCAAAGGCCAGCCTTCCACCCTTGATGCGCCCAACGCGCTACGAGATCCACCGAGATCTTCCGAGAACCCCGAACGGCAAGCTCGATCGTCAGGGCGTTTCGGCCATTCCACTCAGCCAGCGTCCACTCAGCCAGCGTCCACTCAGCCAGCACAGCCCGTCAAGACAAGACGTCGTTGCAGCAGCGCAGGCGTCCTCCGACAACGAAAACCAAGCGTTCGTCTCGGCGCTCACGGGGCTCTTCGCCTCGACCCTGCACACCGACGACTTCGGGCCAGACGACTCTTTCTTCGACCACGGCGGACACTCGCTGCTCGCGATGGAGTTGTTGCTCGAGATCGAGGAAGCCTTCGAGCACCGAATCCCGGCTTCGGTGCTCTACGAGTCGCCCACCCCACGAGAACTCGCCGCTGCGATCGACGGGCCGAAGAACAACCAGACCAGGAGCTTTCTGGTACCGATTCAACCGAACGGTTCGAAACCGCCGATCTTCGCCATTCACGTTCTCGGCGTGGATTGTGCGTTCTTCCGGCCGCTTTCGGCTCGCCTCGGCGACGACCAACCCATGTTTGGGCTCGGTCAGCCGACCACCGACCTCGACACCGTGGGACCCACCGCCGTCAGCGCCGTGGCCGAGGTGTACGCAAACGAGATTCAGCGGGTCACTCCCGACGGCCCGATCGGCCTCGTCGCCATCTCGCTGGGAAGCGTCGTCGCCTACGAGCTGGCCCAACAGCTCGTGGCACGGGGACGTGACGTGTCGATCCTGGCCTTGTTCGATGCGCTCGGACCCGACGCCATCACCAACGGCCCCTCCGGCGCTCTGCGACTCAGCGCCCACCTGCAACGCCTCGTCGCTGATCCCATGCGATACGCCTCGGAACAGATGTTCCGTCAAGGCCAGAAGCTGACCAGGAACCGCGAACGAATCAACCTCGCCGTCCGTCGTCGATTGAATGCTCCTACCGACCATCAACTCGGCGTCCGAAGCTTCATCGAAGACAACCTCAGCTCGCAACGGAACTACAACTTCGAGGCCTACCCAGGCCCGATGCTGGTCATCAAGGCCGAGGACGATCCGCTCACCGAGTTCTACCTCGACGCAGACGTCGGTTGGGGCCGCCTCGCTGTGGCAGGGCTGGAAGTCGGCGTTGCACCAGGGGCCCACCTCTCGATGATGGAGGAACCCAATGTCGAAGTCGTTGCCGAGCTGGTGAGCCGAGCGCTCAGTCGTGCAGCAGATCACGACACCGCAACCATCGACGACAACACCTTCGAGCGTCTGTTGATCGATGGCTTGCGCTCTGGGCAGCTTCCAGCGGTGATGGCGCGCCTCGCAAAGCAGCCCCACATCGGGCCCGATGCTGCTCGGACCATTGCTGACGGTGACCGGCTCTTCGAGGCTCTGGCAGCATCGATGTCTGTCGAAGCAGCCAGGGTCTGCGCTGAACTCCAGGCCCGGGGCGTCCCCGCCACAGTCGTCCCTGTTCCTCGACGCCTCCAACATGGCGCAGCCTCGATCGACGTCCAAGGAGAACCGTGGGTTGCCACCCAGATCCTCGAGACGCTCGACTACCAACCCGTGGATTCATCGAGCCGGTCCGCCCTCATCGCCACCGTGAAGGCGCGAGGCTGGGTCGACTACATCCGCCGAAGCGAGACAACGTCTCGGATCCGTCTTCGCTGGAGCCACACGTCCTTCGGTAGCGGAACCAAGCTGTCGAAGATCACTGACCGACTTGCCCCGACCTCGAAGGACTTCGAAGTCGCTGATCTCCCTACGTGGGCCTGGCCGGCCTACTGGCCGATTCGCCCCTTCCGTCTCGCAAGCCAACGGCTCCAATCTGGGTTGAGAACCGCTGGCATCGCTGACGGCTCACGCCCGACCGATCTGGGAATCTTCCTCGGCACACCAACGGGGCTGATCGAGCCACTTCTGCACTTCGCAGGTGTCACAGCCAACGATCTGGTGATCGACATCGGTTGTGGCGATGGCCGGGTGTTGATCGGGGCCGTGAGCGCCTTCGGTTGTCGGGCCAGGGGCTACGAAATCGATGCCGACCTCGTCGTCCAGGCCAGAGAGGCAGTAACCGCTGCGGGCTTCGATGACAGGATCGAGATCGTCCACGGTGACGCTACTGGTGCGTCCCACAGCGATGCTGACGTTGTCTTCGCTTTCCTTCCGCCTGAAGCGGTGGCCTCGATTCTCGAGCCAACGCTCGACCAACTCCCGCCGACGGCAGTTTTCCTCAGCCACGAGCAACTGAAGGCCGATCTGCCCTCCGCCCCGGATCGCACCAAGCTCATCATCGGACTGCCTGATGATCGTCCAGAGACCGGCGGCATCACCGTGGCGAACCTCTGGTACGGCAGACGCCGGGACTGATCTCGGCCAAGCGTTGAACTGACCAAGCGTTCAACTGACCAAGCGTTCAACTGACCAGGCGTTCAACTAACCGAGCGTTGCAGCAAACCGAATCATCGCCCCAGGGGTCTGGAAGTTCTCCAGCGTGACCGCGATGGGATCGATCGACGTGTCCAGCTCGTCCTCGATCCACGACACCACTTGGATGACACCGAGCGAATCCACCAGCCCGGTGAGCAAGAGATCAGTGTCGAGGGCAATCAGCGCCGAGGGGTCCAAGGAGAGCTCGTCGTTCAACAGTTCGAGCAAGGCCGCAGCGAACGCTTCGTCGGTGGCAGCGAGATCAGGCATCAGAGGATCCATTCGTAAGCGACCCTGAGGCCATTGGTGGGGTCGCTCCGCCGGGCTGAGCGAGCACAGTTCGTACATTTGCGCGATCGATCTTGCCCGATGACGTGAGCGGAAACTCGTTCCACGCAGCGATGTCGGTGGGAACCGCGACCTGGACCAAACGTTCGAGGCACCAGCGACGCAGGGAAACGCGATCGAGCACGGGGGCAGACGGAGCCAAGACCACCGCCGCTACGAGCTGCTCCACCGACGCCGCACCCCCGACCGGGGCGACTACTGCTTCAGCGATGTCTGGGTGAGAGCCGAGCACAGCTTCGACGGCTTCGAGTTCGAGCCGGACGCCGCGCACCTTGACCTGGTGATCCACCCGGCCAGCCAGTCGCAACAAGCCATCGCTGCTGCTCACGAGATCGCCGGTGCGATACCAGGTGCCTCGATCTGTCTTGACGCACCGTTCCGAAGTGAGCTCCGGCGCGTGCAGGTAGCCGACCATGACCGACGCTGCGAGCACCCAGAGTTCGCCCAATTCGCCAGGAGCGACGTCGGCGACTGCGGACAGATCGTCGGCCGACGTGATCTCGGCATCGCGATCGATGATCCGCACCTCGACGTCGCCCCACGGACGCCCGATCGGAACAACATCGACGGGCGAAGCGCTGAGTTCGTACACCGTCACCACGTTGGTCTCAGCAGGCCCGTAGGCGTTGCTGAAGCGGGCGCCAGGCAGCTGATGCATCAGCGCTGCGAGCGCTGGTGCCGAGAACGCCTCGCCGGCGTAGATGACGTGGCGAAGGAGTGACATGTCGCGCTGGTCGAGCGCCCCCCGTTCACTGATCTGGCGAAGTTGAAAAGGAACCGAGTACCACAAGGTGATCCCCAGCTGTTCGGCTCGCTCGGTGAAGCTCGCCGGGAACCTGAGTTCAGCTGTTCCGATCGGCACGATCGCTGCACCGGCCAGCGGCGCGCTGTAGAGCTCGAGGGTAGACATGTCGAAGTGGAGCGGCGGCAGACCAGCCAGCCGATCGTCGGCGGTGATGCCGTGGGCGTCAACGGCGAGTGAGGCATAGGCCAGGGCGCTGCCATGAGTGTGGGTGATGCCCTTCGGGGTGCCCGTCGATCCGGAGGTGAAGATCACATAGGCCGGATCGCCGGGGGCCACCGTTGGCCGGTCGTTCAATTGTGCGCAGCTCTCGGGATCATCGATCGGTCGACGCAAGGACGTGGCTCGTTCATCGTCGCCGTCGACACAAAAGACTGCGAAGCCGCCGACGTCGCCACCGAACAAGTCGAGTCGCTCCATCGACGTCTGATCGACCACAACAGCTACGGGAGCAACGGCCTCGATCAAGGCAACGGCACCCAGTACTGGCATGAGCGGGTCGACTGGGACCACGACGGCACCGATGCTCAACAGTGCGTGAATGATGATGAACGAGTCGGAGGTCTTGTGCATGGAAAGCACAACATGCTGACCGGGGTCGATCTCACCGAACGTTGCGGCAACGGCTCGTGCCGATCGGTTCGCTTCGTCGAAGGTGAAGGTGCGTTCGGTTCCGATCACGGCGATGCGATGCGAGAACGCGGCAGCAGCCTCGGGCAAGAGGTCGCTGAGTGTTTGCACTCCACCTTGTTGCCGTTTCATCGTTGCTGTCTCATCGTTGCTGTCTCATCGTTGCTGTCTCATCGTTGCTGTCTCGTTCTCGCTCGTCCGGATCGTCTGTCTCCCATCGGCATCTCCGCCTTGTTTTCAACTTACGTCCGCCGGGCCGCTGCTGGATGCAACAGCCCCCTTTGATCGCCATTTGGCCCACCCAGAGCGGGCCGTTCGGCCTCATCTCGGGGAATTCCAAGGGAATCCCTTGGAGAACCACCTTGGTTGCGACACGATGTTCCAGACGAAAGGCTCGGTGGATGGATTCCCCGTTGCTCGAGCGCTCGACAACAACAGAACCTTCGGCTGCGGAACGAACGCTCGACGCACTCCTCGACGACCGTCATCCGCTGGCGACAGCGGTCTCTGACTGGGCAGCCGCTCATGCCGACGACTTCGAGCGCGGGCTCGATCGCGACAACTGGCAGCTGTTTGCTTCTGCCGGGTTCCAAGCCATCACCACGCCAATCGAGCTCGGAGGTCTCGGCCGATCGACCGTCGATGCGATGTTGGCTTTCGAGGGTCTCGGTCATGGGTGTACCGACAATGGCCTGGTGTTTGCTCTGTCCAGCCAGGTGTTCGCCACCCAGAACGCGCTGCGTTCAGGTGCGACATCTGAACAGCTGGCGGCGCATCTTCCTGGTTTGCTCTCGGGTGACACCTTCGGAGCCTTCGCCATCACCGAACCAGATGCTGGTTCTGACTCCAGCGCGATCCGCACCACGGCCAAGCGCATCGATGCCAACGCCAACGATGCGCATCACCCCGACGCGATCTACGAGGTCACGGGTGAGAAGTGCTGGATCACACTCGGCCCGATGGCCGACCTGATCATCTTGTTCGCCACCACCGATCCGAGCCTCGGCAAGTGGGGCATCACAGCGTTCGTTGTTGAAGGAACACGGGACGGAATCGAACGCGGACCATCGATTCGCAAGGTCGGTCTGGACAACTCACCCTTCGGTTCAGTTCATTTCGACCGCCTTCGTCTGACTGCAGCCGACCGGCTCGGCCCCGAAGGTTCCGGCGGAAGCATCTTCACCAAAGCGGTCGAGGGGGAACGAGCGTTTCTCTTCGCTGGTCAACTCGGCGCCACACAACGAGTCATCGAGCGGTCCATCCAACTCGCTCGCGCCAACGCCGTGGTCGGGGCTGACGTCGGAGCGAACCAGGGCATCGGCCACCGGATTGCCGATATGAAGCTCGACCACGAGATGGCCAGGCTGCTCGTGTACAAATCAGCAGCGCTGAACGACCGCAACAAGTCGGTCGGGATGGCGGCAGCGCTCGCAAAGCTCCAGACCTCTGAAATGGCGGTGACCACTGCGCTCGATGCTGTCGCAATGCACGGTATGGCCGGCTACGCCCATGATTCGACCAACACTGGGTCGACCAACACTGGGTCGATCGGATCAGAGGCCCACGACGCCCTCGGCGGACTTGCCTATTCAGGCACCTCGGACATTCAACGTATGATCATTGCTCGACTACTCCGCGTCGATTCACCTCTTCGCCCCAGGCGCCAGAGGTGAACAGCACCAGCTGGATCAGCGACGCCAAGCACTCGGCGAATCAAGTAGGAACACCCAGCGAACCACTGCGTCCAGATCGCAGCCCGACAACGAACCACTTCCGAACAACCGCAATTTCACCGTCTCCTGGAGATCAGATATGAAGACCCCCATTGCCCAGTCGAGAGCCGCTAGGTCAACGCCGAGGTTCATCGGCAGAACAGCTCGAGTCCTCGTTGCAGTGCTCTCATCGATGGTCGTGTTGTTGACCACGATGGCAACACCGGGCGGCGCCCATGCTGGCGACCAGTCCTACCTGTATCTCGACGTCAGCGATCTCGAGATGGCGGGCCGCATCGAATTCCCGATCTCCGACGTTGCCACCGTGTTCGGTATCGACTTCGTCGACGATGCAAGCGACGAAGACACCCTGGCGCTCATCGATGAGCGGCTCGAAGAGCTGCAGGCCTATGCAACCGAGCACATGAGCATCAGCAGCATCGACGGCACACCACTCGAAATCTCCTACGAAGGCCGAAGTCTCCTTTTCGTCGACCAAGCTGACCAGTTCGCCAACTACCTCTTGCTCCCCTTCGACATCTCGGGCTACGAGACGCCCGTGCCGCGTGAATTCACCATTGCGCTCGACCCCTTCTTCGACGAGATCGAGGGCCGTGACGCCCTGATCGTCATCGAAAACGACGTCGAGGGCGGCATCTACGCCAACGAGTCCGACTTCCTCATTGCCTTCGATGCTGACTCTCGGGTCCAAGAGGTCGATCTCGGCGATGCCTCAGCGCTGAAGAACCTCACCGCCAGTATCAAACTGGGTGTCGACCACATCAAGACCGGCCCCGACCACGTGCTGTTCGTCCTCGTCTTGCTCATTCCGTCGGTTCTGGTCTTCAAGCGGGCCTGGCACCCGACGAACAGCTTCGGCGCTTCACTTTGGCGAATTCTCAAGATCGCCACGATGTTCACGATCGCTCACTCGATCACCTTCTCACTCGCTGGTCTTGGCATTCTCCCGCTTCCGCCGTCCAAGCTCGTTGAAGCCATCATCGCCATCTCGATTGCCCTCGCTGCAATCCACAGCGTGCGTCCAGTGTTCCCGAACAAGGAGTGGCTCATCGCGTTCGCCTTTGGCCTCTTCCACGGCATGGGCTTCGCCACGCTGGTCGAAGGGCTCGACGTCAGCCGCTCGACCCAGCTCGTATCGCTCGTCGGCCGTAACATCGGCATCGAGATCGGCCAGGTCGCCGTCATTGTTGTCTGTTTCCCGGCGCTCTACTTCCTTCGCCGCACTCGCTACTACCTTCCGTTCCTGAAGCTCAGCGCTGCGTTCTTGTCCTTCATCGCCATCGGCTGGATGATCGAACGACTCGCCGAGATCGACCTTGGAATGAACGGCATCGTTGATCCCCTCGTGGTCTTGCCTCGAGCGCTGATCGTGTTGGCGATCCTCACCGCAGCGGCCTATGGCCTGTTCAAGCGTGAAGAAGCAGCAGATCGCCTCATTCCAACGCTCGAAGACCTCGAGGATCCGCCGCCCGCTGATGAGCGCATCCCTACCATGGCCGGGTGACCACCGACCTCAGCGTTGCTCGTTCACCCGAGCTCGAACCGCCAGGTGCGCTACTGATCGTGCCGCTCGGATCAACCGAGCAACACGGCCCACATCTGCCATTGTCGACCGACACCGTCATCGCCGGGGCGTGGGCCTCGGCGTTGGCCACGTCGCTCGCCAACTCGGGCACGGCCGGCGTGCTGGTGGCTCCCGCCCTTCCCTACGGGTCCGCTGGTGAACACCAGAGCTTCGCCGGAACGTTGTCGATAGGCACAGACGCAACGGTCACCGTGATCGTCGAGCTTGCGAGGTCAGCCGCGCATCTCGCTACCCGCATCGTGTTTCTGAGCGGCCATGCCGGCAATCTCGACGCGCTGCGCTCGGCGATCGAGAAGCTGCGCTACGAAGGCCATACCGTCGACATGGTGTTGCCAGTGATGGCCGGAAGCGACGCTCATGCCGGACGGACCGAAACCTCGCTCATGCTGCACATCGCACCTGAGCTCGTGGCACTCGACCGAGCCGAACCTGGCAACAGTCAGCCGATCAGTGACCTACTGGACGATCTCCGAGCGGGTGGCATCGCAACTGTTTCTCGGAATGGCATTCTCGGCGACCCGACTGGAGCATCAGCAGCCGAGGGCGAGCAACTACTGACTCGTCTTGTCGCTCACGCCCGCGCCACGATCGACCTCTGATTGACTGGCGCCTCGTTTCGGCTGTGACAGACGTCGCTGCTACCTTCTGCCGGACGCAGGTTCAAACGAGGAGATCATCATGAAGACACGCGCAGCAGTGCTCTGGGGCAAGAACGAAGAATGGAAGATCGAAGAAGTCGAGCTCGGCGACCCAGCGCCCGACGAGGTCATCGTGAAGACCGCTTTTGCCGGCATGTGTCACTCCGATGAGCACCTCGTCACCGGCGACATCGCTGTGCCAGACGAAGTCCTCGAGATGATCGGCGCTCCCCACTTCTTCCCCATGATCGGCGGCCACGAAGGCTCCGGCGTCGTGCACTCGGTTGGCTCGAACGTCACCAGTGTCGCCCCGGGCGATCACATCTCGGTCAGCTTCATCCCGTCGTGCGGAACCTGCCACTGGTGCTCGACCGGCCGTCAGAACCTGTGCGACCTCGGCGCTGCGACCCTCGCCGGCGGCATGATCGGCGACGGACAGTACCGCCACCACATCAACGGTACGCCGGTCAACCGGATGGCGCAGCTCGGCACCTTCAGCGAATACATGCTTGTCAGCGAAGCTTCGGTGATCAAGGTCGAGCCCGACCTTCCGCTCGATGCGGTCGCCATGGTGTCTTGCGGTGTGGCCACCGGCGTTGGTTCCGCTCAGAACCGGGCCGAGGTCAAGGCCGGCGACACCGTTGTCGTCGTTGGCATCGGCGGCGTCGGCGCCAACGCCCTGCAGGGCGCCAAGATGTCGGGTGCAGCGAACATCATCGCCATCGACACCAACCCAGACAAGAAGGAGATGGCCGAGGAGTTCGGCGCCACCCACTTCTACAGCAGCTTCGACGACGCAGTCCTCCACGTCATGGAGATGACCCACGGCATCATGGCCGACTCCTGCATCCTCACCCCTGGTGTCACACCCGGAGAAATTCTCGAGCCGGCACTCAACATCATCTCCAAGGACGGCACCATCGTCGTCACTGGCCTGGCACCGATGGAGCAGCGTGATGTGAAGCTCGATCTGTTCTCCCTGTCGATGTACAACAAGGAGATCAAGGGTTCGATCTTCGGCTCGAGCAGCCCACGGTCTGAGGTTCCTCGTCTGCTTCGCGAGTACCAGCGTGGGGCCCTCAAGCTCCACGAGCTCATCACGAACACGTACGCCCTGGACGACATCAACACCGGCTACCAAGACATGCGTGATGGCAAGAACATCCGTGGCGTCATCGCCTTCGACTGATCACGTGACCGCGCAAGACCAGTACGGCCCAGCCACCCTCGAAGCACTTCAGTCGGGGGTGGTTGGTCGTTCTCGTGAGGCGGAATTGGTCGTTGCTGCACTCATGTCGGGCCGCCACCTCCTGATGGAGGGGCCGCCAGGCACCGGCAAGTCGACCATGCTTCGCTCGGTATCAGCCACCACCGGCCATGGCTTCGAGTTCATCGAAGGCAACGCCGAGCTCACCCCCGCCCGCCTGGCCGGCTATTTCGATCCAGCCCTCGTCCTCGACCGTGGGTACATCGAGGACATCTGGATCGACGGGCCGCTCACACGAGCGCTCCGCAACGGCTCGTTGCTCTACCTCGAAGAGATCAACCGCATTCCCGAGGAAACCCTCAACCTCTTGGTGACCGTCATGTCCGAGGGTGAGCTCACGATCCCCCGTCTCGGCACGATCACCGCCGATCCATCGTTCCGGCTCGTCGCGGCGATGAACCCATTCGACTCGGTGGGCACCGCCCGTATCTCCGGCGCCATCTACGACCGGGTCTGCCGGATAGCAATGGACTACCAGTCCGCAGACGACGAGCGGGTCATTGCCGACCGCGAAGTCCCGAACAGCAACCCGACCTTCGCCTCGAACGTCGTCGATCTCGTCCGGGCCACTCGATCCCACACCGACGTGCGTGTTGGCTCATCGGTTCGTGGCGTTGTCGACCTCTTGCTTCTCAGCGAACAGCTCGGACAGCTGCGTGGACTGCCCGCTGACCACCCCGACGTCGGACTCGATGCAGCACTCACGGCGCTGTCTGGCCGTATTCGTCTGCACGATTCGGCCGGCCGCACACCTGAGTCGGTCATCGCTGAGTTGTACCAATCGATCATGGCAAAACCGGAGCCGAGCGATGAGCAACCGTCGCCCGAGGACAACGGTGACCAGGGAAAAGCCCCCCGCCCTCCGGGGGCGGCGCCGACGACGACCGGATCCTGACCGGCGAGGATGCTGAGCAAGCTCTGAAAGACGAACGACGGCGTTCGATCAGCCGGCGCGATCTCGAACGGAACGAGAACTTCGCCGACATCTCACCGCAACTCGGTGAAGTCGACGCATCAGCGCTCGAGGAACTCCTCGACGAGGCACCAGACGACGCGCTCGAACTCCTGGCCAAGATGACGCAGGCCACCGATCGTGATCTGGCCGCTTTGTCGCGTCGCTTGGCTGGCAGGATCGTGCTCGACTTGGCCCGCACTGGCAAAGCCAAGAGCCGTGGCGTTGGTCGCCTCGTCCGTCAGAAGGCCACGCCCTCGTCGTTCGACATCGACCTCGACGCAAGCCTCGATGCCATCATCGATGCGAAGGCCGTCGGCCGTCGGCCGTCGCTGGAGGATCTCCAAGCCATTCATTGGCAACAGCCAGCGACGGCGATCTGTCTCCTCGTCGACCGTTCGGGGTCGATGAATGGTGAGCGGCTAGCGAGCGCTGCCCTCGCCGCCGCAGTCTGTGCTTGGCGGGCGCCTCAGCACTTCGCTGTCCTGGCGTTCGGCGATCGTGTGGTCGAGCTCAAAGGGCTGACAGCAACCAAGGACCCCGAGACCCTGGTGTCAGAAGTGCTGGCGCTTCGCGGTCATGGCACCACCGATGTGGCCCTTGCGCTGGAGGCAGCGCAGCGCCAGCTCCGACCCTCGCCGGCGACCCGCCGGATCACGATTCTGCTTTCCGACGCCGAGGTCACGGTAGGCGGCGACCCCGTATCCGTGGCCCGGGGCCTCGACGAGCTGATCATTCTCGCCCCCGCCGACGAGCCCGATCATGCCCGAGCCCTTGTGGCCGCTGCCGGTGGTCGCCTGGCCGAAGTCGGTGGACCGCTCTCGGTTCTCGACGCACTTCGACGAGTGATGGAGTGAGCGCTTCGCTCGTTCCCGATCCAGGACTCCGCACCGAATCGGCAGGACGCGTGCTGCTCGGCGGCCAGCCGTTTCGGGGCCTGCGTCTCAGCGCTACCGGTGCCAAAAAGGTCCGTTCGTGGTTTGCCGGCGATGCCCGCCCGGTAGGCGAAGAGGAAACGGCGTTGGCTCACCGGCTTGTTGCTGGCGGGCTCGCTCATCCCCGGCCGGATCCGGCATCGCTTCGCTGCCATGTCGTCATCCCATTCCATGGTTCCATCGACGAACTGCGTGCGACGCTCGCGGCCCTCGAGCAGGCCAATCCCGCCTCGATCACCGTCGTCGACGACGGAAGCGAGCCTCCGATCCCCCACCTCGACCACATCGAAGTACTTCGACACGAGCATCCGGAGGGGCCGGGTGCTGCAAGAAACACCGGTTGGCGCCACGTCGTTGGAACGCGCCCCGACGCCGAAGCCATTCTCTTCCTCGACGGAGGTGTGATCGCTCACACTGGTTCCTGGATCGAGCATCTGGGCGGCCACCTCACCGACGCTGACGTCGCAGCCGTCGCTCCTCGGGTGTCCTCGTCTCCCGGCGCCTCGGTGATCGAGCAGTACGAAACCCTCTTTTCACCTCTCGACCTCGGGCCCGCCCCTTCCCTGGTCGGACCTGGCCAGGTCGTCACTTACGTTCCGACCGCTTGTCTGATGGTCCGAGTGGCCGACATCGTGGCGGCTGATGGCTTTGATGCGTCGCTCCGCTACGGCGAGGACGTCGATCTCATCTGGCGACTCAGCAAAGACCGACAGGTCCGCTACGACCCATCAGTTGTCGTCCATCACGGCCCGCGGAAGAGCCTTCGGGCGTTCGCCTCACAGCGGTTCCACTATGCGACCGCAGCAGCACCACTCGATCGGCGCCATCCCGCATCGAGCACCCCCTGGAAGAGCTCGCTCGTCGGTGTTGCCGGTGTTGCCCTGATCACCACTGGACGACCGCTCACCGGCGGCCTCGTTGGCCTGGGTCCGGTCACGCTGTTGTCGAATCAGTTGAAACAGACAGCAACTCCGACCGCTACCTCGACCCGACTACTCGCCGCTGCCCATCGGTGGGCACTGCGATCGTTTGCCGAAAGTGTTGGACGGTCGTGGTGTGGTATCGCCGCTGCCATCGCAGTCGTCCCGGGGTGTCGCACCCGTACAGTGGGTTGGATGGTCGCTGGATGGATGCGACGGGTCGCGACGACTCGGTCGCCACGACTTCTTGCTCTTGGCATCGTCGACGACACCTCGTACGGCGCTGGCGCCCTCGTGGGCGCCGTGCGTTCGCGGTCGCTGCACTCACTTCTACCTTCGATCAGCCGCTGGGGCTGATCGATCCTCAGCCCTCGGAGTTGAGATCGAGGAAGAGGTCGAGGAGTTGGTCGTTGCTGAGGGCTGTCGCCTCGAGCTTGCTGGCCTGAGCGAGCAACGTCGGCTCATTGGTCACGATGGCGATGGGCCACTCTTGCGGGTAGCCGTCGACGATCGAGGCAAAGATCGGGCTGTCGGCCACCGACGCATCGGCAATCCGGACCCGAACAGCTCGGGAAACCGGCAGCGCGTCTTCATCGCCGACCGGCCGGGCAAACACGACGTCGGCCGCGGCGCCGGTTTCAGCGGTGAGCGTGCCGAGGTAGTCGACGAGCGCACCACGGCGAGTGGCGACGTCGAGGTGTGGCCAGCCAAGACCAGCGGCTCCATCTCCATCGATCAAGAGAATGACATCGGGTGACTCAACGACCTGGCGGGCGAACGAAACATCGTCCAAACCCGTGGGGATCGAGAGCAGGCGTCGACTCGAAGCCATCGCGGGAGTGGCATCGGGAGTGGCATCGGGAATCGGAGCGGCCACAACCGGAACGTCGGCAATCGGTTCGTCCGTCGACGGATCCGCTGCCGTTGCAACATTCGGAAGAGGTTCGTCGGCAGCAGCGTCGAGCAATTCATCGAGCCCGGCAGCGTCTCCAGTTGTGTTGCCGTTCAGCGTTTGGTCACGGTCGAGGTTCGCCAGATCTGCATCGATCGAACTGTCGGTGCCTCCGAACATGTCGCCGATCGTGCGTCCGCCCAGCGTGGTCGGATCCATCTCGATGCCCTTGCCGTCGAAGAAGTTCTCTTCGTCGCTGTCGACGTCTGTGACGCTGTCGTCGATCTCAGGCGCCGAGGTGTCGGTGGCATCGAAATCGACGCCGTCGCCGAACGAGGGCACGCCGAGGTCATCAACACCGTCGATGGCAGGAACGCCGACCTCGGGGACATCGACCTCGGGGACATCGACCTCGGGGACATCGACCTCGGGGACATCGACGACTGCAGCCACTGGAGCACTCGAGTCAGCTGCCTGCGGGATCGATTGAGCCTCGCCGAAGGTCGACTCGATCGTTGTCAGTTCGGCGCGGATCTGGTCGTGGCTGGTACCGATGCGATCGTTGAGCTCGCTGAGCGCATCGTTTGTGCGACTGAGTTGGTCCTCAAGCGCATTGCGCTCCGACACTGCAGCGTCGAGTTGGCTGTTGACGTTCTCGAACACTGCGAGTTGGCGAGTCGCCGTCTTCCACTTCTCCGAAACATCTCCGAGCTGGCCTTCGAGGTCGACCCGAGCCTGTTCAGCGACCGAGAGGCGAGAAGCAAGCTCGGTGTTGTCAGCTCGCAGCTCATCCATTTCAGGAAGAAGCGCAGCAAGCTCGCTTCGTTCACCTTCGACCGTCGCCAACTGGCTGTGAAGCTCGCCGAGATCAGCGTTGGCCGAGTCGAGTTTGATTTGGAGCTGGTCACGGTCGGCGAGAACTTCGTTGAATTGACCGGTGAGCGAGTTGCGGTCGGTAGTGACAGCGTCGAGTTCCCCTTTGAGGATTTCTCGCTGCTCGACGACACCGTCGAGCTCTGCTCGGACGGTGGCGAGGCGGTCGATTTCAGTTGTGTGATCGGCCTTCACCGCGGCGAGTTCTTCACGCAGACTGTCGCGTTCAGACGAAACGGTGGCGAGGTCGGTGAGCGCAGCGGAGTGCTCTGATGACGAGCCATCGGCTTCAGCTGACAAGCGCTCGACTTCAGAGGTGAGCCGAGCTACGTCTGCTTCGAGCTCGGTGACACGGACAAGGGCGCGATCTCGATCGAGGAGGATGGTCGATTCGCTCGATTGCACGGTGGTGAGTTCGTTGCGAAGCGCACTGAGCTTGGTGAACATCTCGATGTTCTCTGCCCGGCGGGTCTCGAGCTCGACCTCGAGTTCGGTGACCGAGGATCGAACGTTCTGGCGTTCGTCAGCGAGGCGATCGACGAGGCCGCGGAGACTGGACAGTTCATTCTCGATCGAGCTCACGGTCGAAGACGCGCCAGCGGCCCGGGCCGGCTCGGGTGCTTCGACCGGTGCTGCTGAAGGGATCTGCGTCGCCGGTGTGGGTTGTGGAGGTAGTTGCTGACCGTCAGCCGACGGCGCCGCGTTGGTGGGCGCCGCGTTGGTGGGCGCCGTGGGCATGGGAGGGCGCTCGGCAAGAGGTGTTTCACCGCTCGATTCGCTGCTGATCGATTCGACGCCAGCATTGAGGTCTGAGAAGCGCTGTTCCCAACCGACGGGACGATGCAGCCAGAGATACCCGGCTTCACCGACGTTCTCGATGGTTGCACGATCGGCAACACGGGCTCGGAAGCTGGTGTCCTCTTCGAGCGCTCGTTGCGCAACGGAGTAGGCGCGCGGCGGCCGCTGGGCGAGGTAGAGGTAGTTCTTCATCGCCGAAGGAGCACTCCCCTCCTTCGCTACGTCAAAGGCAAGCTCACACACACTGGCCAACATCTCATCACCCATGATGTTTCCGTTCCTCTCGCAGATGTCCCCGTACTTGTGCACTGGCGGGACTCTTTGTCACCGTGATCCATCGACCGTGGTCGAGAAAAATCCAGTAGTGAGTGCAATACCTGAGCCCAGCACTTGACTCGAACACCTGTTCGATGTCGAATGGAGAGGTGCGTTCCTCTCAACGATCCTTCGACGACCTCGGCACTCCACTGCACGACGTCACCTTCTGCATCTTCGACGTGGAGACCACCGGTGGCAACCCCCAAACGTGTTTCATCACCGAGATCGGTGCGGTGAAAGTCAAGGCAGGCGAGATCATCGGCACCTTCCAGACACTGGTCAACCCCGGCTGCGCCATTCCCCCGAACATCACCGTGATCACCGGCATCACCGACTCGCTCGTCATGCGAGCGCCCAGCATGGATCAGGTGCTTCCGGCCTTCCTCGAATTCATGGGTGGCGCCGTTGTGGTCGGCCACAACGTCCGCTTCGACTGGGGCTTCCTCAGCGCAGCGGTGCAGCGCTGGGGCGCCCCCATGCTCGGCAACCAGCGAGTCGACACACTAGGACTCGCTCGTCGCCTCCTTGCCGACGAGATGCCGAAATTCGGCCTTGGCGAGCTGGCGAGACGGCTGCGCCTCCCCCATCAACCAACTCACCGGGCGCTCGACGACGCATGGGCAACCACCGACCTGCTCCACGTTCTCATCGAACGGGCCTCGGCCTGGGGGGTCACCGGGCTCGACGACCTCGTGGCCTTGCCGACCGTCGCTGGGCATCCTGAGTGGCGCAAGCTCTCACTCACCAACGACGTTCCTCGCTCACCCGGCGTCTACATGTTCCACGATCGCGAGGACCGCATTCTCTATGTCGGCAAGGCCACTGACCTCCGAGCCAGAGTGCGCAGCTATTTCTCGTCAGATCGGCGCCGCAAGGTACATCAGTTGCTTCGTGAGACTCACCGAATCAGCCACCGGGTCTGCCAGAACACACTCGAGGCCGAGTTGCTCGAACTCCGAATGATCCATCGCTTCCAACCGCGGTTCAATCGCCGAAACAAGAAACCCATTTCACCGTGCTGGGTTCGCCTGACCAAGGAAGCTTTCCCGAGGTTGTCGATTGTCCGAAAGGACCCGGGGGATGCCCCCCACCTCGGGCCTTTCCCATCTCGAGGCGAGGCCAAGACCGTGGTCGAAGCGCTTCACGCTGCGTTCCCCATTCGTCGATGCAGCACAAAGGTCGGGCGGCGGGGGTTCGAGCCGACCGACGCACCTTGCACCGCTGCGCAGCTCGGCGTGGCCATGTGCCCGTGCAGCGGCTCGTGCACCGAACTCGAGTACGACCGAGTGGTGCAATCAGTCATCGACGCATTCGCAGGCAGCACCGATCTCATCCTTCTGCCACTCGAAGCCCACATGCAACGGCTCGCCGAGTCAGAACGCTTCGAGGAGGCTGCCGACATGCGCAATCGAGCCGAGGCAATCGCCCGCATCGTCACGAGGCAACGCCGAATCGAGATGCTGTCGCAGATCGATCAGCTCGTCATCGAAGACGCTCGCGGCATACGCATTCGCATCAACGCGGGCGGTTTACTCGACAGCCCGGTTCTCGACCGGAGCGTCCTCGACAGCTCTGGAGACAAAATGACCGATCCAGCCCATCAACCGGCCACGCTCGATGAGGCGTTGTGCGTTGCATCCTGGCTTCAGCGCAATGCTTCTGGCGTTCGCTTGGTCACCAGCGAAGGCATGTTCGCCTCGCCGCTCCCTGGCCTCCCGGACTTCAAGCCAGCACCAGTTCCTCAGTCTCGACCGAAGGCCTGAATCGCTTCGAGCTTTGCTGCCACCCGACCGTCCTCGATCGCTGCTTTGCAGTGCTCGATGCCTGTCCCGAGATCGTCAGCAAGGCCAGACACCACCAGGCCAGCAGCAGCGTTCAACAACACGATGTCTCGTCGGGCGCCGGTAGCGGAGCCGTCGAGAATGCGACGGAAGATCCCAGCGTTGTCCTCGGCGTCACCACCCGCCAATTCGTCCATCGACGACGGTCGGTTGATGCCGAGCTCATCGAGATCGATGCTGATGCGGCGAACAGTGCCATCGCGCACTTCGAAGATGATCGATGCACCTGTGGTACTGATCTCGTCGATACCACCATCGCCGGTCACCACCCAGGCATGTTCTGAGCCCAGAGCATTCAGCACGACCGACATGCGCTCGGCCAACGCCTCACTCGCACAACCGATGACCTGGCGTTGTAGCTGCGCTGGGTGAGCGAGCGGGCCGAGCACATTGAACACCGTCGGGATGCCGAGTTCGGCTCGAACAGGACCCGCATGACGCATGGCCGGGTGGAAGGTTCGAGCCAGAGCGAAGCCCAAACCGTGCGCGGCAACTTGTTCTTCGAGCTGCGCCGGTTCGAGATCGACTCGCACACCGAGCGCTTTCAAGAAGTCGAACGAACCCGACGTGCTCGATGCCTTGAAGTTCCCATGCTTGCACACGACGGCGCCAGCTCCAGCGGCCACGAATGCCGACATCGTCGAAACGTTGAGGGCGTGCTTTCGTCGGTGGTCTGAGCCGCCGGTACCAACGATGTCGATGGCATTCGAGGGGATGGCCAACGGCGTGCTGGCCGCCAGCATCCCTCGCACGAGACCGATCATCTCTTCGGTGGTCTCGCCCTTCACCCGCAGGGCCACGATGAAGCCTGCGATCTGGGCGGGAGTCGCCCCTCCGCTGAGAATCGTCGCCATGGCCGCCTGGGCGTGGTCTGAGATGATGTCGCTCCCCGACGCCACAGCACCAATGGTGCCCGGCCAACCCCCGAAACTCGAGAGCGCGTCGGGTTCGGTTGCCGGGGTCTCTGCTGAGGTCACAGCGACACGGTAGCTGTCGGCGCCAGTGACGTCGGCATGGATTTCGACTCTCGCCGCCCCGACGGGGACGTCAATCGGCGACTTCAGCGAGACGATCGACGTGGTCGGCCTTGGCCACGGCCTCCATCCAGTCGCCGACTTCGCCGAACCCTTCAGCTCGTGCGGTTGCAGCGAAGCCTGGATAGAGATCGACGTGATCGTCGGTCTCGCTCGCCAACGCGCTCGTGACGCTGTCAGCGACTTCCTCGATCGGCTGACCCGTGGCAGGGTCGGCGATTTCGGCCAGCAACTCGAGATGGCCGAGCGCATGCCCAGTGGCACCGTCGGCCAGCGACCGGAAGAGCGCTGCAGTTTTCGGTTCGCCTTCGATGTCGGCCTGCTGGGCGAAGAAGCGATAGCGCATCGCCGCCTGACTCTCGCGAGCAAAGCTCAGCTCGAGGTTGCGGTGGGTCTGCGTCGCCTTGAGCTCTGGCATGAGCCTGAAGCTATCGCCGCGCGCCCTCGTGACGTGACTGCGACTCACCTGCTGCCTCCGCGACGCCACTACGATTGTGCCGTGGTCACCATTGACTGGGATGTCATCAAACAAGCAGCTCTCGCCGGACTCTTCGTCCTCGTGCCCGCCATCGTGGTTCTCACGTTGGTGCTCGACGAGAACTCAGCATCGATCTGGATCTACATCTTCGGACTTATCCTCGTCTTCGGCTTCATGACTGCTGGCTACGGGGCGGGGCGCATTCGCAGCGACACCCCCATGATCCACGGCGCCATCGCCGGACTCGCGTGCTACGTGGCAATCCAGTTGTTCGGGGTTGTCTCGCGCCTCATCCGTGGCGATTCGATCAACCCGTGGCAGTACCCGTTCTTGGCGATCTTCAGCGCCGCTCTCGGTGCCAGCGGTGCACTCTTCGCCGACTGGTACCGGCGCAAAGACGCACGCGCCTGATCCCTGCGCTCAGCCCCGGCCGCAACCGGTAGTCTCTGCGCCGGGTGAGTTGGCCGGATGGCCGCGGTGCCGCTTTGGCAGCATCGAGGAAAGTCGGGGCTCCAAAGAACACCGTGCTGGCTAACGGCCAGTCGGGGGAACTCGCAGGAAAGTGCCACAGAGAACAAACCGCCGATGGGCCGCTTGCGGTCACAGGTAAGGGTGAAACGGTGCGGTAAGAGCGCACCAGTGGTGTTGGTGACAACATCAGCTCGGTAAACCCCACGGGGAGCAAGGTCAAGATGGAGGTCGGCTGTTCGTCACCCAACGCTTCGGCGGAGGGAGCCTCCAGGTGGACTGCACAGATGGATGGTCATCGAACGGTGACTGGTAACAGTCCCGGGAACAGAACCCCGCTTACAGGCCAACTCACCCACTTCTAGCGCTCTGAACAGGGGAAACGCTTCGAACCGTCGACCAAATCGGTCGCCGTGCAACACACATGCAACGGAGCACACAATGACCCTCACGGAACCCACAATCATCGACTTTGCAGAGACCTACGCCACCAGCCGACTGGCTGGCCGCGAGCTCGACGCACGCAAAGCCCTCGCAGCGATGACGCGGGAACTCGAGAAAACGTCACCACCCGACAAGGCGAAGGCCGACGCCGAGACGCTCGCTGAGCGTTGGCTCAACCGGGCTGAGGCAGAGGCGACTGCACAACAGACTCTCGATGCTCTCGCCTCCGACGAACTCGTGAACATCGAGCGTCTAGGTACCGAGATCGACGCCACCATCGGGGCCTTGACCCC
>ENA-ORXM01000268-ORXM01000268.1-marine-metagenome-genome-assembly--contig:-NODE-268-length-102933-cov-5.008429_pt1 | contig 102933 bp, 87 predicted proteins | sample MGYA00237867_ERZ511480 | MGnify/ENA primary metagenome ERZ511480 (study PRJEB26309, sample SAMN06266103) | marine metagenome | isolation source: Algal blade | place: United Kingdom:Sidmouth, United...
GTACAATCTTGTTATGCAGACTTCGAACAGACGAGTGAAGCTGCCCCGCCGTGGTGGGCTACAATAATCTTCACAGGATTAATGGTATATATGTTTACCTTATTAGTGAAGCAGAGAGAACCAGAAGACACAATACCAATTGCATGAAGGGAATAGGCACAAGAGCGTTGACTGGATTTTTCATCACGGGTATTATTTTGGCTTGTGTATATTTTAGCCCGGTATCTTTCATTATACTTTTTCTACTTATAAGTGTATTTGCCGCCCAAGAATTTCTTAGTCACACAGTAGACAAAGAATATTTATTTTTAAGAACAGGCATCAGTACTTTGTGCGGTTTAATTCCCGGTGCTTCTTTGGCTTTTTATTTATCACAAGAGGACGATTCCTATGTTATTTTATCAATCTCGGCTTTCTTACTTGGCCTCATCTTGATCTTTATTCTTGAGCTCTTTTTAAAATCCAAAAGACCAATGGAGAATATTGCTTTTAGTTTGATGTCAATCATCTATACAGGTATTTTCATCAGCTCTGTATTCTACATTGGATTTAAAGATGGACAATATGAATCGTATTTAATTATAGGAATTTTGGTAATAACCTGGGCAAATGATTCCTTCGCCTATCTTTTTGGATCTGCCTTTGGGCGAACAAAACTATTTGAAAGGATCTCTCCTAACAAGACTTGGGAGGGAACCTTGGGAGGAATATTCATGGCGTTGGTTTTCTCGTTCATAGCTTTCAAGCTAATAGGGATTTACTCGGTGACAAGTTGGTTGATATTTGGAGCTATAATTTCAATTATTGGAACTTTGGGAGATCTTGTGGAGTCCATGTTTAAGAGGAGCTTGCAAATTAAAGATTCAGGAAGTATTTTTCCGGGACATGGAGGCGTATTAGATCGTTTTGATAGTATCATGCTCCATTTACCAATATTAGCAGCATATATAATTTTAAGAAGCAATTTTTAGAAACAACAAGAAAGAAAATTTGTTTAAAACAAAAAAAAAACATAGATGATTCATAAAGAAGGAAGAGCAACTATTCTTTTGAGTATGGCTTTTGCCGCAGCAATCATATTTATAACATGGTTTTTTGCAGCACCTTTTACTTTAATACCTTTGATAGTATTTAGTGCACTTCTAGGTTTAGTGATACAATTCTTTAGAAATCCATATCGCCCAATCACCAACGAAAGTTCAGATCTCGTTTTTGCACCAGCAGATGGCAAAGTTGTGGTTATAGAAGAAACGGAGGAAAACGAATATTTCAAAGATAAGAGGCTGCAAGTTTCGATCTTCATGAGTCCTTTGAATGTGCATGTCAATCGAAATCCAATAAGCGGCTCTGTCAATTATATAAAATATCATCCAGGCAAATATTTTGTAGCCTGGAATCCGAAATCTTCTACAGAAAATGAACGCACAACAGTAGTTTTACAAAATAACAAGACGGAATTACTCATTCGTCAAATTGCTGGTGCAATGGCCAGAAGAATCGTTAATTATCTACAAGTTGGCCAAGAAGTAACCCAAGGTACAGATATGGGATTTATCAAATTTGGATCAAGAGTTGATGTTTTTTTTCCGCTAGGTACTGATATTCAAGTGAAGTTAGATGAGATGGTGAAAGGAAATGAGACTGTTTTGGCTAGATTGTAGTCTTTGGTCAGAAGTCGAAAGTCGTAGGTCGAAAGTTGTAGGTCGTAGGTTGTGGTCGAAAGTCGTAGGTCGAAAGTTGTAGGTCGAAAGTCGTAGGTCGAAAGTTGTAGGTCGAAAGTTGTAGGTCGAAAGTCGTAGGTCGAAAGTCGTAGGTCGTAGGTCGTAAGTTTTGGTCGAAAGTCGTAGGTCGTAAGTTTTGGTCGTAAGTCGTAAGTTTTGGTCGTAAGTCGTAAGTCATACATTACTAGTCTCAATTTGTCAATTGTATACCTAGGGACCACAGACTACAGACTACAGACCACAGACCATAGACTTTAAACGAAATATCATCCACCAAGAGCAATACGCTCAGAAACTTCATTTTCTTTCCACACGCTATTCCCATCAGTATCGATGTATTGCCATGAACCATCTTTCTTGACGAGTGCGAGGCCATTTTTAAAGGCGTCTACCTCATCGTACTTGCAATCGATGACTACTTGGCCGCTTTTGTCAATAAAGCCCCATGCGTCTCCCATAAAGACTTGAGCTAGGCCGTTGGAAAACATGCCAGCGTCTTGAAATTGCGGTTTGATGAGTTCTTTTCCTTCTTTATCGATGTATCCAAAACCATCTTCCGTTTCTATCAAGGCGCAACCTTCATTGAAGTCGCCGGCAAACTCAAAAGTAGGTTCTACTATGACCGTCCCGTCAGAACGTAGGAAGCCATATCTTTCATTGATAATGATAACAGCCATGTCCTCGTAGATCATGCCTGACTCGTAAGATTCTTCAACATCAAATTGAGGTCTGATAAGATCTTTGCCCGCATCATTGATCAATCCCCACCTGCCAAAACGCTCTACTACCGCAACACCATTTTGAAAATTGTAAGCTTTATCGAAAAGTGCTTCTATCTTTTGATTTCCTTGATTATCAATGTAGGAATACGGACCATCTTGCTCACTGCACACAGGAGCCATTCCGTTTTTGAAATCTCCTGCAGCATGGAATTGAAGATCTATGATCAGTTCTCCGCTTTTATTTATGTAACCCCATAGACCATCTACACTTACAGCTGCTAGACCTTCACTAAAATCTGAGGCATCATCAAATTGAATATCTATACGTTTGCTACCTTTTTCATCTATGAATCCCCATTTGTTGACCAATTGCACCTTAGCAAGACCATCTTCATAGGTACCAACATAGTTAAAAAGATTTTTCATCAACAATCTTCCCAAGCAATCGAGCGGAACGAGCTTATTGTTCAACCTAACATTGCTGAATCCATTGTGAAAATCCTCAGCATATAAATACTGTGGTTCGATGACTACGGTCCCAGTTTTATCTATGAAACCGAATTTTCCTTTTTCTCTGATTTTAAAAAGATGCGTGTCCATTTCGTGATTTTAAGGCAGGCTATTTTCTTGTCAAGATTTCAAACTCTCCTAAGATATCTCTTCCTGCATTTTCCGAAAGGTAGGTAAATTTCCCGTTTTTGTCGACAATATGATACAGTGGTATTGCAGAAATATCATAATCTTTTGAAACATCTGACAAAGAAAGTACCAAACCATTTACACCGAGCGGCTTATAACGTACCATTGCATCCCGCCACGCTTCGTCTTTTTTGTCAATAGAAACATTCAGAAGTACGACGCCCAAGTCAGACAAGCTTTGTCTCAAATCGCGATTTTTCTTAAAACCTGCAATGCAGGGTTTACACCAAGAAGCCCAAAAACTTATATACACAACTTTGCCTTTGTAGTCGCTCAAAGAAACCAACTTACCTTCTTTATCGACCATGTCAATATCGGGCGCAACAACATCTTCTACTCCACTTATCTCACCGCCGTACATGTCCATGATCTGTTCTTGGTATTCTGGATATGGACAGGCATTGGCAAATTCTCTTATCTTATCTCTACCTAATTCTGCATTGCCAGATCGCTCATAAACTTTGATCAATAGATGAGCATGCTCATACCATCTTACTTTTCCGTTAAATGTTTGTGTGATGGTCTCGTAAAGTTCTGGATGAATATTATAATTTGAAGGATCAGCTGGCAAATACTTATAGATGGTATAAGCATTCAAAAAATTCTTATAATCAAGGTTATCTAATTCTGATTCAACATTGAGGTATTTTGGGTTGTTCAAGCCCATGATGTTAATATGATTTTGCAATTCCGCTGGGGATTGCTCTTGATATTTTGTGACCAACCAAGATATTTTGTGGACGGCATTTTCCCAGTATGCTTTCTTTGTATATTTTTCTTTCAGTTGGGTTTTGGCTTTCGCCGAATTGATAAGGTTAATTTTATCATTCAACCGACTATTTTCTAACGTATTGAATTGACTTGCTGTCATGGTTTGAATATCAGAGAGTATTTTGGTGTCAAATTCTACACTCAAATAGCCAGCTTCAAAATGAGACTTTTGTAAGGAGCCAAAACGTTTGAGATAAGCCGCTACCAAACTATTATTCTGCGCTCCTTGTCCAGAAAAAGTCAAGGTATTTTTCAAGTCTCTTCCGTTGAATGATATCTCCAATGCATCATCCATTTCTAGGTAGATGGGGAAATTTTGACCTTGATAAGTTAATTCTAAAAATCCTTCAGTTTTAAGATCGTAAAGAAAAGTGGTACTGTTATCTTCACGTAGATCTACTCTTAAAACCTTTCCATCTTCTTTATTTTTTTGTTTTAAGAAGATGAATCGTTCAGAAGGTTCTGATACTTTAATAGTGATTGAGACAGTTGCATTACTCGAAAGAGTTGCAAAAAAAAGAAGTATAATTGAGTAATAAAGGCGCATCGGTATTAATTTGTTGATGGTTGTTAGTTGTGATTATTGAACCACACCTTATCAAGTTACAGCTTCATCGGGACGAAGTAGGCTCAATACGTTTTTCAAAGGAATCCTCCATAGGAGTCCTTCGGATTTTTGGGACACAATAGGCGATAAGAGTAATTGTTCTTACTGAGTAATAACTAATTATTTTAATATATAATCTGTAAATTAATCTTAAAAATGGATATTTGGGTAATCTTTCAGAAGCTCTCAACCTTGTAAGCTTTACTTTAAGCTTCAGAAACACACTTTAATCCCAACTTATCCTCGGCTTGCTTCCAATTCTTCTTCTGTTTCGGTCTTGTTCTCTGCTTTCATCTGTGGAAAAAACAAAACCTCTTGAATAGAAGCATTATTAGTCAAAAACATGACCAATCTATCGATACCTATTCCCAAGCCAGAGGTTGGTGGCATACCGTATTCAAGTGATCTTACAAAATCTTCATCAAGAACCATTGCTTCATCATCCCCTCTTTGAGCCAATTTAAGCTGATCTTCAAATCGTTCTCTTTGTTCGATCGGGTCATTCAACTCAGAATAAGCATTGGCCAATTCTTTCCCATTGACAAAAAGTTCAAACCGCTCCGTCAAATCTGGATTCGTTCTATGCTTTTTAGCTAATGGGGACATCTCGACTGGATAGTCCGTGATGTAAGTTGGTTGAATTAAATTGTGCTCCACTTTCTCACTAAATATTTCGTCTATCAATTTTCCTTTTGCCAACTTAGGATCCACTGCAATGTTAAGTTCTTTGCAAGTTGCTTTCAATTGATCTTCATTCATTTGAGAGACATCAATGCCTGTATATTCTTTGATAGAATCATACATACTCAAGCGCTTATATGGTCCTTTGAAGTCAACTTCATTTTCGCCGAAAGGCGCCAAAGTAGTACCATTAACAGCAAGGGCGACATGCTCCAAACATTGCTCTACCATCTCCATCATCCAAATATAATCCTTGTAGGCAACGTAAATTTCCATTGCTGTAAATTCCGGGTTATGAGTTCTGTCCATCCCTTCATTTCTAAACATCTTTCCAAACTCATAGACGCCTTCAAAACCACCTACGATCAATCTCTTTAGGTAAAGTTCATTTGCAATACGCATGTACAACTTCATGTCAAGTGTATTGTGGTGGGTCTCAAAAGGTCTAGCAGCTGCACCACCATGGATCGGCTGAAGGATAGGGGTCTCTACCTCAATCCAGCCTTTGGTGTCAAAAAACTGACGCATGCTTTTTATCGCTTTGGTACGCTTCAAAAAGATCTCTTTGATCTGCGGGTTTACCGAAAGATCAACATAACGTTGTCTATATCTCAATTCAGGATCTGTAAATTCATCGTGCTTATTTCCTTGCTTATCTACTTTTACTATAGGTAAATTTCTTAGTGCTTTTCCTAAGAAAGTAATTGATTTCACTTTGACAGAAACCTCTCCAGTTTGAGAAGAAAACAGCTCACCTTTCACACCAATATAGTCCCCGATGTGCAAAAGCTTAACCAACTTGTCCGTCAATTCAATTTCTGCTTCGTTTGCACCGATGGTACCCTTCTTCATATAAAGCTGGATACGCCCTTCCGTATCTTGCAATTTTGCAAAAGGCCCTCTTTGTCCCATGAATCTTCCAGCAAGACTTATCTCACCTAAGGCAGAAGGTTGAAAATTGCCTAGTGCCTCTACCCTACAAAAAGCCAAATAGTCTCCTAGAGAAAGTGGCGCCCTAGGAACTACCGCATCAAATTCTAGATCAGCAGAAAATTTAACGTTCTTATTTAGCTCTTCATCAGCCAATAAATTATCGGCTTTGAATTTATGTTTTAAGACCGCATCAGCCATTGTCACACCACCAGCAGGACCAATGCCTTTGATCTCTTCCATTAGTAGGGCTAGATTCTGTTTATACTCCGCTGAACTAAAGTTGGATGTCTTAAAATTAACATCAAACATAGCTGCTGGAAATGGATCTATTCCCAAGCCTTTAATCTCCTCTAAACTCTTGCGTCTTACGATTTCTTGTTCGCTTAAATTCATTTAATCTTTAATTTGTAATGAAAACTATTCACAAAAGTATTAATTGTTAGCCACATACACACAATATACAGCGTTTACTATTTCTAAATTGGCTTTATATAGCAATTCTAAAGCTAGAAATACTGTATCTTTGAAGGACAAAGACTGTGAAAATTTAAAAAATAAACAAACATCCTTATGCAAGGGCTAAGAATTATATCTTATCTATTTGTAATCTCAATACTTTCCACTTTTGACCTCAATGCACAATGCCCTCAAGTCAATATTGAAATCACCAATGTTCAAGGAATTGGGTGCGAGACAAACCCTTTACAGAGTGGTGAGATGTGCCCATTAGATTTCTTTACTATCTTTTTGGAGCAAGACATTCTACTGCCACCTAATACTGAAATTGATTGGTATAAGAATACCGATAGCAATGTAGATTTTGATGATGAAAACTATATTGGAACTTCCCAAATAAATACAAACCCTTCAACCGTTTCTGAATGTGCTCCATGTCCAGAAATTTTGGGAATATTGGTAGATGCTTGCCAGGGAGGAAATTATGGTAATGAATCAGAAAACGAATTTGTAGTTATTAGCTCTGGTGGCGGATTCAATGTAAGCGACTTAAGTTTCGATTTTTTTTCAACAAATAATTTTCACCCTGACCCAACACTTCTTCCTTTTCATGGAGACATAAATACTATGAATAGTATTTGCGAATTAATGTTTCCACAAGCCTCTTTGATAACCTCTGTTTCCAACTCTATACAATGCACACAAGTTTTTGGAGCAGGGCCTGGAGATTATATCCCGTCTGGGGCTTTAGTCCTTCTTTTTACAAACTGTGTGGTGACCATCGATTATGACTTTAACGATATGTGTGCCAATGGTGCACCAATTTATGTCTTACAAAATTCTTGTTGTAGAGAAAGAGGTGCTTTCACAAATCCTGATGGCGATCCTGGCTTTAGGACTCAAATCTTAAATTTAAGTGGTCCTAATTGCAATTGCACAAGTGAGTTAACCTATCAAACAAACGACCCCGTCTTAAGCTCTATACCGGGTGGAGGCGGTGCAGGTATTGTTTATTATGGTTTAGATGGTGATCTCATCTCTATTTATGATCAAAACTGTGTTGCTCCGCCAGTGACCTTGATTCCCCTTCCACCATTAACTTCTACGCTTGATCCATTTGCTTATATTGTTTCGTATGAAGATTGTGGCGAAACGATTTTCATCCAAGGTTTACTAAGCCCAACTTTTGAAGGTTGCCCAGAAACAACTACGGATATTTTCACTTTTGAAGTAAATTGTATAGAACCAGAATTAAGCGACGAGGAAATCTGTATAGGCGGCACAATTGACCTTGACGATCTAAATCTTGATAATCTAAATGGTGGCTGGGTCACAGAATCTGGATTGCCAGTAGATGAATTTAGTCCCACTGAACTCGGAGATGTCAGTTTCATATTTTATCCTACCGAGTGCTGTATAGATTCTGCTCAAGTCACGATCGAAGTCATAGATGGAGCTAGAGTAGACATTGTTCCTGACACTTCTGTTTGTGTAACATTCGGAGTGATTGATCTTGATGGCCTCATCAATACTGATCCTTTACCAACAGGTACCTGGTCGATTGGTAGCAATATGTTTGACCCAAGCAATAGTATTCCTGATGACGTCATTACCATTTCTTTTATACCAGATGATGAATGTGGGATTGAAGTTTCGACTGAAATCATAATCGCTGCTTCTCCAGACTCAATCATCACTGCAGCAATTTGCGAAAATAAATCGATAGAAATAAATGGGGAATTGTTTCACATCAACAATCCTTCGATGACATTTACTATACCTTCTACAGAAGGTTGTGACACACTTGTGAATGTAAATGTCAGTTTTTTCGATTTACCAGAATCAAATTTTGTTGATACTATTTGTTATGATGGTTCTATTATGGTTGGTGATTCTTTATTTGACAATCAAACTGCTTCGGGCATTGTCACTTTTTCAAATGACCTCAATTCATCAGATTGTGATAGCCTGGTAAATGTTTCTATTATTGTTTTACCGGAAGTACTTGAAGGCCCTGACGACTTGCAAGAACGTTGTGCTGGCAATGACGAGACCTATGAAATTCACAATGCTGTTTTTGATGAAAACAATCCTTCTGGCCTAATAACAATTCAAAATGCAAACGGCTGTGATTCTAGTTTTATGGTGATCGTAAACTTTTTGGCACCAATAACCGGCGAAGATTTTAGAGATCAATTTTGTGCTGGTTCTGGCGAGAATGTGATGCTTGGAGGAATTATTTTTGACGAAAACAATCCTACTGGAGAAGCAATTTTATCAAGTCAAGTGACAGGCTGTGATTCTTTGGTAAATGTTAACCTTACTTATGTTACTGCTGCCGCTGGCAATGATGTGAACGAACAAACTTGCGATCCTAATTTCTCTCTTGACTATGACAATGGGCAAATCTTCGATATAAACAACCCTAACGGAATGGTCACCCTCACTTCTAGTGAAGGGTGCGACTCTACCTTTATGGTCAGTATTGATTTTAGTGGAGATGTGCAAGGGCCAGATATTAACGAACAAACTTGCGATCCTGACTTCGTATTGGATTTTGGGGATGGACAAGTTTTCGATTTGAACAATCAAGAAGGGATGGTCACGCTTACTTCTAGTGAAAGCTGTGATTCTACTTTTTTGGTGAGCATTGAATTTAGTTTCCTCATTGACATCTTACCCGTATTCATCAGTACTTGTGATCCGAATTTCTCTATAGATTATGGCGACGGGCAATTGTTTGATCAAAATAATACTTCTGGCGAAGTGACTCTTATTACATCAGAAGGTTGTGATTCTACCTTTTTAGTAAACATAGATTTTAGCGACAACGTACAAGGACAAGACATCAATGATCAAACTTGCGACACTAATTTCTCTCTGGACTTTGGTAACGGGCAGGTCTTTGATGCGAACAATCCGAACGGGATGGTTACACTTACTTCTAGTGAAGGATGTGATTCTACCTTTATGGTGAATATTGATTTTAGTACGGATGTGCAAGGGCAAAATATTAACGAGCAAACTTGCGACAACGATTTTTCACTCGACTTTGGTAACGGACAAGTCTTTGATGCAAACAATCCGAGTGGTATGGTCACTCTTACTTCTAGTGAAGGCTGTGATTCTACTTTTATGGTGAATATTGATTTTAGTACGGACGTGCAAGGGCAGAATATTAACGAGCAAACTTGCGACAACAATTTTTTCCTCGATTTTGGTAACGGACAAATCTTTGATGCGAACAATCCGAGTGGTATGGTCACTCTTAATTCTAGTGAAGGCTGTGATTCTACTTTTATGGTGAATATTGATTTTCAGGGTGCCATAAGTGGTGTTGATCTATCTTATCAAACCTGCGAAGCATCATTTATGGTAGACTTTGGCAATGGGCAGATCTTTAATATCAATCAACCCGAAGGTATGGTTACAATTCCTAGCAGTACAGGTTGCGATTCTACCTTTATGGTAACTATTAATTTTGGTACTCCAAGTACTACAAGTATACAAGAAACATATTGCAGTGGAGACCCTTTTGAAATTAATATAAACGGTACAATATATAATGAAGGTAACCCTATGGGCTCGGTGACATTAAGTGGAGCAAATAACTCTGGATGTGATTCAACTGTTTTTGTCAACTTAACTTTTGAAGAAATTCCAATTAGTTTAACTGCTGCTCCAAACAAAATCTGTAGTGGCGAGGAAGTTATCATGACTGTGAACTTTCCTTCTACAGAAATCATTATTATAGAGATTAATAAATCAGACGGAACAGTACAAGCATATAATAATGTAACAGATGGATTTAGCTTTTCTGATTTTGTTGATACAAACACAAGCTACACGATCAGTCAGGTGACAGGAGTTGACTGCCCTGAACTCAGCTCACTTTCCGAAGTTTCGATTGAAGTCAGTGAATTGAGTATTGAGTTAATAGCTTCTAATTACAATGGTTATGAGGTGAGTTGCGAGGGAGCAGAAAATGGATTCATAGATGTCATCTTTGAAAATGAGGGCGTAGGAAATTTAAATTACATATGGTCTAATGGGGCCACTGAGCCATCTTTAAATAATTTGTCAGTTGGTAGCTATAGCCTCACGGTATCAGACGAAACCGGTTGTGAAAGCATAGCAGAAATAACTCTGAATGAGCCAGATCAAATTGCTGTAGCTTACGATGTTCAAAACCCAGGTTGTTTGGGTTTAGCAAGTGGCAGCATCACTGTCAATGAAATACAAGGAGGAGCTGGAAACTTCTCTATAGCAATCAATGATGAAGACATTCCTTTGGGGACGGTTCAAACACCAGTGACTTACAACAATCTTGCACCGGGTTCTTATACATTGAATTTTATTGATGGCAATTCCTGCCAATATTCTGAAGAGGTTTTAATAGAAGAGAATTCAGATCTAGAGTTGCAAACGCCAAGAACCGTAGAAATAAATTTAGGAGATTCCTATCAAATATCTCTTCAAGCAAACTTTGACATTGATTCTATCGCTTGGTCTCAAGTTGATGGATTAAGTTGTTATGATTGTATAAACCCAATTGCCAATCCTGAAAATACAGCTGTGTATGAGGTAAAGGCTTGGTCGGCAGATGGCTGCAATACAACTGCCATGATCACCTTCTTTGTACGTAGGGATTTTGATTATTATATTCCTACGGCATTTTCACCTAATAAAGATGGCTTCAATGATGGATTTACCGTTTACAGTGGAGAGGATGTAATCAGCATTCCAACCCTTGCTATTTTTGATCGTTGGGGTTCACAAGTATTTTTGGGAACCAACCTTTCGCCAAATAACATACAACAAGGTTGGGATGGTGAAAAGAACGGTCAAGACTATCCACCGGGAGTTTATGTTTATTATGCTGAGATAGAGCTTAGTACAAGCGAGATCATTCTTGAGGAAGGTGATGTTATTTTGATGAGATAGGGTGTTAACACTTTAAGAATGTGTGAGTTCCCTCAATTACCAAAAAAATATCACTCACAAATAAATAAGCGATCTTTAAAATGCGCTTCTTTTTCTTTATTTACATATTCTGCAATAATTAAACACTTTATATTGATTGCAAGAATCAATTACCACCGCTATTTGTTTTAAGAATAAAATTTTTTTTTGTATTGCATCTTGTGTACAAGATTTTAGAACAACAGTATTATTTACAGATTAAATAATTGTAAAATCCCCTGACCTCTTTATTCTTATTCCGTTTATTTCATAAGAAATGAAATAGGTATAAACGCCCAAACTAGCTGGTTCATTTCTGTAATATCCATTCCAACTTACTTCTGGATCATCTGTAAAGAATACAAGTTCTCCCCATCGATCGTAGATGTACATTCCGTAGTCATCAGAAATATCACAGCTATTACTCTTAAATGGTCTGAATGAAGCATTAACAGAACTTTGATCTCTTAGTGAAATAGCATTAGGTATATAAACATTACACAAATAAAAAAGGTTGATGTCGAAAGTTTGACTACATAAATTTTCATCAGTTATGGTATAAGTTAATACGTCAATTGAACCATCTGAGAACAAAGTAGTTGTGGAGCAATCACTACAACTTACTAAATCAGATGGCTCCCATTGGATAGTATATGTATCATCAATTGGGACATAAAGGGTATAATCTTCGTTAACATATAAATTAATTGAGTCACGTATCAGCGTAGAAGATATAGACTCATAGTTATTAATATTAACAACATATATAGAATCACAGCCTGTATTCTTCGTATAATAAAAAGTGTCTTTCATTGCCTCTGAATAGGTTCTATTTCTTATTGTTAAAGGCTCATCCTTACATTTTTGATATTCTTCGGTTTCAATAAATGAAGACTCTAATATAATATCTACATCTACGATAGAATCACAGCCTTGAGCGTTTTCGAGTAAAACTGATCCAAACAATCTATCTTTATTGAATAATTCTGTACCGATCAAGAATTCGGAATTATCCCCATCACAAATAGTTTCTTGGAAGAAGAAACCTGTGGTTTCGGCAAATGATAATTCTACAAAAACTATAGAATCACAACCAGCGGATGCAACTAATGTTTCATTCCCATTTTGGTTGTTTTCATTATAAATAACACCTCCTACTGTAACTTCATAGCCGTCACCTTCACAGCCATTATAGGTAAGCGTATTACTAGATGAATCCAAGTAAGACAAATTAGTTATAATTATAGAATCACAAAAATTGGAGGCAGTTAAGGTATCTATATATGTGCCTGAATCACTGACAAACTCTCCAGAGGGTAAAGCGTAATCCTCTCCAGGGCAAAGTGCAATATCGGTTTGAGTATTTTGAACTCCAGCAATACTACACACTAAAGCGAATATATTGCAAGTAAATTTGTCATTTCTATTGTTTACTTCATCACCAAAACTTATACTTCCTGCTCCACCACCGCAGAAAATGCCTATATCACCAAATATCAAATCATTAGTTCTAGAATCGATTACAGCTGTGGGTCTACCTAAATTATCTACTGCTAATTCCGTATAGCCAGTTGAAGGCCCCTCTGTAATTACCCCCTGATAAGTCCCTCCCTGACTAAAAGTAGGTACCTCGCCAAAAGGACCATCAAAAATATTAAGATCATTATCTACAGATGACGCAATATTGGGATTCTCATTTTCATTTTCAATAGTATAACCCCACATTTTTGCCTCTGCCTGTGTGGTGATGACCAAATTAGTAGGACAGAGCATGGACCAATCTCTTATTGATGATAGAACATTATCAGGAAGAGCAGTCACTTCTAGGTCAGTTGCAAATGTCAAAGTATCTGTTCCAAAATTACCAACGAAAATAATATCACATTGTTGATCCTGGATATAAGGTAAGGTAATATTCCCTTCTATAACCTTCATATCAATCGGACATGGCGCTACACCATTCAAACCAAAATTTTCTCTGTTCAGTAGTTTTTGCCTTAAGTAGCTTGACATATGCGATCCGTCAAGAGTATAACCACAAGGGTTATTTGGCGCGTCAGAATAACAGTATTCATCATCAGACAAATAACAAATTGTGATTGAGGCATCTTCACATTCACAATCTGCTATTTGACCATTTGTTATTGTACAAATGAGCAATAATATGCCTAAGCAAATCCATCGAGTGTAGTAATTATTCATACCAAATTAGGTTTATAATATCGTAGGTTAATATTGAAATAGCCAACGAATAGTTTTGTTTTTTTGTTAATTGGATCAAAAATATTGTGCTTTAAAAATGCCACCAATTAGCGTCAAGCACTATAGTATGTAAGAATTGTTTTTCTATTAATACATTATATTTTCAATCCGATACCTATATTAAGATTAAAAGTAGAAGGCAAAATATTAATGGCATCTTTTAGAGCCCAATCTGTCAAATGTTGCCTGAATACAAATCCAGAATGTATATTAAATCTTTTATTAATATTTTTATTAAATCTAAATCCTAAAATCGCTAAAGACGATAGTGGTTTGTTGTTCAAAAAATCAGTTTCAGATAGGTCTACAATCTTAAAATTTAGATCTACATACTTCCCTTTAGTGTTTGGCTTTGTCAAACCAAAACCTACTAAAGCTTCTATGTCAAAATTGGAACCTTTATACACATCATATGATAGACCTATTGATACTTCTGAAATATTATACTGATTCACATGCCCTATTGTGCTATTTGTTACTTCTTGCCTCTCTTGCGATCCTAATAAAGTTCTAGCACTACCCGTAAACTCATTGACAACAATTGAGGTTGGTACATTCTCAACAACAATTATAGTTGTATCGGATTGCGTAAATTGAATTTGTTCACGTAATAGATGGTAGCCTATTGCGCCATGTATTGACAAACGGTTTGTCAACCGATAAGAAATATCTAATTCTAAAGAGTAACCCATTCTTGCTAATCTTGCTTCTTCTAAGGTCTCATTATATTGATTCTCCGTTGAGTTTATTCCATAATCAAGTACATTTATCCCAGTTGATATTCCTAAGGCCCATTTAGATTGCTTCAAGATATTTATGGGCGTATCTGACAAAAGACTTGGTGGCAATTTTTTGTCATCAGGCTTAGATATTAATAAAGCTTTAATTCCTGGTAATTTATCCAAATTAGCTATTCCTGCGATAATACTTTTTGTAGAATTAATATTAGAATTTATATTAGAATTTATATTAGAATTTATATGGGATTTATCAGTGACAACTTCTACAAAATCTTGAGATTTTTTCTTGGTTATTTCATTTTGAATCAGTGAGAGCTTTGTTATTATCTTTTCATTTACTGATGTATTGGAAGCTTGCAAGCTCAATTCAGTGCGTTTAGCATTGACTGATTGAGTTTCAATGGGCTGGTTTGTCGTGTTGGCTTTTAATTTTAGGTCATTAGAGTTAACAATATTTGATTTAATATTTTCAGCCAACTCTGAGCTAATCTCATCATTTATTGTATGCTCTTTAAGTGAATTTTTTAAAAAGCTATTTTCAGATGATTCTTCAAACTTATTGTCTAGTTGATACGCGCGATCACTTTCTTGAATATTTAATTTATATAACAAAATCAGTATGACTATACCTAGTGAAGCGAATAATAAAAATATAAGTCTATTTCGTTTAGGTTTCTCTATTGGACGCTTAATCTCAGATTCCATTTCAGACCAACTATACCCATCTGGTACAGTTAAGTTTTGCTGTAGCTTTTCTTTAATTATTTTTTCCAAATTTCCTTGGTCCATACTTAATTAATTTTCTTTATGCTTTCGTTGAATTGATTGCCCTCTACCTGTTCTCTTAGTTTTTTCCGCAACCATTTTCTAGCCCTAGATAGCTGAGATCTTGAAGTCTCCGTTGTGATATCAAGATATTTAGCAATCTCTTTATGAGAAAATCCTTCTACTAGAAACATATTAAAAACTATTCTATAGCCTTCAGGCATATCACTTATTAAGGCTAATAGATTCTCTAGATTTAATAATTCAATTGCATTATTATTTGTGCTTAGATGATTTGTATGATCTAATAGCTCTAGGGTCTCGGGTTTTTTTTTTCTTTTGTAATCTATAATTCTATAAATTGCAATTGATCGAAACCAAGATTTAAAAGTTCCTGATGTAGCTTGATATTTCTCTAAAGAGAGAAACATATTACTGAAAATCTCTTGAATCATATCTTTGAGATAATGATCAGGAATATAGTATCTCTTACAGATTGTATATATGTAAGGCAAAAAGGCTTCGTACAACTTTTGTTGTGCCCTTGATTTACCATTTATACAAAAAGGTAACAAATCTTGGATTTCTTTTTCAGTAATTGCCATTAATTGTTATTCACAATGTAAGATTTTTGGCACAAAGAAAGAACCCTCTATTTCACCGACTGGTAATACTTTATTTGGATCAGTAATATCATCAAAATTGGCAATCCAAGATCCTTGTATTACATTATCAATATCTTCTAAAATGATATTTGATGCATTTGCCAATACACTTTGAAGGATTCTATTAACACTATCTTCTTCAATAACGAGCGTGATTATCAGAAGATCTTTAATTAATGAATAGGATAACACTAAACTGTTTTCATCTAATATTATTAGATTATCTTCTTCTATATATTCTGCATTTGTGATTAAATAATCTTGTTCATATAACCCATTATTAGGATCAGTTTTCTCACATACAAAACTTTTGCAGCCCTCTTTCACGTTATCACCCTGATACTTGAAGCTTACTTCTCCTGTACTGATATATGTTGTATCAATAGCAGGTACTAAAACTTCAGTTATAGCATATTCAAAATTTTCATCAGAGCAGGAAGAAATTAAATAAATGCAACATATAAAAAACAAAATGTGAAATTTCATATTCATATAAATTTTATCTGTAAAGTTAGAACTAAAGTACATTATCTTATCTTATTGTAAGTATTGTAAAGCTGATTAAACTCTATTTATCTTTGTTAGCTCTCTATTATACCTATTCGAAATTCTGGAGAAAACGTTGCTTGTATAATAGTTTATTTACGCTATAAACCATTTTTTTCAACCAAAAATTCATATCAAGGATTTTTGTACTATCTTAAATGAAGTACTTTGTGTGAGCTCTTTGAAACTTAGTATTTATTCGTCTCACTTGAGGCTTAAATGTGCAAAAAAGCTTTTATAGAAGAATGTAACAACCACACCTTTGGGGAAGGTTGCTACATTCACTGACAGTTAAACAAGTTTATCTATTACTAAAAGTATGTCTCTGATAAAAAATCAATTGCAAATTCATAATTTTCACTAGTTGATCTAATTGCTAATTACAAGCCTTTGCTGGCCTATTTTTACTCCATCAAACGTCTTGAGAATATAAACCCCTGCATTTAAACTTCGCAGATCAATTTCATAACTAGACTTTGGTGTTATATCTTTAATTTGATTAAATACCATTTTCCCATCAATTGAATAAACTTGTATTTCAGTTTCACCCACCATGGCATCTGAAGTCAATGTAAATAAACCATTTGATGGATTTGGGAATATTGAAAATAGATCATTGTGAACAATATCTATACTTGATGTCAAACCTTCAATAACAAAAGTTTGTACTAAGGGCGGTAAGCAAAAAGATATTTCTGAAATTGTAACAGTATATTCTCCTGGCGCAAGACCTTCTATAGAGGATGTCGAGGCTCCGTTGTCCCAAAAGAATTCGTATTCTCCATTTCCACCAGTTACTGTTAATGATATCGCACCATTTCCTTCCGCATTGCTAGAATTAGTAATGTTCGTGCTTGAAATTGCTAAGTCTGATTCCTCTGAATAAAAGAACATTTCTAATTGATTAGACAATACAACACAATCAGCTGTGTTTAAATCAGGAAATAATTCTAAACCTGGTTCATCTACAAATGATGCATTATAATAATAATACCATTGGACATAATGTTGACCGATAAAAAACCCAGAACCAGGGTGTAAGTAATTATATACACGATCTGCTTCAGTAGAACAACAATAAACTGCCGCTCCAGGGTAATTCAATGGATCATCTACTCCTGTCAAATCATCTGGAGAAATTACCATAACATAACCAGTAGTTTTTTCAGGGTCAGTAGGTCCATTTGGAACTACCATTTCAACAACTTCTAACCTATGAAATTCGTCAAAGCAGATATACTTATCTTGACCATCTCCTCTTTTCCATGTAAAAACAATATCATCATCCCCACAATTAACTTCACCAATTCTTTCTATTTCTAAGCAGAATTTTCCAACCAAATTCAGATCTTCATCAAACGTTGTGTTTGAACCGTCTAATAACATATAATATTGGACGCCTACCTCAGTGGTTAGATAAGCTTTAAATGTAAAATCATTCTCTTCATCTGATTCTTGTTGAAATTCATTACAAGATATAAATTCTAAATTATCACAATCTCCTTTATATACGAGAGCTTGAGCAGTATTCAAATACTCACTTGCGGCTGTGCCGCATTCTGTCGTTCCTATTGTATAGGTATTTCCATCACCAATAAATGTTACCCATATTGAATTTTCTATTACCTTATCAAATAGACAGATCAAGTAATCAGGATTTGTTTCTTCTCCCCCAGTTGCATTTGTATTATCGAACTGTATACTTGTTACAATATCTCCTTCTTCCATTCCATCAAAAAGATTGGTAATATCATAAGCATCAATACAGTCATCCTCAGATTGCCCGATCAAAGAAGCCTGATTAAAGCAAACAAGACCACAAATAAGTGCAAACTGGATATAGAAAACATAAAATTTATTCATAATTTTTTCTTTTTAAATGTAAAAATCGTTTGTTCAACTTAGTTTTTAATTATTTTTTTACTGACAATGCTACCTTCAGTAATAACCGATACAAAGTAGATTCCTGCAGGATAAACACTTAAGTCATAGCTTAAAAATTGTTTTCCAGTCTGAATGAATTCTGAAGATGTTTTAAGTTCATTGCCGTAAACGTCACTCAGTTGGACTGTAGCTTCGGCAGAAGCATTTAATTCAAAATCAATGTTCAGCTTATCATGAACTGGATTTGGCCAAACATTTATATCAGCATTTAAGCTATTATTATTAGTTGAAGTAACTCCTCCTTCAAATCTGAAATTATGTCTTACTTTTTCTTGAAATTCTCCCCCTACAGCTAATATAAAACCTGTTTCATCCTTTAAAACATATCGACCTACACCTAAATAGCCACAACAAATCCCATTAGATGAATAATCCGTTACGACTAAAGTATAGCAACCATTATTGGTTAACTTAATAGTTTCTAATATAGTCTCATCACCACCATAAGCAGATGGATGATCAGGAGCTGTAGAATTAATATTTCCTGTGTTGTCAAAGCCAACAAGCGGATTTCCACCTTCTGCAACAATTTCTTCATTTTTATCTAAAATAGCCCAGTATGTTTCTGAACCACGAGCATCTGTTCGAATTTCTAACAGAAGTTCAGTACTGGCGGCAGTTTTTGCAACCTTTAATTGTTTAACAATACCATTGTCTGAAAGATCGTCATCAGAGGCTCCATTTGGCTCAGAAAGCTTTATTTCTAATTTGGTTTTATCATCAATTGTAATCTCACTAAAAGGAATACTAGCATGTTGATAGGTGTTTAATTCACCATTCCAAACAATTTCTTCCTTAAGAATATTGTCAACATATAGTTGCGCATTACAGGACGTTAATTTATCAGATCCGCTATTTCTTATATCTACACTCGGTTGAAAAATAGTAGCATCACAAATATCGTCTTCGTATGAATCATATGCATACGCAGTAACATTGTTGGCTGACTCTGGAATAGAGCAATTAAGCTTTTCCGTTTCATAATCCATAACTGTAGGAGAATTCGGGTTCTGAAAATCCCTTTGCATTTCAATTATAGTTCTATCGGTACATATTTGTAAGTAAGTAGGATATCCGACAATATTAAATAAATGTTGGATTTGGTTATTGTCCACCATAGGATAACCTACATCTTCGGTCCAGTCTCCTAAAGTATTATCTCCAGTCCCCATAATGTCCGCTAAATTTGTAAAACCATCACTTTCTATGGCAATAATTACATAATCATCTAATCCATCTGGGCCATGTCTCTCCCATAACTTATGCAATTCTCTACCGTTATGGTAATTCCAACACGGAGGACACCAGGTCGTATAAAAATCTAATACCACAGTTTTACCACTACCTAATATTTCATATAAATTGTGAGTTTCTCCATTTAAATCTTCAACTGTAAAATCAGGAGCAATTGCAGGCGTACTTTGAGCCCATAGAAAATGGTTAAATGCTAGGAAAGCAATAACCAATAGTAAAATTCGATTCATAATTAAGTTTTGTTTGTTATAAAAATTAATGTCTATTCCTCTATTCGAAGTTTTATGAAATACGTTGCATGACTAATCAAAGATAACCGAAAAAGCTTTGGGCCATTTGAAAAAGATTCAATTTTGGATCAAGATTTCTCAAATTCAGTGGTTTTTAGAAGATTATTATTAACTTGGCTATAGTCTTTTATAATTATATTGATGGGTACATTGAGTTTAAAATGGATGGTGGCGCTTCAGAAATGAAATCCAATTAGAAAGATGGGTGATGACCTAGTTAAAATACCTAGCGTCCGGCTCAAAACAATGACCACGCTTGTGTCCTTTACTATTTAAATTCTTTTAGATGCAATTTAGAGCATGGGACAAGTATGAGTACCTAGGAAAGTTGAAATAAAATCGTATACAATTTATTTGGAAGAAGTTGTTAGCTTATAAGATTTGTAACTATTAATCATCTTCAATTTCTTTAAATTCTTGCAGACCGAGGTAAAAAGCAGTTCCGAATAGAATGGCTACGACACCTGCGAGGTAAGGTATAATTTGAATCATTTGTTTTGAATTTTTAGAAGTTTTAAATAAATGGCAAACCCAAGAATTGAAGGAACCCATAGGCCTATAAAAAGTGCTCCTTCGTTTTCTCCATTAAACCACATTACTTCCGAAACGATGAGGCTTAAAAATGCCAGAAAGAGCATAATTAAATCCGTTTTACTTAATTTTTTGAACATATCATTCTATAATTTTTATTTTATGATTATATCTTCTAAACATCATTTAAACTAGAATGTTCAACCAAATAAAATTTAATAATAGCCTACATAGGAATAGAAGTAGATTAAATACTATCATGGACAGTTAGATTAATTCGAGCTACAATTACTAAAATCCAACTTAGAATTCGAATTAAATTTGAAAACAAAAAATGAAACAGATTTCATGTTTCGAACTTTACTATTTCTAATCACTTTTTGTATAATTCATATCTGCAAAAGGAGATTTGTAAGGTTTTGTCCGATTACAATAAACAACTTGACCACTCAATCGTTTTGGTAGGACAATTAAACAGAATTAAAAAACAGATATTATGAAGATTCTTGAGGCAATTATTTTTTTATTGACTATACTCATGTCAATGCACATGAATGCGCAAACGTCAATTGAAACATATGATTCCACAATAAAATTTGATAAAGAACAGCGTCCTTGTCTCCAATTAAATCTCGATCCAGAACCGAAAACACTTAAGGATGCTTGGAGAGATTATCTTAAAGACAATTACGATTTTAAATTGAAAGGAATAGGTTTTTTGAGTAACAAAGACCTTCTTTCTGCAGAAGAAATTATGGTACCTAAAATTTCTTCAAAGACAATGGATTTCTACACAAATATTGTAGAAGATGAAAATGGTTCTGAAATGCAAGTATTTGCGCGACACGGTTATGACATCTATATCAACAAAAAAAACTATCCTGATGAATACGACGCGCTTCGTGAAGTCATCGATGGTTTTATAAAACAGTATTTACCTAGATATTATGAAGGTAGAGTAAGTGATACCCAAGACCGTATCAAAAAATTAGAGGATGAAACGAAGGATTTAAAAAAGGATATCAACGACGGTACCGAGCGTATCGCCAAATTGAAAAAGGAAATTGAAAATTTAGAAAAAAAATTGGAAACTAATAATGAAACCTTAAAAATAGCCAATAAAAAATTGATTAAAAGAAATGAAAAACTAGAAAGAATTAAAAAGCAAATAAGAAAATTATAGAATAAAATCTGCTAATCATTTAATTAGAAAATTCATGGCTGAAGAGATATTTAAGCACTGGAAAAAATATGCGGAAAAAGAGGAGGAAAATAACTACCGTTTTATTAGATCATTAAAGTTTAAGAACCAGAAAAAAGTAGATTCCCTAGCTGAAAATTTGCATAAAAAAGCGTTTAATAAAATAGACTGTTTGGATTGTGGAAATTGTTGCAAAACATCAAAACCACTCATCGAGGAAGATGATATAAAAGAAATCTCTGAATTCTTAAATATATCTAGGAATCAAGTGATTTCGGATTACTTAGAAAAAGATTCAGACGGTGATTGGACAATAAATATTTTGCCATGCCCATTTCTAAATGAAGCAGACAATAAGTGCAAAATATATTCAGCGAGACCGAAAGATTGCAGAGAATTTCCCCACACAAACAAAAAAGGATTTGCATCAAGATCTTTTATGCATAGCGCCAATACTATAGAGTGCCCAGCGGTTTATTATATCGTAGAACAAATGAAAGGGCTTATTTAAAACAGCTCTACTGAGCATCAATAATCACAAGCCAAACCACATCTTATTATATTTCCAAATACTACCGATCGGGTATATTTAATAATTATATCCCTATTTTTATACCCTATAGGGTAAACTTTATAAGAAAAGAAACTTTTTGTACCCGAACGGGGTTATAAATCTGTTTAACAGTTAGATTTATACTCGAAAAGGTACATTATGGAAGATAAAAAAGAATCCTTAGAGAAATTTATAAAGAGAAAAAGGAAATCCTTAAAACTAACTCAAAAGGAATTGGCGGAAAAAGCTGGGGTCGGATTGAGGTTTGTAAGAGAATTGGAAAGAGGTAAGGAAACATTAAAAATGGATAAGGTGAACCAAGTCTTAAATCTTTTTGGTTGCAAACTTAGCCCGCAAAAATATGATAGAACATGACAAAAGCAAAAGTATATATGTATGATAAATTTGCAGGCATTCTAAGTGAAGACGATGATGGTTTTCACTTTAAATATGAGCCTCAATATTTAGAATCAGAAAACGCAGAATCAATAAGTCTGACCATGCCTATAAGAACGGAAACATTTTCTAGTAAAATTCTATTTCCGTTTTTTGATGGTTTAATACCAGAAGGTTGGCTATTAGATATTGCGGCAAAAAACTGGAAGCTTGATGTAAGAGATAGGATGAGCATTCTACTTGTAACCTGCGCCGATTGCATTGGAGCAGTTTCAATTAAAGAATTAAAGGAAAGTGAAAATGAATAAATGTTTATACTGCTATAATAAAATAATTGATAAGGAACAGATAAAAGATGAGTTTCATCAGAAATGTAGTCTAAAATTCTTTGGAACTAAAATTCCGCCTAGAATTGAATTTGCTCAAAGTGATATTCTAGAATTAGCCACCAAAGTGGTTAGAAGCCAAAAGACAATAACAGGAGTACAACCAAAACTTTCATTGGGAAAAAAGAAAATGTCGGAAGATCTAAGCAAAGAAAGATTTACGATCGTGGGATTATGGGGACTATATATTTTAAAGCCTCAGACAGAATTATATAAAGAACTTCCTGAGATTGAAGACCTGACCATGCACTTAGCAGAAAGCGTAAAAATTATAACGGTCCCACATTCTTTGATTAGATTGAAGTCTGGTGAATATGCCTACATAACAAAGAGAGTAGATCGATCTAAAAAACGAAAATTTCATTTAGAAGATATGTGCCAATTGACAGAAAGGCAAACTGAACATAAATACAAAGGATCATACGAACAGGTCGCCAAGATAATTAATTTGTACGCTTCAAATCCGGGATTAGATAAAGTAAATTTTTATGAACTTCTCTTATTCTGTTACCTTACCGGCAATAATGATATGCACTTAAAAAATTTCTCTTTATTAAAGAATGATATAAAAGAATATAATTTATGCCCAGCGTATGATCTAGTTGCATCTCAATTAGTTCTTGCAGAAGATGATGAAGAATTAGCTCTAAATCTTAATGGAAAAAAAAGAAATCTAAAAAAGGAAGATTTTGAGAAATCTATGGAGATAAGCGGAATCAATCAAAAAGCCGCACAAAACGTATTTGATAAATTCAAAACAATTCATTCAACTTGGCTCAAGATAATAGACAAAAGTTTTTTATCCAATGAGATGAAACAGAATTACAAAGAAATGTTAGATCTTAAACTTAAAATTCTCAATAAATGAAACCAATGATAAACCATTATTAGGATGCATACCTTCCTACCCTCACTCCACAAAATTCTAATCTATCAATCTTAGAATTTACGTATCTTATCGGATAATTTACAAAAATGAGATCACAAATTTATTTCCTCTTAATAATTCTAATTGCCTGTTTATCTTCCTGTTCTGAAGAAAAAGGAGCAGATTTAATTATCCATTCGGCAAAGATTTATACAGTGGAAATAGGGGAAGGAATCACAGATGCCATTGCCGTTAAGGATGGTTTAATATATGCCGTTGGTGATAATGAATCCATCCTTTCATTAAAGACACCAACCACTAAAATAATCGATGCTAAAGGAAAGTTTTTAATGCCCGGATTCATAGAAGGACATGGTCATTTTTCGGGCATGGGAAGTAGCATGGTCAATTTGAATTTACTAAACACCAAGAATTGGGATGAAGTCTTAGATATGGTAAAAACAAAAGTATCTGATACGGAAAAAGACGCTTGGTTGACAGGTAGAGGTTGGCATCAAGAGAAATGGGATAAATCACCTGACGAACAAGTAGATGGATACCCATACCATAATGAGTTGAGCAAACTTACAGCCGATAATCCAGTAATTTTATATCATGCTTCTGGACATTCTTTGTTTGCCAATGAGCAAGCGATGAAGGCTGTTGGTATTTCAACAGAAACACCGGATCCAGTTGGTGGTAAGATAGTCAGAGATAATTCTGGTGTCGCACTTGGCGTATTTGAAGAGCGGGCAATGAAACCATTTAGAAAAGCATATAAGGAATATGAAGAAAGTCTTTCTGAAGAAGAAACTTATGCAAAATGGTTAAAAGGAATCAATCTAGCTCAAGCACTATGTCTCAAACAAGGAGTAACTTCTTTTCAAGATGCTGGATCTACTTTTAAAGAACTAAAAGATTACGAAGCTTTAGCTGAAGCTGGTGATCTGGACATTCGACTCTGGGCCATGATCAGGCATCCATATGAGCAGTTAATGGGAAATTTAAATGCCTTCCCAATTATAGGAGCAGGCAATGGTTTCTTCACTTGTAGGGCGATCAAATCGGAGGTGGATGGCGCCTTGGGCTCCTTTGGAGCATGGTTGCTTAAATCATACCATGACAAACCTGGCTTTGAAGGGCAGAATACAACCTCCTTAGAAGAGGTAGTGAAGATCGCAAAATTAGCCAATGAAAATGATCTTCAACTTTGTGTACACTCGATCGGCGATCGTGCCAATAGAGTTATTCTAGATATGTTTGAAGCCCACATGCCTAAAAAAGGATACGAAGATGGATCAAGATGGAGAATAGAACACGCACAACATTTAAACCCAAAAGACATAGGACGATTTCAAGAAATTGGCGTCATCGCATCAATGCAAGCAGTCCATTGTACATCAGATGCACCATTCGTAGAAAAGCGGCTTGGACAACAAAGAGCAAAAGAAGGCGCTTATGCCTGGAGGTCTTTATTAGATTCTGGAGCCAGAATTGCCAACGGGACTGATGTACCTGTGGAAGACATCAGCCCATTAGATTGTATTTATGCATCAGTCACAAGAAAGAGAAAAGACACAGATCTTGAATTTTTTACGGAACAGAAAATGACTAGAGCGGAAGCGATAAAATCCTACACTTTGGACAATGCTTATGCTGCTTTTGAAGAAGACAAAAAAGGTTCTCTTAAGGTTGGCAAATATGCAGACTTTATTCTCTTGGATAAGAACTTATTAAATTGCAGCGATGAAGAGATTTTAAAAGCAAATATCTTAATGACAGTTATTGGAGGAAAGATAAAATACCAGCGCTAGTTTATTCGTTGTTCTTATACATTCCAAGAAGCTCCTCAACAACCAATTTTTTTAAATAAGCTATTACTTTTCATAAGCAACACTTCATGAATAAAAATATCATTTCAGTAATTATTTTGCTAGCAATTCCATATTTACTTTTCAGTCAAAGAGGAAAAACTGCCAACGACCATGTGCCCAAATATGAAGGCGATGCCTTTTTTGGAACTAACATGGGATACTTTCCAAATTGGTCTGATGAACAACTAGCAGATATTGGAAGAGGAAATGGCGAAATATATTTAAGTGGGGCTGCATTGGAAACCATCCGTCCAGCTTTGTTTGGACATTTTTTGGAGCAATGGGGATATGACATTCGCGTCAAAACTTTTGAGCATTATGAGAAATTAGGTTATAAGGATATCACTTGTTTTATTGGTAATCCGTCTGAAGCACAAAGAGATCAGACGGTCTATTGCCCTGGCCAGGATAAATCCAGACACTTTGCTAATTTGTATGAACCTATTTGGGATAATGGTGAAAATGGAACACCTGTCAATGACGAAAATTATTTTGCGTTATTTGTCTATAAAACTTTAAGTAAATATAAAGATCACGTGAAAATCTGGGAAATTTGGAATGAGCCAGATCTCGGAGACAGAGATTTTAAAGGTCACTCCGATGCATTGCCAGGGCAAGAAGGCAATTGGTGGGAAAACAATCCAGATCCATGTGAGTACAAAATGAGAGCGCCTATTTTTCATTACATCAGAACCTTACGAATAGGCTATGAGGTCATAAAAAAAATAGATCCCGATGCATTTGTGGCTATTGGAGGACTAGGTCATCCTAGTTTCTTAGATGCTGTATTGAGAAATACGGACAATCCAGATGACGGAAAAGTCGATGCTAAAAAATACCCCTTGGGTGGAGGCGCTTATTTTGATGTAATGAGTTTTCATTCTTACCCTCACATAGATGGTAGTTTGAGAAAATGGAGTAATAAAATCGGAGGGTTTGAATATTATCGCCATTCTGACAAAGCAGTACAAGGAGTCATGGATCTAAGAAATGAATTTCGGGATGTATTACACAGTTATGGATACACTGGCAACCAGTATCCAAAGAAAGAGTGGATCATAACTGAGACCAATATCCCAAGACATGAAGTCAGAGATTTTATTGGTTCAAATATAGCACAACGAAATTTTTTGATGAAACTATCTATGGTTTGTAAAAAGGAGAAAATACATCAATTGCATATTTATAATCTGGCGGAAGGTACTTCCATTCACCCTACTGCTGATGATGAATTTGCTGCTATGGGCATCTATGAAACCTTAAATGGCATCAAACCCTATGAGCAAAAATTTACAGAAGGTGGCGCAGCTTTCTTGACGATGGTAAAAATGTTAGAAAATAGAACCTACAGTCCAGAGCGTTCCCTCGCTATGAAGTGTCCAAAAGGTGTACAAGGGTATGCCTTTAAAGATATTGATGACGAGTATATTTATGCCTTGTGGGCTGAAACTAAAATGGACAAAAACGAATATCCCAAAGCAATGTATTCCTTCCCTGAATCATGGGGTTATGGTTCGTTCGTATGCAGAGAATGGACCTATGGCTTGGATTCTAAATCTTATCCCTTTGATCAGAAAAATATTGAATTAACAGGTAGCCCTATTTTTTTTACCCCAAAAAAAGATGGTAAGAAATCAATTCATCGTATTAGTAATGAAACATTAAATGTAGGCGAAAGTCCTTTGAAGGATGTCATTGATATAAGTTTCCAGATCAAGCTACCAACATCAGTTATCATAGATTTGATAAACAAAGAAGGAGAACAAATAAAGCTTATCCAGGGAAAAAAATCTTACAACACAACCGGTGTCTACGACCTCCAACTAAACACTTCTGAATTAAAGCAAGGTGTCTACTTTGTAAGAATGATCAGTGATAAGGGCATATTTTCAAAGAAGATAGTTAAGAATTAAAATTAATTGATCTCAATGACTTTCAATTCAACCCGCTGATTTCTTTTTCTTCCTTCTTTGGTATTATTCGTTGCGATCGGGTTTCTTTTGCCGTAACCTTTGTAGGTAATTTGTGATTCTGAAATACCTCTTGAGACCAAATAGTCTGCAATGTTTTTTGCTCTTTCTGTTGACAATCTATCACAAAATTCATCCAATGGTTGATTATTAGTATGGCCACCTACCTCTATTACCAACTTCGGATTTTTCTGAATGAATTCATAAACTTCGTTCAGCGTTGGAATAGAGCTTTCAGATATTTCAGAGCTATTGGCTTCATAAAATAAATTTTTGATCGGAATGGTTTGACCTTTGATAATTTTATTGGAAGTCAAAGCTGAGTTTATTCTTTGAGATACCAAAACCTTCCCTTCCGCAGTACAATTGTCTTGATCGGTCACGGTGACGGTATATGTTCCGGCTATTAATCTATCGACTTTACTTTTGGAACTTCCGTTTGACCATTCATAAGCGTAAGGAGCAGAACCTCCTTTTGCAGATACCATTGCTATACCATCTCTCTTTCTTTTAGAACTCACCGCTTGTTCCTGTCTTACATTCAAAAGAATAGGATCTTCATCCCTAATATAATTACCAGACCTTGTCTTTCCATTAGCATCCGTTACTGTAACTGAATATTCTCCTCCTTTAGTAATCAATATTTCATCCCCTTCATATTTATCATCATGCCACTTATAAGTATATGGTTTAAGTCCACCGCTTACTATAACATTAACTTTTCTAGATTGAGTATTTGAACAAAAGCTAGTACCATCATCGATAAATTTTAAACTAAGTTCATTGGTAACAACTTGAGTTTTTTGACCACCCATATCTAACTCACCCACATAACCACAGTCAGCAGCATCAGAGATAGTCACTTGTTGCATACCTCCATCCAATTGATTGGCTTGCCTTCCACTTTCTCCTGAACTCCATACGATGTCATACGGTGGTACACCTCCAGACAACTTCACAGATGCTACTCCATCAGAAGAAGATATATTTTTTGCATCACTGAGTTTTTCGATATTTATTTGCATTCTGGTGTCTTCGATATTTGCAGAAACTTTTCTTATCAGACCATCTTGATCCTTGACTGTAACCGAATACAGACCAGGCCCAACATTCGCCGGATTTGGACCAGATAGATTTTGATCCCAATCATATATATATGGTGGTGAACCGCCCATTACTTTGACAAGCAAACTTGCGTCATTATTGCTACCTACACAAGAAAGCGGATTATCAATCAAACAGGATACTGTCATTGATGCTTCCCTATCAATTAAAAACAAGCCGTCCTCTTCTGTTCCTACCCATAGGGCATTATCTTTATCTGTAACGATCCTAGTAATATTTTTACCTGTAAAGCCATTTGAACTGTTGAAGACTTCAACTTTATCCTTGATTATATCATAACGTACTATAATGTCTGAAGCCACCCAAAGGTTTCCATCAGAATCATAGGTCATATCGCGTATAGGACCTGATGATAATCTAGGATCAACATCACCGGGGATCCATCTATTTTTTTCATCCACCATATATAAAATGCCATCACTCATGATCCAAACATCTGGACCAAGGGCGGTTATTTCAGCTATCCTTTTTTTATCTTCATAAAGTTTCCATTTATCATCTTTGATCATGGCAACGCCATTTTCTGTCCCTATCCAAGTTCTATCATATTTATCAACTAGAATAGCACTAATGTACGAGGAATTCAATTTGGAATTTGAGGCGTCATATTGTTTGAGAAACTTTACATCATCTCCAATCTTATATTTAAAGATTCCGTTTTTGGCTGTACCTACCCAAAGGTGCTTTCTTTTTTTATTGTAAAAAGTAGTGGTGATGTAATCTTGATTTTCGTTCAGTCCATCATTAGAAGACATAGGTAAGCGTTCAAGGTCAAAAGTTTTAACTATCAATGGAAAGTTGCCATCGTTTTGAAGTAGCAATGGCCAATCGTTCCGGTCTAACTCCTGAAAAGTCGCATTATCTGCAGAATTAATTTTGTAAAGCTTGCTTTCTGTAGCCAGCCATTTTGTATTATCATCACCTGCATAAATGTTTTTAATATTTTCTTTGCCATCAAATGCAGTGCATTGAATCACCCGCATAGGAACATATTCATCTGCAGCTGGTTCCTCCAATTTATTTTCTACTTGACTGAATGCATTAAAAAACAAAAAACTTAAAAGCACTAAAACTAGGATTCTCATATGATATTAAATTCTATCTATTATAAATATAAGATTAAAGATACCTCTTCCGAGATAATATTTTAGTCAAAGCTGAATATATAGTTTGGTAATTAAACGTTAGAATCAAAACATAAATTACACTTTCGAATACGTTTCAGAAAACTATCAAAATTTTACTAAAAACAAAAAATATTTGTGAAGATACATTAGCCTGCTAAATCACAACAGCCTTTACTAAAGAGATAAAATCCTTTTCCCGAAGATAGACGAACTAGGTATTTATTATATTTGTGTAAATGTCAGCAAAAATGACAATTGACAATATGGTTATGTAATGGTTGAAAACCAATGTTTTTAGGAATGTAATTTAGCTGACTTTATTAAATATCGATAAATTTTAAAATACAACAACCTATCATGCAGCGTAAATCTTGAAGTATTTATTGTTGAATTGTAAGAAGGATCTATCCTTTTAAAAAAACAACAAACAAAATGAAAAAGTTACCAGTCAAACCAGATTGGATAGTATATCTATCCCTATTCTTCTATTCCTTAAACATGTTCTCCCAACAAAGCTGCGAAATGTATTGTGCTTATACCAATACATATTTTAGTGTCTGTTCAGATTGCGGAGAAGTTATTGCAGCAGATAATTGTGCGGACGCAAATTTTCCATCTATTTGCAATTTAGATGGCTTTCATTTTACCACCTGTGGTTTTACGCCAGATGGTCCTGGAGGATTGTTTAATTTTTGTGGCCCTAGCACAGCTGTTCACAATAATGCCTGGATTGGATTTACTCCAGGTAGAAGTGGCAGGTTGCACTTAAATATAGAGATTGTTTATTGTGAAAGTGCAAATAGTAATTGTAATGGCCTCCAAGCTGCTGTAGCACGAGCACAATGTAGAAATCCCGGAAATGAATTTTTTGGGTTTGAATACGAAACACTAGATTGCGTCAACTGTGTTGATCAATCTTTTGACTTAATAACAACTGATGCAATTGAAGGTGTACCACATTATATAATGATAGATGGATGTTGTGGAGATGTATGCGAAATCATAATTCATGTTATTGATGGCTTTCCAGACAGAGCCTACGACATAAATTCTGAAACTTCCTTGCTGTGTCCTTCTATAGCTACAGGCGATTGTTTTTCACCTCAATCATTTGCTTCTGTTACTGCTGTTCCGATTGATGGTACTCTAGATGGAACAAATTATTTATTTGATTGGTATGATCAAAATGGAAATTTATTTTATTCTGATAGTGGATCGCCGAATGGTGAAGGTGGATTGACAAGCACTGTAACTGGAATAAATCCTGATACAGACAAACCTTATTTTTGTGAAGATGGCATCACATCTGTAACCATTGATTTTTTTAGTAAAAAAACTTGCTGTAGAGAGGAAATTACTTTTGAACTTAATGAAGCGATTCCGGAACCAGCAGAGACTTCTTTCGCTGATCCACAGACTACTTCTTTGAATTGCTTGAACAATCAACTTATTGTAAGAGGTAACCCTGTCAATCCAGACGTAGATATTCTTTTTGAATCTTGGCAAAAAGTTGAAAGCGAAGGATTTCCTTTGAACTTTAAATCCATACCGATTAACGATTATAATTCAAATACTTCAGAACTTACAGTTTTCAGCGCTGATCCAAACAATGCAAATCGACAAGATCCTCATACAGGAAAAGGCGTATACCTTTATTCTTTTATTGACAGGAACTCAGTTTGTGTATCGGAGGCTTTGATCTGTATCCCCTCAAATACCATTCAACCGAATGTAATTATTAATTCTCCTCCACCAATAGATTGCGGTAGTAATACCATTGTTAAAATTGATGCTAGTGGGTCCGAAATTTTTTCGGCAATCTTGGATTGTGATGATGAAGAAATCAAAGAAGGTAGATTTCCTAGAGAAGAAATTGTTCCTACAGACAATTTTATAGTACAATGGACTTCATTGGATGACCACCCGATATCAAATGCAGATCAATTGATTGCAAGTGTGACTCTACCGGGTTTATATGAATGTACTATTATCAACAACGACAACATGTGCAGTGCTACTAATAGCACCCTAGTTACGTCAAGTGGTAGCGTTCCATTAATCGATCTCCCTCAGGTTGTAGACATAGGCTGTTCCTTATCCATTGATCTTGACGCAACCATCTCTAGTGGAAACACAGGAAACTATACTTATACTTGGTCAGACGGCAATGGTGTTATTAGTGCCGATGCGCAAGTGACACTAGAAACACCGGGTTATTACACATTGACTGTTTCAGATAATGTATCACAATGTTTAAGAACAGAAACAATAGAGGTTATTGCAACAGACGATGGTGGCCCAAGAATAGAACCAATGACTGCAACTGACATAACATGCATTGCTTCAACTTCTTTTATAGATCCGATCATCACCGGAGATAGCGATTATTCCTTCAACTGGCTTCAAGATGGAAATCAATTTGCTACTAGTGAAGACATAACGGTAACTGAAGCAGGTGTGTACACGATCATAGTTACTGATGATATCACAGGATGTACTTCTGACCAATCCATACGGGTTTATTTACATCAAGAGATCCCTGTAATAATTCCATTTGATGATACCGTATTAAACTGTGAGAATGATGGTGTGACGAAAGTATATGCAACCTTTGATGGAATTGACGAAGTATATATTGGAGGAATGGTTTATGAATGGTACGATGCAAATGGAACATTAGTCGGTGATTATAATTTTTTAGAAGTAACAGAAAGTGGAAATTATACTGTAAAAGTTGTAAATAATTTTAATGGCTGTACCGCGGAAGAAACATTGGATGTAACCGTAGACGATGACTTACCATTTGTTGAGCCATTGGTTGCAGAGCCATTAAATTGTATCAATCAAGTAATTACTTTAAAAGGAAAAGGAAATACTGGAACAGCGGCTTCAAGGTATGAATGGATTCATAATGGTACTGTAATCTCAACAACGGAAGAAGTTGAAATAATTGAAGGGGGAAATTATGAATTTAAAGTAATTAATATCCAAAATGGTTGTGCAAAATCCGAAAATATTCTTGTAGACGAAGACTATGACGAACCATATGCTGAGGCGGGTATCCTACAAGAACTTACTTGTAACAATCCTGCCATAGCTTTAGATGGCTCTAATTCATCTGGTAATGGTATACTCAATTTTGAATGGAGTGGTCTCAATGGAATAAGTGTTGGCCCAACAATGGTTGCAAATGAAGCTGGAACTTATACCTTGACCATTATAGATCAATCAAATGGCTGCACCGCTATGAGCACCGTTGAAGTGATTGAAAATATTGATCCTCCTCAAGCCCTAAATGCAGAAGGTGAAAACTTAACTTGCTTGGATCAAGTGGTTGAACTGAATGTAAGTTCAGTCAATACGAACGTAAGCTATGAATGGATAAGCCCTTCAGACGTATCAATGACTGGAGATCAAATTAATGCAAATGAACCAGGTACTTATACTGTTATCGCAACAAACTTGGACAACGGCTGTACGTCAGAAACAAGCTTTGATCTTGAAGAAGATCTCAGTGCCCCAGAAGGACTAAGTGCAACCAATGGTCTTATTGATTGCGTCAATAGTGAAACTACAATTAGCGCCTCTTCAAATTCAGACGATGTTTCTTATGAATGGATAAGCCCTGGAAATATATCTACACAAGGCGAGATATTATCTGCTACTAGCGCAGGTACTTACACTGTCGTGGCAACAAATTTAGCAACAGGGTGTACAAGTATGACAACAGCTATTGTAGAGGCAGATGCGGATATTCCTTCTCTTGATTTAAACTATTTGGATGGAACAACTGCTCAATTAAATTGTAATACTAGTTCTACTATTTTGGAGGGTAGAAGCAATGCCGGAATCAATATCCAATGGCTAGATCCTAATAATAATGTGCTCACTGAAAACCCTATTACTGTATTTGAACCTGGTCAATATATTTTGACAGCGACCAATCCTCAAAATTTATGTGAGTCAGAAATAGTAGTTAACATACTCGCTGATTTTGATGAGCCTGAAATAGAAGCTAGCTCATCAGCTAATAATATCACTTGCGAAGTTTCTACAATAGAACTTTCAGCTTTTGAGATCAGTGGCAACATTATTAATTACGAATGGATTGACGAGACAGGAAAATTAGTATCTACAAATTCAACAGGCACCATTGATCAACAAGGTACTTATACAGTTATTGCATCTGGAAATAATGGTTGTACTTCTGAGACTACTATTAATATTGGGCTGGACGATCAAGAACCAATAATTAGTACTTCACCAGATTTCATGCTGACATGTAATGAGAATACCTATGAACTAAATTGTATTTCCGATCTGACTAATGATGTTACTTATAATTGGAATGGTCCTAATGGGTTTACTTCAAATGAAGCCAACCCGACCATCGATCAAAAAGGGATTTATGTTTGCGAAGTAGTAAATCTACTGAACAGTTGCCAATCAACTGCAGAAGTGATCATAACTGAAGACAACGAAGTTGTTAATGCATCTATAAGTGGTGTTGAACAATTAAATTGTTTGGTACCTAGCTTAGAACTCTTGGGCAATGCTGACCAGGATGATGTGAGTTATAACTGGATCATACCTGGTCAAAATCAATCCACTCAACAAAATATAGAAGTTGAAGTAGCTGGAGAATATATCCTCCTTGTTACAGATTTATCTTCTGGATGTACAGCTACTGAGACGGTTATTATAGAGGCAAGTTTTGACGCACCAGAAATTAGCGTACTCGGAGGAGAAATAGATTGTAAAGAAGCTTCCATTAATTTAGAAGCGAACAGTAATAATAACAACCTTACTTATAGTTGGACAGGACCAGATGGGTTTACATCAGCGATTCAAAATCCTGAAGTAACAGAATCAGGTGAGTATACCCTTACAGTGATAGCAGATAATGGTTGTTCTTCAACTGCAGTTGCGACAGTGATTCAAGATGAAAATACGCCAAATGCTGAGATAGCATCTGATTTTGGCAACACCATAAATTGTAATAACGCTCAGTTAATGTTGTCTGGTATTTCTTCCATTGACGATGTACAATATACTTGGACACATCAAGAAACTGGCAACATAAATACAGGTGCTGAACTTAATATTTCTGAAGCGGGTACGTATACACTGCTTGTTGTAGATCCAACAAATGGTTGCTCAGAAATAAATAGCATTGTCATCTCTACTGATTTTACAGAACCTGACCTGATTGCCAATGGAAATGTGATCAATTGTTACCAAAATGAAGTTAGTTTGCTTGCCTCCTCGTCTAATCAAATTGCATCTATAGAATGGGCAGGACCAAATTACCTTTCCAATGAACTTGAAGCAAAGAACATCGTGGAGCCTGGAATGTATACTGCAACAATAACATCAGCTGAAAATGGATGTACAAGTACTACCATCGTAGAGGTAGTAGAAGATCTTGAAGAACCGATTGTGGTTGCTAACACAGAAACAATCACTTGCATTCTTACAGACGTTCCTTTATCGGGAATAGGCTCTTCAGAAGGAGCAGAATTTACTTATGCTTGGGAACAAGATGGTATTGTGGTTTCAAATGATCTAAATTTCTCTACAGATAACATTGGGACTTATACTTTAAACATTACAAATACAAACAACGGTTGCTCCGCTTCATCTGTTATAACGGTAGAACAAAATGTAGAAGCACCAATTGCCGATGCTGGTGAAGCCGCTACGCTAACTTGCGGAGAAGATTTTGAAACGCTCAATGCCGATGCATCTTTCGCACAAGGTGATTTAAGCTATTCATGGATCAATGAGCAAGGCGCGGAGATAAGCAACATATCAACCTTTAATACTTCAGAAACAGGAACGTTTACATTGGTAGTTACTGATTTAATAAATGGTTGTACTTCATTTGATGAAGTGATCATCAATCAAGATGTCAATGCTCCAACAATAAACTTTGCACCTGTTGAAAAAATAACCTGTGAAACAAGTAGCATCAACTTAGACGCCTCTGCATCTTATGGTCAAGGTTCAATTTTATTAGAATGGACTGATGCTAATTCTAATATAGTTGGTAATGAAACGGTCATCGAAGTAACCGAAGCTGGAGTCTATCAGTTAATGATAATGGATATGACCAATGACTGCATCACAACCGCTTCTGTGGAAGTTGAAGAGGATACATCAGTTCCTATATTCAATATTGACGAACCACAAATGATAAACTGTATCAACACCTCAACAGCGATCATACTTAATGATCTAGAGGCAACAGATCCAAATTTTGCATGGACTGGACCAAACAATTTTAGTTCTAGTAATCAGGATCTGGAAGGAGTTGAAACTGCGGGGGTATATATTCTTACGGTAATAGATCATGCTAATGGTTGCGAAAGCGAGTACTCCGTCGAGATTCTTGCAGACCTAGAATTACCTATGGCCGAAGCGGATGTAGAGGAGAGATTTAGTTGTGCGGTCACAGAAATAATTATCAATGGATCTGCTTCAAGCCCTGGATTAGAATATCAGTGGTATGGGCCATCCATAGTTTCAGGAGAAAATTCTTTAAATCCAATTGTTGATCAAGAAGGTTTATACACTTTGCTTGTGGTAAATCCAGAAAGTGGTTGCGAAAGCAGTACAGCGATCATGGTGAACAGAAATGAAACAATCATCGAAGGCGTTGAAATAGATGCCGCAGATGAAAATTGTTTTGGACCCAACACAGGGAGTATAGAATTTCAACAAGTCATAAATGGAACGGCGCCTTTTGTCTACTCCATAGATGGAGGGGGTGTTTTCACACAAGAGTTAATTTATAAAAATCTATCATCGGGGGATTATGAAATAATGATTGAGGACGCTATTGGTTGTCAATTTAGCACATCAATTGAAATTGGACCTGCTATAGATCTATTTTTGGACTATACAAGTACAGCCGACGACAACACAATTTTTGCAGGGCAAGCCGTACAATTAATTCCTGAAAATAATTTTGAAATAGATGCAATAGAATGGTCTGATCCAACCATCCAAGGACTATTTCCTTTTGTAAGTCCTGAAAGCACAACCACTTACACAATGACCGCTTACGATGAAAATGGTTGTTTGGTTGAAGACGAGATCACTATATATGTAGAATCAAGTAGATCAATTTATATTCCAAATGGATTTTCTCCAAACGGGGATGGGATCAACGACAATTTTGTAATTTTTGCAAATGTAGATCTAGTTCAACAAGTTCAAATATTTCAAATATTTGACAGATGGGGATCGGAGGTATTTACTTTAGAAAACTTTGTTCCAAATGATGAATCGTTTGGTTGGGATGGTACCTTTAAGAATGAGGCTTTAGAACCAGGAGTATATATCTACAACGCTGTGATACTTCTTATTAATGGGGAGACATCAACGTTAAGAGGAGAAGTTACTATTATTAGGTGATGTGAATTCTTCATTTTTGTACAAACTTAATCCAACCATTCTTACCATTGATAATAATCAAGGATGGTGGAATCTACTAATTTTTCTACTTGAGAATAAAAAAAGCTATTTACTTTTCTACAATCTAATGTTTCAACAGTGAAAAACCAAACGAGTGAATTGAGGGCTCATTACATGCTCTTGGATCTCATTTTCAAAATCATTTGTACACGAAAATTGAATGATGTGTACTAATAAAATTAAATTTCTCATAGTATTATATTTTGTTATCTAATAATCCAAAGTTGGCTGAATTATAAAGGGCGGAGAAACTGATGTCTATACCGACACATATAATTTATTCAATGTTAAGAGTCTTAATTTATGGGTAAAGAAAATATGATGTTATTGCTCAGAATCACAAATTTATTATAAATAATCCCCTAATAAAAACAGGGTGGAGGCTTTCCCCCACCCTTTCAAAAATCAAGCATCTTTCTTAGCATTAGATTGTGTCAAGAGCATAAATTCATTTACTATAATTTCTGAATAGTATTTCATTCTCCCTTGATTATCCTTAAAACTATTGTGTGTAAGTTTTCCCGTCAAAGCAATTTCGTTGCCTTTTTTGAGAAATACATTCATATTTTCCGCTACCCGTCCCCAAGCAATGAGGCGGTGCCATTGTGTATCAATAATCTTCTCTCCATTGAGATTGTTATAGACATCTTTGGTGGCAATGTTAAGCTTAACAAGCTTATTTCCATTTTCTAAATTTTTAAATTCGGGGTCATTGCCGAGTCTGCCAATTAGGTGAATACTATTTTTTATTGAATTCATAATCATTGTCTTAAAATAATGCTCAACTAACTTTGCTTTCTTTTTGCTTCGTTATCTTGACAAATTCATTGACAACAATTTCGGAGATGTATTTGGTGACGCCATTGGCATCCTCCCAGGATCTGTGTGTCAGTTTTCCTTTTACAGTGATCTCATTTCCTTTTTTCAAAAAACTATTCATATTTTCAGCAAGTTTGCCCCATGCAACTAAATTATGCCATTGGGTTTCTTCAACCAACTCGCCGTCCTTGTTCTTGTATTTATCGCTAGTCGCCAGACTGAATTTTACAAGTTTACGATCATTATCAAAAGTTTTAAGTTCTGGATCTTTTCCTAAGTAACCCATTAATTGGATACTGTTTCTAATAGATTTCATTTTTCACGCTTTAAAAATTAACTAATAAATAATTTTACTAAATGTCTTTTGATCAAATTGACATTACAAATATGAGGGCATCAAATTTAATTATTCGTTTTTTATGCGTATAATTACGTTTGTATGCGCAATTATACGTTTGTAAACGTATGTGTGCGTTTACAACATTTTAAAATATAAAGCTTTGACAAACAATGAAACGTAATTGTATTGAATGTGACAGCACGTTCACAGGTAGAAATGGCAAAAAATATTGTTCCAATCAATGTAGAGCCACTTACTTCAACAGACAAAATGCAGACGCAAACAACTTTGTTCGACGTATAAATAAAATACTGCGGAACAACAGAAAAATTCTTAAAACTTTAAACCCTAATGCAAAAACAAGAGTACATCGAGATACACTCATTGCTGCAGGATTCAAGTTCAAATATTTCACCAACGCCTTCGAGACAAAAAGTACAAAGTATTTTTTTTGTTATGAATTCGGCTATCGAATATCCGGTAAAGGATACTACATGTTGGTTGAAAATAAAAAACAAGTTCACTGACAAAATCAGAATTCAATATGTTAGATAAATTCAGATTGTTCTGGCATAAAAATTTTAATGCAAAGAGACCTGTGCATTATCATCAGATGGTATCTAAATATAACAGTTATTACAACGCATTAAACAGTGACCTAAAAGAAACATTTCTCGAAAGAATTCATTTTTCATCAAAATTTATAGACTTTAAACCAGTAGATTTTGATGAAGTATCTGAAGAGATGAAAGTCATCATCACCTCGGCTTTAATACAGATCACGTTTGGTCTTGAAAATTATGTTCTAAACAAATTTTCAACACTCTACGTCGTACCATCTACCTACTACAACTTTGGCTCATACAAAAATTTATTAGGGCATGTAGATTTTGATGCGATGTGTATTGTAATATCTTGGCCCTCGGTTCAAGACGGATTTATCATTCCGGACGATGCTACTAATGTTGCCTTGCATGAATTAGCCCATGCCATACAAGAGGAAGATAGAATAAGGACAATGGGGAATAAATTTTTCAACTCTTATAAAATGGAAACTTGGGAAAACGAAGCTGTCAAAAAATTAGCACTTATTCAAGCAAAGGAAAATTTGTTCTTGAAAAACTACGGTGGAAATAACATGCTAGAACTTCTTGCCGTTTCTATAGAAGCGTTTTTTGAAAAGCCAGTTGAATTTAAAGAAAAGCTACCAAAACTTTTTGAAAAACTGGCTGCCCTTTTAAATCAAGATCCAACCAAAGGTGAAAATCCTATATTAGTAAAACACTAAAAAAGTCACAAAATTGCATTACTTGGATCAGTCTGAAAATTACCCTTAAAGACCGTTATGAAATATTCAGTATTTCTAAAACCACATTTCTCAGCAATCTGATCAATAGTGTAGCTGCCTTCTTCTAATAATTGCTTTGATTTAAGCAATCTATAATCTGTCAGTACCATGCTTGCATTATCATCATACATGGATCTCATTTTTTTCAACATTTGGCCTTTTGTCATTTTTATCTGCTCGGCAAATTGTTCTGCATTGAAATCTACTTTATGATAATTTTTTTCGAGGACAGAAATCAATAGCTCCTCAAACTTAGATACTTCTTTGCCTTCCTTTAGATCCTTTATTATTTTGGAAAGATCAATCTTTGCACGATTGGTCAGTATAGTATCAATCATAGATAAAAGAACTTGTCCTTCAAAAGGTTTATCCAAAAAACCATCCCTTGGCCTAAAACGCTCCAAATAATTTTCTTTGTCTTCCTCTTTGGTAGTAAATAAAATCATAGGGATATGATCTGTAAGAATATGATATCTAAGCTTATTGTAAATTTCTAAATTTGTATGATCAGAAGAGATCAAATCACAGATGATCAAGTCCGGAATTTCTTTATAAGAAATAGCTAATCCGATCTTAGGGTCGTGGGCAATACTCACATTGTAATCATCAGATAAAGTATCAGACACAAAATTTGAAAACTCAATATGGTCTTCAATAAGCAAGATATTAGATCTATCTTCATCTGGCTTTAGCAAAACAGTAGGTCTTTTTCGCGTATTAGATACAATATTTGCTATTTGTGAAACCATCTGTTTTTCTTTTACAAAAGTAAAAGGTAAAAGCAAACTGAAGTGTGCCCCCACGTTGCTGTTATTCACAAAATTAAGTTTTCCATTCATCAACTTTGCAAGCTGATCGGCCAGGGACATATTTATTTCAAACTTATTACTATTCTTGTTTGAAAATCTGTCTTCAGAATATTCCCATTCAAAAATGTCTGCTGCTTTGTTATCAGGAATTCCTGAACCATTATCCTTTATGTCTATTCTTAATTGATTGTCACTAACTATCCTTGAAGTCATACTGATAATAGCTCCTGATGAAACAATACTCGCTGCGTTATTGAGTAAGATAGAAACCACCTTATTCAAATTTTCAAAATCCAATTCGCAAACTAATCTTTGTGGTATTATGTCCAACAACCAAATGATGTCTTTATCTTTATAATTCGTTTTGACAGATTCAAAAACTTCTTCCAAAATTTCCGGATAAGAATTCTTGGTTAAAGCTAAGTCCAAAGAATTTGATTCTATTCTATTCCAATCAAGTAGCGTGTTGATATGCCCAATTAAACCATTGAGTGATTTGTCGGTAGCATTTACCAAGTGTTCAATATTGTTAGGTAGATCCTCATCTTTTAATTTTTTAATATAGGAATGAGACAAAATTACGGGATCTCTAATTTCGTGAGAAACTGTATCGAAAAGTTTTTCTTTTGTTTTCTTAAATTCATCTTCATTCTTTGCAACGGAACTGTTAACTTTTCGAAACATGAAATAACAGATAAATCCAAAAGTCAAAATACTAAGGAGTAAAAAGAAATTTATGAACTTTCTATTTGCAGCAAGTTTGGCGTCAGCCTCAGTCAACATCTGTTCGTACTTAGCTTTCAAAAGCATGATCTCTGTTCTAAGTGATTCAAATTCTAAATTTGTATTTTCCAAAGTAGAAGCAGATTGGGCCATATGAAATGAATCTGCATATGTCTCTAATATCTTTCTAAACTCAAGTGCTTTTTCGAGTTTGTTATTTTTTTCATGCAATAATGCGATCTTGGTGGAGATCAATTTTAAATCATTCCATTTTTTATTTTGAATTGCAATATTATGTGCTTCTAAATAATATTTTTCTGCGTCCTTATATTTTTTTAAAGAAGATAATAGATCGGCATAAATTAGAATTGCGTCCGCATATTTATTGTGCTCCCTTTCAACCATTTTACTCAACAAAGTTTCAAAAACAGTCATAGCTTTTTTAGATCGGTCTAAACCTATTAAAGCTAAGGCCATTGAATATTCATTATCTAAGAATTGATCTTCTTTTTTGAAAGGAAGAGTTTTGGCATTTTCAAATTGAGCTAATGCTTCTTCATATTTCTTTTGCATTAAAAATGCTGCACCATAAAGATGGGTCAAGTTTCCAAGCGCTACAGAATCTTTACTGATGTTAAGAATTTCGATTGCTTCGTCTGCAGTATTTTCAAGGTTTGTCCAATCCTCTGTTTTATAATATAACGAGACCAGAAATTCGTATCCCTTTCCAAGTAAGATCTGTTCATCGAAGTCAATTGCTCCTTGCTCTGAAAGTAGAGAAACCACCTCTAGGCAAGCATCTTTCGCTTCTTCATATTGGCTCAATTCTTCATATTGATACCCTAAAAGAAGTATGATCTTAGCACTATAAAATGGATCTTCACTTTCTAAACCCTCCAGCTGATCTTTTAAGATCCTTATTTTTTGCGGAGGCAACATATTTGATTTTTCAAAATATGCTGTAATAGAATCTATTCTTCCAGAAATTGGCAAACTCAGGATTACCTTAAAGTCTGGATCGACAATAAGTATGTCTTCTTTTTCGGCTTTAGCCGAAATTAAAATAAAAAAGAAAAGACAGAAGGTTAGAAGAAGTCTAAATTTCATTGTAATACAGAACGCAAGTGATTATTTTTTATTAAAATACTAGCTTTTATTGGTTTTAAGTAAGAATTCTTCCACTTTTAGGGAGTATAAGTTACTCAATTTATAGATGAGAATACTAAAATTGTGCAAATCTATTCAATTCGGTCAAAAAATGCTCTTAGACTTAAGGTTTATTCCTGTATTTTTTAAGTTTCCTAAACCTCTTAGGTCCAAAATAGAGCCACAATCCTGTAAAAATCATAAAGATTACACTTGATCCTAACAAGTTCATACTGATCAACTTGAACAGGTCATTTACGATTGAGCCATCGTGCAAACTCTCGATCCAATCTGAATAACGTTTTTCTATTGATAAAGCCTCCCCATTAATGGCATTCAACTGGACCTCCCAATTTCCCTTTTCAAAAATTACCTTTGCGATTCCTTTTGAGGGACGAACGTCTATTCTTTTGACTTTATTTTCTTTTTGATCTGGGTATTTATCTTGTAAGACCAAAATACTTTTTTCTTCCAATTCTGGAATCGTCAACCAAGTATCCGCACTAGAAAAAGAGATCTCCTGTGTGGGAGGTTGAATTACAGGAATGTCTTTTTTCCATGACAATATAATTCCTGTAACGGAAGAAATTAATAGAAAAACAGCAACAAGCACACCTATTGTTCTATGCCATACTCGGAAGGTTCTTAGTCGCTTTACTATTTGTTTTAAGCTCATTAACTAGCTGGTAGAATTTTTCCTGATGCTTCGCCAAAACCTATTCTAACCCCATCTTTTTTTCCAAAAGCTTTCATGATAACAGTGTCACCATCTTTTATAAACTTTCTTTCTTCTCCCCCATTCAGTTTCAAAGTTTTAGTCCCCTTCCAACTCAATTCTAACATAGAGCCAAAAGCTGATTCATCAGGGCCACTTATTGTACCAGAAGCACAAAGATCTCCTACATTAAAGTTACAACCATTTACAGAATGATGGGCAAGTTGCTGCACCATATTCCAGTACATGTATTTAAAGTTTGATTGACATATCACAGTCGAGACTCCATTCTCTGGTAGGATACTTACTTCCAGTTCCAGGTCATAATTCTTATCTCCTTCATATTCCAGATAAGGCAAAATTTTTGGGTCTTGTTTATAGCCAGGAATCTTAAAAGGTTCTAGTGCTTCAAGTGTCACTACCCAAGGGGAGATCGTCGAGGCAAAATTCTTTCCCAAGAAAGGACCTAATGGAACGTACTCCCATTTTTGAATATCTCTAGCTGACCAGTCATTAAAAATTACCAATCCAAAAATGTGATCCTCCGCTTCCTTTGTTGAAATTGATTGGCCCACTGCAGTTTGCTTTCCAACTATAAAACCCATCTCAAGTTCAAAGTCCAATAACTTGCAAGGACCAAAAACAGGCGGCTTATCTGGATCAGGTCTTTGCTGACCTTTTGGCCTATGGATCGGAGTGCCAGAAGATATGATAGAAGAAGCCCTTCCATGATAACCCACTGGCAAATGAAGCCAATTTGGAAGCAAGGCGTTATCTGGATCTCTGAACATTGTCCCTACATTGGTGGCATGTTCTTTACTACTATAGAAGTCAGTATAATCCCCTACTTTAACCGGAAGCATCATCTGAACTTCTTCCATAGGATATAAAAAATATTCTTTCAATTCGGAAGCATCCCACTCATCGTAATCTGTATCAAGTACCTGTGAAAGTCTATTTCTTATTGCAGAAGTAATTGGCTTACCTAATGCGATCATATCGTTCAAAAAAGGCTTTTCAAATACATTTGTATCAAACTCCATACCTTCAAAAAATCCGTGTTGTGCAAGAACTCTCAGATCGATGATATAATTTCCAATTGCTGAAACCACACCAGGAGATTTATTACCTGCTTTACCAATACCAAAAGGGAGATTCTGGATAGGAAAGTCAGTATTTTCAGGAGTTTCTACCCAAGATTTTATTGCAGGATCGTTGGCTCTTATCATTTATTTTAATTTGAGCCCAAAGCTAATACTTTCTATTGGAATTGGAAAAGTCTCTATTGACAGGCTTGACTAAATTTGACTAATTCAACATAAATATGGCATTTCCCAACAGAAAAGCTCCTTGTTTCCAAAATCCCCTATAGACCGGATTGTCCATGAAGTAGACTATTTTTCCTTTTCCATGATCGACTGCACCAATACAGATCGATTCTTTGAAGTTTTCTTTTAGCTCATGCCCCACAAACCCAATGGTCGACAAGTCCTTTGTGGTATATCCAACATTCCATCCTTTATCCAAATAAGCATAAGCGTTGCTATTGGTTTTCAAACTATAGTAATGATCCTTGACTCCAAAAGTCAGTGGATGTGTTTCATCTATATCCAATCTAATAATAGCCCCAGGCAAATGCCTAGACAGATAGCTCCTTTCTTGATTCCCAAATTTTTTCAATTTTGCCGCTTCTGTATTCTGGGCAGCTTTTGGAGCAATTTTCTTTCTTGATAAACCAAAAAAATCTTTCGTCGAAAGACGATTAACTGCTCCTTGTATAGCTATCAATTTCCCACCCTTTTTTACCCATTCCTTAATGGTAGTTATCTGATTTTCTTGCAAACTTCCATAGCCCCCATTCGGTAAGATCAAAGTTGTATAAGTTTGCAACAGATCCTCTGACAAATTTGCTATGTCCAACACAGTAAGCGGATAATCTATAGATTGCTCGCAAAAATGCCACACATGCCCATATCCATTTTGCGAAATAGAATTACCTGAAAGCACAGCCAATTTTGGCTTCTTGATAACTTGTACATAAGAAGAACCAAAGTCATGGCCAGCTCCTACAAATCCCGTCGAAGTTGCATAAATATCCGTATCATGTTTCTCCGAAAGTTCTTTTACTAGTTTTCCAAAATCATCATGATTTTTATAATTATCTCCTTTTAAAATGATCAAACTACCCGACTCAAATGTCTTGTCATCTAGCGAAAAAGACTCCCATGCTGACCTTATAACAAGATCCTTTTTCAAACAGTCGCTCAAAAAACTTGTAGCGCTAAGACTGTTCCATGGAATGATATAAGCGTAGACTTTTTTGTCTTCATCTATTTTGATTCTATCCAAAGATTCATAAGAGTTTTTTATTGAGATGTTTTGCTTTACAGCGAATGCTTCCAAACCATAAGCGTAGGGCAGCGACCATGCGGTGATGTCATAAGTCAACGAATCTGATAAATAAGGATTAGGTTCAAACAAAACCTCGATCAATGTTGCCGAAGGCTGGTCAACCGGAATCACCAGGTCTTCTTTGTTTAGCGAAAATGATTTGCTTTTTAATTCTTCAAAACTAAATCCAGACATGCTTCCAATACCTGATGCCGCATTTCCGTAAGCTATTTTATGCATATCCAATAACTGGCAAAGGTCATTGATCTTCTGTCTTGAATTTTTATTTGCTTTTATCACATACGAACCGTAATCTCCTTGTTTGTTTGAAGTAGCATAATATTTTTGAAAGTTTGTCACAAGTCTATTTGCGGATTTGGAAGACACTTCTATAGTCGATAGAGCTGTTGTTTTATGATGGAGGATACGGTCCATTAAACTTAGGGTGTCACCATTTTCCATCAGAATTTTTCTACCAGCTTGACTGTGCCCTGCTTGTTCATAGGTCATACCAATTGCTCCTTTGAAAGTAGGATATGTATCCCCATAGGAAGGATAGAACAAATCGAATATTTCTTTTGTAAAATACAACCATCCTTTATCATCAAAATATTTTGTGTGGTTCTCCCCTACTTCGACCTGAAAATCAGCTTGCCACTCGGTGATGTATTTATGGTAAGGTCTGGCAGCTGGTGCAAAATAATATTCATCATTGTGACCTTGCTCATGAACATCCACATGCACATGAGGCATCCATTGATTATAGACTTTTAATCTTTGCTGAGTTTCTACTTGAGTAGCCCATGCCCAATCTCTATTTAAATCAAATAAATAATGATTTACTCTTCCTCCTGGCCAAGGTTCGTTATGTTCTTTGGATTCAATGTGTGGATTGGGTTCTTTATTACTGACTGATCGGTTCCAATGAGTATAGTGAGAATAGCCATCCGGATTGAGACAAGGATCAATGATAACGATCGTATTGTCTAGCCAAGATTGAACCGTCTCGTTATTCTTATCAAGAAGATCATACAAGGTAGCAATTGCACTATTCGTAGCTCCCGCTTCATTACCATGGACACCACAACTGATCCATACCACTGCCATATCTTTGTCATTCTTTCTACTTCCTTTTTCAAAGCCTGCAAGCTTCAGATTGTCCTTTCTGAGTTCTTCCAGATTGTTCATATTTGTCTCTGAAGAAATCACAATGAATCCTAGCGGTCTTTTTTCGTTCGTAAAACCGTAATCAAAATAGGTTGCTTGTTCACTTGCTTCACCTGCGTACTTAAAGTATTCTACGATGGAGTGGTGCGGCATAAAATGCTCTCCTAGTTTATTAGGAAAAAAATCATTTGGATGTTGAATTTGTCCAACTAAAAAATTGCACGATAATAAAAGTAGCGCAAAAGTATAAATGAAATTTTTCATCCAAATGAATTTAATAAACTGATTCTGCAATTTTTCTTATGGTTTCAGTGTCGCCCATTGTGTAGTAATGCAAACAAGGCGCTCCTTTTGCTTTTAATTCTTTTGACTGCTCAATACACCATTCGATACCGACTTGCTTGATTGCTTCCGCCGAAGTGGCCTTACTCAGATCTTTAGCTAAAGCTTCTGGCATATTAACATGAAATAATCTAGGAATTGAATTTAGTTGGTATTTCTTTGTGAGTGGTTTTAATCCTGGTACAATAGGAACGTTGATTCCGTTGGCTTTGCACTTTTCTACAAATTCGAAATACTTTGAATTATCAAAAAACATTTGCGTCACAATATAATTAGCGCCTGCTTCTATTTTTTGTTTAGCAAATTCCAAGTCCATCTCCATATTAGGAGATTCAAAATGCTTTTCAGGATAGCCGGCTACACCGATACAAAAATCAGTTTTTGCGCCATCAATAATATTGCCGTCTAAGTACTTTCCAGCATTCATATCTACGACATGTTTAACAAGATCGATGGCAAACTTGTGACCATCGTTTTCAGGTATAAACTTTCCATCCATTTGCCTTGCATCTCCTCTCAAACACAAAACATTGTTGATGTTAAGAAAGTGGAGATCTATTAATGCGTTTTCTGTATCTTCTTTAGTGAAGCCTCCACAAATAAGATGAGGTACTGCATCTACTCCATAGCGATGCATGATAGCAGCACAGATACCTACTGTGCCCGGTCTCTTTCGGATGGCTGTCTTCTCGTAGTAACCACTTGCTCTTTTTTTGTAGATAAAATCTTCTCTGTGGTAAGTAACGTCAATGAAAGGAGGTTTAAATTCCATCAACGGATCTAAAACCTCAAAAATAGCTTGCATCCTTCCACCTTTCAAAGGTGGTAATATCTCAAATGAGATAAGCGTTTGGTTTGCCTTTTCAAAATAATCTGTAACCTTCATTCTTTTATGCTTGATTTGGCCGCAAATTACAAATTAATAGAATGAAAATCTCAATATTCTAAATATCCTCTATTAGGATCATTTATCTTTCTTTTTCTTTTTGAAATCTCCCCTATTCCAAGCATCAAAGAATTGCTTCCATGCTATTGGACTGAAGATGTTCATTGGGGGAGTCTGACCTATGTGATAATAATTTTTTGCTTCTTGCCTCAAATAATAATCTGCATTTTCATTTCCATCAAAAGGAACCTCTTCAATCATTTTTTTCAAGGCACTTTCTGCAAGATTTTCTACCGCTTTCGCTTGTAGCTCATTACTTACATCCATAGCCAAAAATTCTAATTTAAAATGATCTCTACTAGGCCAAGGAAAAACGACTGTTTCTGGAAGATTGATGGTATCTGCTGTCATCAGTTGAACAACAGAATATCTATTATCTGCTAGAGTATCTGGTATAATGTAATCTACTGATTTATAGCCAACCGCAGAAAAGGTGACTTTATCGCCTTTTTTTGCAACAATAGAGAAAAAGCCATTCCATTCAGAATATGTACCTCTGCTATCTGAGCTAATAAGAATATTGGCAAATGGAATTGGATACAAGTTTTCATCTGTGCCATCGAGTACCAAGCCAGAAAATTGCACCAAAACGCTGTCTTTTGGCAAATCTTGCGCGATTATCATTGAAAATGACAAAAGGCTAAAACTAATAAATAAGTATATTTTAATACATCTCATAAAGACCTCTTATAACATTAAAGAGATAATATAACGCTTATTGGTTGTTTAACACACTATAAACGCGAATGGTTTAACAATACGTTATTAAAACCCAACCGCAATATCTAGAACTTGCTTCATATTTTCTACGAAATGGAAAGTTACATCTTTTATAAAATCCTTAGATATTTCTTCAACATGTTTTTCATTTTCTCTGCAAAGTATGATTTCTTTGATCCCTGCTCGTTTTGCTGCCAATACTTTCTCTTTAATTCCGCCTACAGGTAGAACTTTACCCCGCAGGGTAATTTCACCAGTCATAGCAAGATAAGGCTTGACTGGTCTGTTGTTCATGACTGAAGCCAAAGCTGACAACATGGTAATTCCTGCTGACGGGCCATCTTTGGGTATAGCTCCTTCAGGGACGTGTATGTGAATGTCTTTTTCTTTGAAGTTTTTGACATCAATACCAAGCATCTCTGCGTTTGACTTTAAATAACTGAGCGCCGTAGTAGCAGATTCTTTCATCACATCACCTAAGTTTCCGGTCAAGGTCAACTTTCCTTTGCCTTCACTGAGAAGTGATTCAATAAACAATATCTCGCCACCTACTTTAGTCCAAGCCAACCCTACCGCAACCCCTGGAGTATGATCATCTTCGTAAATTTCATTATTATATTTTCGAGGACCGAGTATCCCTTTGAGTTCAGTGTCTTTTATAGTGACGTCATACGATTGTTCCATTGCGACCTTTTTTGCAATATTTCTCATTACTGCAGCAATCACTCTATCAAGAGAACGTACCCCTGACTCTCTTGTGTACTCATTGATAAGCTTGGCAATAACGGGATCTTTTAGCTTGATATGTTTTGCCAAAAGGCCATGTTCAAGTCTTTGTTTTGGTATTAGATGTTTTTTGGCAATTTCTCTTTTTTCCTCTAGAGAATAACCACTTATATGTATGATCTCCATTCTATCAAGTAGTGCTGGTTGAATCGAGGCCAAATTATTTGCAGTAGCCACGAACAAAACTTTCGACAGATCATATTCCAACTCTAAATAGTTGTCATAAAAGGTTGTATTCTGTTCAGGATCAAGCACTTCAAGTAATGCCGAAGATGGATCTCCTCTGAAGTCTTTTCCTACTTTATCAATCTCATCTAAAATAAAAACTGGATTAGAAGACTCAGCCTTTTTTATGGACTTTATGATTCGTCCTGGCATGGCACCAATATATGTTTTTCTATGACCTCTGATTTCAGATTCGTCATGAAGCCCGCCTAAAGACATCCTAATAAAATTTCTTTTTAGAGATTTTGCTATAGACTTTCCTAGAGAAGTTTTACCAACTCCTGGAGGTCCTACCAAACATAGGATCGGCGCCTTCATATCTCCTTTAAGTTTTAAAACTGCAAGGTGTTCGATGATCCTTTCTTTTACTTTTTCAAGACCAAAATGATCTTTGTCCAGCACTTTTCTCACCCCCTCCAGGTTGAAGTTGTCTTCTGTATATTCACCCCAGGGTAGTTCCAAAATCAGTTCTAAGTAGCTTAAGAGCAAACTGTACTCAGCAACTTGCGGATTAATTCTTTTTACTTTTTCAATTTGTTTATCAAATACTTTTTTTACGTGCTCTGGTAAGTTCTTTTTGGCTTCTTTGGCTTTCAACTCTTTTATTGCTTCAAGTTGTGGATTTTGTCCGAGCTCCTCTTGAATGGTTTTGAGTTGTTGATTTAAAAAAAAATCTCTTTGTTGCTTTTCAATGTCAGTACGAACTTTAGATTCGATTTGATCTTTAAGTTCTAGAAGCTGCAATTCATTATCCATTTGTTCTAGGATATACTCAGCTTTGGTATTTTGATCGTCAATTTCGAGGATCTTTTGCTTGATGTCAGTTTTAGAACCTAAGTTGGAAGCTATGAAGTTAAGCAAGAAATTTTTGCTGTTGATATTTTTGAGCATCGCTACTGCCTCTGAAGGAATGTTTGGAGAAAGTTCAATGATTTGTTTTGCTAGATCTTTTACAGATTCCACGAGCGCTTGAAACCTCATTTCGTTTTTGACATCATGGGTCGGAAGTACTTGCACTTTTCCTTTCATAAAAGGATCTTCCTCCAACATTTCTATAAGTTCAAATCTAGCCCTCCCTTGCAATATGGCGGTGGTGGTACCGTCTGGCATTCTGAGCAATTTGACTATCTTGGCAATGGTTCCTTTTTTATAAAGGTCACCTACTTTTGGCATTTCAACTTTGGAATCCTTTTGAGAGAGCACCGCAATAAGTCGATCATTATCATAGGCATCATTTATGGCCTTGATAGACTTATCTCTTCCTACTGTTATAGGAATAATAATACTTGGGTAAAGAACCGTATTTTTTAATGCAAGAATTGGTAAGATATCAGGATATGAATCTATTTCTTGTGTTGAATCATCCTCATCAATTGAGAGAAGAGGCATAAAATCGCCATCGGTTTCAATATTCTTTGGAAAAAAGAAGTTTTTAAACATATAATTATCGCTTCAGCCTAATCGAGTTTCAAAAATACGAGGTCAAACAGTTCAATATTGAAATAAAAGCCAAGATGTCATATAATAGCATTGTTTGATCTCAAGGATATGTTGGTCTATAACTATACCAAGGTAAAATTAGCCTATCTAACTGCAATATTGTCTATAATATTATGATCTTTTTGTACAATGTGGCAGTTAAATGAAAAAAGAGGCAAAGACATTTTAAATGCTTTACCTCTTCGGGCAAAAAAATACAAGAATTATTTCACTAAAACAGCTTCTCCTTTAGAGGCTGCTTCATCTATTGTTTCATCATCAAGCTCAATTTTGTCAAGCTCTTTACGCAAATTTTCAATTATAAATTTCTGTCTTTCAGGACTGTTCTTTCCCATATAATACGCTAATAGCTTCTTTACATCCATATCGTCAGAAAGCAACACAGGTTCTAATCGAATGTCCTCGTTTATAAAGTCTACAAATTCTTTTGGAGAAATCTCCCCCAGTCCTTTGAATCTTGTTATCTCTGGTTTACCTCTTAGTTTTTCTATCGCTTCTCTTCTTTCTTTTTCAGAATAACAATAGTAGGTATCCTTTTTATCTCTAACTCTGAACAATGGTGTTTCAAAGATATACAAATGATTTGCTTCGACAAGGTCTGGAAAAAATTGTAGGAAAAAAGTCAACAATAATAATCTAATATGCATCCCATCTACATCTGCATCCGTTGCTATCACTACCCTATTATACCTCAAACCTTCTAAACCATCTTCTATGTTTAAAGCGTGTTGAAGTAAATTGAATTCTTCATTACTGTATACCACTTTTTTGGTCATGTTGTAACAATTTAATGGCTTTCCTTTCAAACTAAATACTGCTTGAGTTTGAACGTTTCTAGCTTTGGTTATAGAACCAGAAGCAGAGTCCCCCTCTGTAATAAATATAGTTGTTTGAAGTTTGTCTTCTTCGTTGTATTTTTTTCCTGTTGCATTAAAGTGAATTCTACAATCTCTAAGTTTTTTATTATGTAGGTTTGCTTTTTTTGCTCGTTGGTTAGCTAACTTTTTGATTCCTGCAATTTCTTTTCGTTCTCTTTCTGACTGAATTATCTTCTTTTCTAATGCCTCCGAAATTTTTGGATTCTTGTGGAGAAAGTTATCCAGTTTCACTGATAAAAAATCGTTGACAAATTTTCTTACTGTCACACCATTGGGTGAGATATTAACAGATCCTAATTTGGTCTTGGTTTGAGATTCAAAAACGGGTTCTTCTACTTTAACAGCAATAGCAGCTGCGATGGATGATCGAATATCTTTTGTATCGTACTTTTTCTTCTTTGTTGACTCAAAGAAGTTTTGAATGGTATTTCCTAAAGATTCTTTAAAAGCAGAAAGATGAGTACCTCCTTGGGTTGTATTTTGTCCATTTACAAAGGAATAATATTGTTCTCCATACTGTTGTCTATGGGTAAAAGCAACCTCTATATCATTGCCCTTTAAATGTACAATAGGATAATTTATATTGTCAACATTGGTTCTATTATTCAACAGATCCAACAATCCATTTTTCGAGACGATCGTATTTCCATTCAACTTAAGCTTTAAACCAGCGTTCAAATAGGCATAATTCCATAGTTGATGCTCTAGGTGTTCTATTCTAAATTTGTAATTTTTAAATATAGACGCGTCCGGTCTAAAAACCACTCTTGTACCGTTAGCTTCTGTAGTCTTAGTGACCTTACCGTTTTTTGTCAATTCTCCTAATTCAAAAGTTGCCCGCTTTATCTTCTTTTCTCTTATTGCTTCAACAAGAAAATTATCAGACAGGGCATTTACAGCTTTTGTACCAACACCATTCAACCCTACAGATTTTTTAAATGCTTTGGAGTCATATTTCCCACCTGTATTGATCTTTGAAACACAATCGACAACTTTTCCTAAAGGAATACCTCTACCGAAATCTCTGATGGATACTTCTCCATCCTTAACTTTGATGTCAATTATCTTTCCATATCCCATTACAAACTCATCAATACAGTTGTCTACCACTTCCTTGACAAGAATGTAGATTCCATCATCCGGTGCAGAACCATCACCGAGCTTACCTATGTACATACCAGGTCTAAGTCGGATGTGTTCTTTCCAATCGAGTGAGCGTATATTATCTTCCGTGTAAGTTACTTCTGCCATTATCTTTCTGCTAATAGAGTCAATCCATTACAATTTCAAACACATGCCAAGCATGCTATTGAATCGGGACATCTTCCTTGTTATAAATAATTATTCTTGAGTAGGTTGGTAACAAAAATATGAAAAATTACCATAATCCAAGTTGTACAGAAGTTGTTTTTTGATCGATAGATTGATTTTCATCAAACTTACCTTGCAAATGTTTTTTAGCCTTTGATTTTTTAAATCGATTACTGCTATTTTTATCCATGAAAGTCATCAGTACCTTCGCTACTTCAAGTTTCACTTTAGAATCAGAGGCTAGCGTGATCATCTTGGCAAGTTCTATACTGATGTAATAATCCCTTCCCTTACTATATTGAAGCTTGCGCTCTGAAAAATCCCTAAAGGCTACTGGCTGTCGCAGATTATCAGAAAATTGATAAATGTCTGTAAGCCATTTAGAGATATTACTGTTAAATTTATATCTAGGCAACTGAAGTATATTGTGAAGGTCATAAGCGGTGACTACTTTTGTACCTTTCTTACTGACTAATATTTGAAGTTGCTGATTTGAATTAATGTAACCCATTTGTTGATATTTTGCTAATACAACTCAAATATATAACTTATTTGTTTAATATGCAACAAATTGTTTAAATTGTATGCAAATTAGTTACAAGTCCCAAGATTTCTTATATAATGCATTTGCAAAAGAGGCCAAAGCTACTCTATACCTATACCTTTGCGGTCTATTAGGAAGCATCTATCTACTCTGGTATTTCAATACCAACAGTGCAATGAATCTTTTAACCATAATATGTTTGATCTTTATCATCAAACTTATTATTTCAACATTTAAGAGAATAAGGACTAAAAAATTTCCTTTCCTAATATTACTAGAGCGTCAGCCTGAATCAATCGTTTGGGTTTACTCCATAAAAACACAAAGACTGCCATTTGGTATTTCTGTTTCTGATGGTATACTGTTATATTTCAAGACAATAAATAAAAAGGAATTCACCGTTAAAGTTTCTGAAAGAAAGCTTTCGCAGATCATGCAATTTCTCAATCACAAATTACCTCATGCCACTTTTGGATACTCTTCAGACAATGATCAATGGTATGAAGCTGACCCGCAACTATTATACAAAGACAATCCATCGGATGCTTCAAAGTGATTATATTACAGCTTGAATATGAATTTTCTTTTTACAAAAAACCATATCGCCTCTTTAGTATTTTTTAGAATTGCCTTCGGCATATTGGCCTTTCTGGATGTGCTGGTCACCTGGATCTATTATCATTTGAAGATGAATGCTTTTGATCCTGCCAATTATCAATTCAAATACATCGGTTTTGAATGGGCTCAGGCTATTCCAGAACCTTTCATGAGTTTATTCTTTATTTGCCTTTGCATGGCAGCCCTTGGCATAGCATTAGGATATTATTATAAGGCTTGTAGTATTTTCTTTGCTTTTGGATTTACTTATGTCTTCCTTTTGGAAAAAGCCAATTATCTAAATCACGCTTATTTGTTTTGCCTCATAAGCTATATGATGATCTTTTTTCCGGCTGATAGAGCGTTTTCTTTTGACAGCATAAAAGGTCGCGTTAAATACATTGAATACATACCCTATTGGCCAATTTTTGTTTTACAATTTTCAATGGCCGTTGTTTATATTTATGGTGGCATTGCAAAGTTGAATTCTGATTGGCTCCATGCCTATCCTTTAAAAATTTGGCTTCCCTACAAGAAGGATTATTTTCTGATCGGCAACCTGTTAAACCAAGAATGGCTTGCATGGTTTATGAGTTATGGTGGATTATTTCATGACCTATTCATCATTCCTTTCATGATTGTAAAGCGCACCAGATGGTTAGCCTTTGGCGGAGCCATTGTTTTTCATTTAATGAATACGGCCATCTTTCAAATAGGCATTTTTCCGTGGCTATCTCTGGTATTAACTGCATTATTTTTTGGGTCTGAATTTCCGCTTTCGCTGAATAATTATCTAAAGAATAAGGTCCCGATGGTACGACGGTGGAACTTTAGCTACCTAAAAGTATTGAGCAAAAATAAGCTGCACCTAAACAAGGCAAACTACAAGGAATCAAAAAATCAAAACCTTATAAAAATTGCCTTGTCGATCTACTTTCTCTACATGCTAATTGTACCCTTTCGTCATCATCTCTATAAAGGCAATGTAGCTTGGACAGAAGAGGGGCATCGTTATTCTTGGAGAATGATGTTGCGAGGAAAAAGGGCTTATGGCCATTATCTTGTAAAGAACAATATTACAAAGGAAGAAATTAAAGTAAAACCTAAAGAGATTTTATCCAAAAAGCAAGCAAGAAAAAGTCTGACGCACCCTGATATGATCTGGCAATTCAGCAATCATCTGGGTGATATTTATAAAGATAAATGGCAAACGGATTCTGTAAGTGTTTATCCAAATGTTAAGGCTAAACTACATTTTAGAAAGTACCAAGAATTTGTTGAACCTAACACTGATCTCACAAAGAAAGAATGGAAGCATCTTGAGTCTGCTGACTGGATCGTCCCCCTCAAAGAGAAGTAAATATTTCTTCATAGAAAAAACCTTTAATTACTTATGCTAAAAAAACTAAATATTCTAATTATTTAATTTAGTTTTGTAATGAAATTTTTATTATAAATAAAAAAATAAATACTATGAGCAAATTTCAAGAAGAAGTTGTTAAGTACAAAAAATTAATGGACAAAATTGGTGTCAAGTACAGCGATGCAATGTTAGAAAAAGTTGCTAAAGGCTGTGGACCTTCTATCTACAACAAGGATGCGAGTACCGTGGCTGCCTCTGATCCAAAAGAATTAGAAAGAGTAAAAAACAACTACTTGATCAAAAAGTTAGGCTTAAAAGATTCTGCTAAGCTTGATGAAGGTATTAAGGAAGTTATGACAACGATCGGTTCAAGCAATAGAAATAAATATAGAGCGGTTGTTTACTACATGTTGATGCAAAAGTTTAAGAAATCCTCTGTTTATAAATAACACTTACAAGTGACAAAAGTCCTTTGTTAGGATATTAGAAAAAAGAGTAGCATTTCATAAAATGCTACTCTTTTTTATTCGTCTATTCTTAACAATGTGCCTTCCTCTCCGCAAACGTAGATCGTATTACCTATAGCTGCAACATCTAAAAAGTCGATACTCGGCAATCCCTCAAATTTGCTCCATGATGCTCCTCCATCTCTTGTGACTATGACCAATCCTCCATCACCACAAACATATCCCGTATTTGCATCCGTAAAAAAGATGGCATTGAAAGGTAGATCTGAAACTGTGAGGCTGTATCCATTTCTTACCTTCTCCCAAGATTCTCCTTGATCTGTCGTTTTGAGAATTGTACCATAACTCCCGACAATATAGCCCACCTTATCAGTAGGAAAAATACAGTCAACAAAGAAGTCTCCACCAATCTCACTTTGCACCCAGGTCTTGCCATCATCCACTGACTTTGAAACAAACCCATACCCTGTCAGAATATAAATTTCTTCTGACACACTAGTTATAGAACTTAACTCTCTATCCCAATCAGTGATTTCAATACTGCCGTCTTGGGATACCCTTACCATAAAACCAATGGTCAGTGCTTCCCCTCCGACCAATATGCCATTGCCTTTTGCTTCGAAATCAAGATCCCTCATAAAACCCCACTTTAATGGCTGTTCTATTTGCCAGTTATTTTCACAAGATTTATTTAGTCGATACCCATCAACTCCAGTAGCATACAAATTTCCTGTTTGATCTTGATCAATGGCAATAAGTTGTTTGTTAAGGATGGTTTCGACGCTCCAACTTTCCCCGAAAGGGGAAAAAACATATACACCACTATACCATAGATCTCCTCCTACAATATGAATCGCCCCATCATTACAAATAGTTATGGCTGAAAGGTCAGAAGAAGTAGCAAGATCTATCTTAGACCAATTGGGTGTCTCCTCTTCAATGGAGTTGCAGGAAAATATTGTGAAGAGTAAAAAAAGAGGGGCAATTTGTGTTTTAAGAAATGTCAATCTTGGCCATTACTTAAATCTTTCTGATCTGCGGGCGCTGTTTGCATTATTCTTGCAAATACCGGAAAGGAAGCAGTACCATAGTGGGAGTACTTCTTGTTATAAACTAATGGAAAACGATAATTTTTGATAAAGCTCTTAAAAAATGCATTTAGCTCTTCTAGGTCTAGATTTTTGGAAACAGGTTTTAAATAATAAGCAAGATGTGAGATCTGGCCGTTTGGCTCCCAAAAAATATTGAACCATACTTTTAATCCTTTCAGATCAAAATCAATTTCTTCAGAATAAGCTTCCATCTCTTCTAGCATGCTCACCCATTTAGAGTATGCTTCATCCATGTCATTGTCACAGGCACTGAGAAGTAGAGTTTCATAAACCTGGATAGCCTCAGTATATTGTGTCTCAAACTCCCCAATTAAAAATACTGGAGGAAGTAGGGTGTCCTTTTTCATAATTCCAGAATTAGAATTATGAGCTAAGAGCTGGCTAGAGCATCCACCTAACATGATCAAAATAGAAAAAAGCAGTTTATTCAAGGTAAATTGTTTAGTCAAAGGTAAAAAATAGAATTGTCTATGACTCTATTGCTTTAAGACAAACGCTAAATTTAACTTAAGAATTACCAAAAAGTCTTTATTTAGTATATATATAACAACTTTTATAGACATATTAAGGGCTCAAAATTAATTATTAGCAAAAAATATTACTAAAAATGGATACGAATACAGCATTAGTAGGTAACGTAAAGCTTCCTTCTTCAATAGAGGAGATCAGATCTTTGGTAGAATTTGGCAAAAAAGACACCAAATATTGCGTTGAAGATTTTTTCAGAAAGCCAAAGAAGACTGCTTTTAAGATCTCGCCAGATGGTACTTACTATTCCTTTCTAGCTCCATTTGAAAGAAGACAAAACATTTATGTGCAAAAAATTGGCGAAGAACAGCAAATTCAGATCACTTTTGAAAAAGATCGAGACATCTCAGGCTATTTTTGGAAAGGAAACGACAGGCTTCTGTTTGTCAAGGACAATGGTGGGGATGAAAATTATGCGCTATATGCTGCTCAGATAAATGGAGATAAACCTATTAAACTCACACCATTTGAAAAAGTTAAAATTGAAATTTTAGACGCCTTACCAGAGGAAGAAAATCATTTGATCATTAGCATGAATAAGAATAATCCAATGTTATTTGAACCTTATCGAATTAATATAAAAAATGGAAGCATAGAGCAATTGGCTGAAAATACAAATCCAGAAGATCCTATCAGTTCATGGATGACAGATCATGAAGGAAAATTGAGGATAGCCTCCAAAGTAACCAATGGCACCAACAATACTTTGATGTATCGCAAAACAGAACAAGATCCATTTGAAGAAGTTATCACTACAGACTACAAGGAATCGATAAGCCCATTATTTTTTGACTTTGGAAAGGAGCATCAAGTTTATGTCAGTTCAAATTTAGGTAGGGACAAAAGTGTTTTAGTCAAATACGATATGTTGGCGAAAAAGGAAGTTGGCCCGATCATCTTTGAACACCCAGATGTTGACGTATCTTCTATGAGCTATTCTAGAAAAAGAAAAGTCCCTACTGCTGTTTCATATTTTACATCGAAGAGAGGTTTTCATTTTTTAGACAAAAAAACGGGGGCTATGCAAGATCGATTGCAGAAAGCATTTCCAGACTTAGAGGTAGTGCTTTCCTCCACAACTAAGAATGAAGACAAGTTTATCGTTAGGACTTATAGTGACAGATCTTTGGGTGCTTATTATTTGTACGACACCATTTTAGATACCCTCGAAAAAATAACAGATGTCAGTCCATGGATCGATAAAAATGAAATGGCAAAAATGAAACCGATTCAATATCAGTCAAGGGATGGGATGACAATAAATGCCTATCTAAGTCTACCATTTGATCATAAACGGGGCGATAAAATTCCACTCATAGTAAATCCGCATGGAGGTCCATGGGCAAGAGATTATTGGGGCTTCAATCCGGAGATCCAGTTATTCGCAAGTAGAGGTTTTGGTGTATTGCAAATGAACTTTAGAGGATCTGTTGGCTATGGCCGAAAGTTTTGGGAATCGAGTTTTAAACAATGGGGACAAGCCATGCAAAATGATATTACTGATGGTGTAGACTACCTTATCAAAGAAGGCATTGCAGATCCTGATAAAGTTGGAATATATGGTGCGAGCTATGGTGGTTTTGCAACACTTGCAGGTGTAACTTTCACCCCGGACTTGTACAAGGCGGCGGTCGATTATGTCGGTGTATCCAACTTGTTCACATTTATGAAGACCATCCCACCTTATTGGAAGCCCTATTTAGAAATGATGTATGAAATGGTAGGCCATCCAGAAAAGGACAAAGAAATGATGGAAGCTGCCTCTCCTGCTTATCACATTGATAAAATAAAGACCCCTTTATTTGTAGTCCAGGGAGCCAATGACCCAAGAGTCAATATTGATGAATCCGATCAAATTGTGGAAGCTCTTAGAAAGAAAAATGTTGAAGTGCCATACCTCGTTAAATACAATGAAGGACATGGATTCAGAAATGAAGAAAATCAATTTGAATTTTATAAAGCGATGTTAGGATTTTTTGAAAAGCACCTAGGATAGTTCGTTCCAATTTTTTTAAGGAAATACGATTTCTTTAATCTTCTATGTCGTAAATACGAGCCTCTGCTTCTGCATTATAAGAAGGGTTTTCTGTACTCGTTTGTTCTAATTTATCAAACATCTCTACTGACTGTACCCAAAATTCATTAAATGTCGGCTTTACCACTTCTCCCATATATCTTACTTGCTCTGGATATTCTTTTAAATGAACGTAGGTCACGGATTCTGCCTTGACGTCTGGATTTAGAATATGGGCTTGATCTCCAAACCATATCAGCATAGAGTACAATAGGACCATCACACCACCTAGAAATACACCGCCAACTGTTTGATTGATAAAATTAATATTGGCAGCTTTAAAAACACCTTCCAATCCTCTCGCAAACATTCTGATAAGCAACATTGTAAACACAAACGTGCATATAAAACCAGCCAAAAACATGAGCGGGTTGGTATTTTTTAGAGCTGTTTCTAAAAAGTTGGTGGTCGCTGGAGCAAATTTAAATGCAGCAAACAAACCAATTATGATGGATAGTACTGTAAACAGTGTCTTGATGATACCTTTGGAGAACCCAAGGTAAAAACCCCATAAAAGGGAAATTACGAATATTATGTCTATAACCATGTCTAGTAGATATCTGCTAAATCCATATAAATATATGGAATTATTCTAATATCATAACGAGACAAATCCATTTTGGTTACTGATCAGCATACTATATCGTTCTGAAAGTTATGTTGATGTATTCTCCTAGCTCCAGTCTTTCGTGTTTTATCCAATTAAATTTTTTGTCGAGGGTGTAAGTATCATAATGGCTTAAGACTTTTCCTTTGAGACTGGTCCTTTGTTCAGAAATTTGCACCTTAATATTCCCTTCATCAGCCAGTTCATTTGCAAATCTATCTATTGAATTATAAAATCCATATTGGTGTAAAGTTGCTTTAAGTATCCGACCTTACTAGTCATCCTATCCCTAGCAACATCTTTGCCTGCCCTACATGTATTTCTCACTTGGCCATTTTTCTTATTAAGATTTAGGGCATTAAAATAAATTGCCACCTTTTCATTGAGTATCTCAGGTAGGCTATCAATGCTAATTTTTTCTACTTACGCTTTTGACTTACTTGGGAATAGACATACACATGAATTAGGACAAAATTAATAGCGGTAATCTCATTATAGATTATTTTAAATTGGGGAGATCATATTTTTCTCTTAATTCAATATAATTCTTTAATGGCATTTGTATAAGTAGGGGCTTTCGCCAAAAGTCCAGCCAATTGATCACGGTGAGCATATTTTCTTCTGAAAAGGCTGTGCAGCCAGCGGTAGGGCTTTTTTCGCTTTTCCATAAATGGAGAAATATGCAGGAACCTTTGCCGGGAATTTGCTCCATATTATGATTCACAAAAAAACCATACTTAAAAAGGTCATCCTTTCTTTGCATAAGATCTGTCGAATTCCAATCCGAAAGAACTACTTCATTGTCCACGATCCGATTATATGATTTTGATCTAACATCTTCGATACATTGAGTGTTTTTATCTATCTGTAGATAATTGGTTTTACAATTTTTTGGTTTTTTGTCATATCCAAAAGCAGTACCAATCTCAAAAATACCTGCAGGGGATCTACCATCTCCTTCCACTTTTTGAATACCCTCTTGCTGCTCATGCAATCCTAGCCCCCATGCCAATCCATTTTTTCCATAGTTAACTTTGAAAAATCCTTCTCTCATAGACCACTTTTTTGGCATCTTATCATATAAATAGAGCCTGCCTGATTGGGCATTTAAGGAGTCACTTACACTTAATAAAATTTGTTGAGTCTGGGAAATTCTTTTCTGCAGACCTTTCTGTTCAGTAATTGTTTTTTCTTGTGGTATCTTTGGTTCATCCCCATTGCAAGCAAATAAAGATAAAATTGAAGTAATTAAAAGAATTTTCAAGAACTGCATTATGCAAATTAAAAATAAATATTGGTTGCTTTTATTCTTAGTAGCTGCTTTATTCAATTTATATCAGACATTCTATACGTCCTTTTGGATCAACGTGATCTCAAAACCTTTGCTGACTATTTTCTTGGCTTGCTTTTTTTATTCAAACTCTAGAATAGAAACCAAGTTCGAAAGATTAATTCTGATGGGATTGTTGGTCTCCTGTCTTGGAGATATAGTTATGATCTTTCAATCGCAATCGCAATATTTTTTTCTGCTCGGATTAGCTTTATTTTTAATTGTTCACTTTGTCTACCTAAAAGCCTTTCTGTGTCTGACTTCTTTGAACACGGGATATATTAAGAATCATAAGTGGCCTATATATTTAGTATTGTTATTGTTCATTGGATCCGTCATTTTCTATTGGACAGACCTGCCGTCAGGGATGAAAATCCCTTTTGTTTGTTATAGTTTTGCGATCAGTCTTATGCTACTGAGCAGTATACATGTATTTGGTGACATTCCTAAAAAGCATTGGATCTTAATCTTTTGCGGAGCGCTAATGCTTGTTATTTCGGATAGTTTTACCGCTTTAACCAAATTTAAGGGCCTTGATCTAGGCAACAATAGCTTCTTAATAATGTTTACCTATATTATAAGTCAACTTTTGATATGTTATGGAAGTCTAAAAGCGACTAATTATTGTAAATTTGAAGCAAAGGATTCATTATCTTCAAGTATAAAAAATATACTATCATGAAAAATTTAATTTTCTTATTAATTATAGCATCATTAAGTGCTTGTAGTGGAGGAGCAGATTCTACTGCTAAAAATGCTGCCAACAACTATCCTGAAAGTACGGACAAGATCCATTGGGTTAGTTTAGAGGAAGCTGAAGCGATGTCAAAAGCAAAGCCAAAAGAAGTTATGGTTGATGTGTATACACCTTGGTGTGGCCCATGCAAGATGCTAGACAGAACGACTTTTAATGACCCAGGTGTCATTGAGCATGTTGGTAAAAACTACTACGCTGTAAAATTTAATGCGGAATCTCCTGATGTTGTAAAATTCGCAGGTAAAGAATATACAAACCCAAATTTTGATCCTAGCAAAAATCCTAGAGGTAGAAATTCCCCGCATCAGTTAACGAGAGATTTTTTTCAAGTAAGAGGATATCCAACCATTGTAGTTTTGGATGAATCTCTTGGCATAAAAGACAAGCATGTCGGCTTTAAGAAACCAGATCAATTGCTTCCTTTACTAAAATAAAATATTATCGAAAACGATAAGAAAAATTGGTTGCAGTCTTTTCTTCAGAGTTTTAACAAACCTAAAGAAAAGGCTGTCAAACCAAAGAGCATCAGAAAAGGGATCTCTAGGGATGAAACCTTCAGCAAGGATTTCTTGGCATGGCAATTTTCTGACGAAAGAGACCAAATCCTATCCTGGATATATACACAATATGGCTTTTACAACACGCTCCCAGATGAGGTTAGTGATGAGATCGTATTTCTAAATAACAAATCTTCCAAAGGCTTTGCCTTAAATTTTAAAAAAGATCACAATGGTCAAATGGCAAGGTTTCTATTGGACTATCTAAAAATTAAAGTTCTTGAAAATAATTATAGAAACTCCATGTCTGATCTAAGGATCAAACACTTTGACAATTATGTAGAATCGATCGAAAGACATTATCTCAAACCAAAGCATCAAATGCTTAAATCTGAAAAGATCAATCAAGAATTTGGAAACATAAGTATCCTATTGACTTTCAAGAACAACATACCCCATCATTTGAAATTCAGTGCGACAGCTTATCCTGACAGAACCTTTGCACCATCAAAGCCTTTTGATATGTTGATTGATCTATTAGCACAGTGATCAAACTAAAATTCTTCTGCAGCCCAACCTCTTTCTCTGTGTTGCAATCTTACTTTGACTCCAAACTTATCTTTTATGTAAGTAGCTAATGTATCGGCAGCGTAGACTGATCTATGTTTACCTCCCGTACAACCAAAATGAAAACTCAAATTGGTAAAACTTCGCTCTAAATAATTATCCACAGATTTGTCAACAATGTGAAATACATCATTCAAAAATTCTTGCATCTTTGAATGTTGCTGAAGAAAATTAATTACAGACTCATCTCTGCCTGTTAATTCTTTATACGGTTCGTACCTACCTGGATTGTGGAGAAAACGACAATCAAAAACAAAACCACCCCCATGCCCACTCTTATCTTTTGGAATGCCCTTTTTATAGGAAAAACTTTTTACATCCACCGTGAGCATGCTTTTTTCAATGTTGCTATCTCTCAATTGATATTGCTCTAGGTCAATGATCTTATCAAAGACTTTAAATAATTCTTTTGTATCAAACTCTAACTTTCCATGGTCTCTCAACCATTTTAAATTATTGATAGCGAAAGGAATTGATTCTAAGAAATGTTTTTTGCGTTCAAAGATACCTCTGTAGCCATAAGTCCCGAAGACTTGCAGGCATCTTATTAATACGAAAGCATAATAGTACTTAACAAATTGTATTTTATCCAATGCTATTTTTTTAGAGACCTCATTCATATAGTGATCTAAAAGTTCTTTTCTATCTTCAGCAGGAATATTCGCTTTGGCTTGAAAAAGTAAGGAAGCCAAATCATATTGCAAAGCTCCTTTCCGTCCCCCTTGATAATCGATAAAGATAGGACGACCTTCTCTGATCATAATATTGCGGGTTTGAAAATCTCTAAACATAAAAAAATCACTGTCTGCCCCTAGTAGATATTCTGCTAAAGTCTCAAAGTCTTTTTCGAGTTTGATGTCATCGAAAGAGATATCATTGAAACGTAGAAAATAATATTTGAAGGATTGCAGATCCCAAAGTATGGACTGCTTATCAAATTGCTGGCTAGGAAAGCAATAAGAATAGTCCAGATCTTTATGCCCTAGTATTTGGATATCGGCTAATTGCTCGACAACTTTTTTATAAAGTTCTTTTAAATGGTTAGGGAATCTTTCCTGCTTACTAAGCAGAAAACTGTATAAGGTGGTAAATCCAAGATCCTCTTGTAAGTAAATATTCTTTGCTAAGTCTACCTTATAGATCTCTGGAACAGGCAAACCTTTAGCCTTAAAGTGCTTACTAAAATATACAAATGCCTTATTCTCGACTGACAGATCGTTGTAACTTCCTATAGCTACTTTTGTCTTACCTTGTATTCTATAATAAATTCTCTTGGAACCAGAAGGGGCTAGAGGTAAAATTGTCTCCACTTTTTCATTTGCCCAGGATTCAAATAAATCAGAAATTAGCTTTTCTAAATTAGTAGCATCCATTTTATCCAATTTCTTGATTAATCTTTGACCAGATGGTATCTTTTAATTCTTGTAGACCAAATCCCGTTATTGAAGAAAAGAAAACATAAGGAATACCAGGAGGTAAGTTCTCTTTCAACATCTCTCTCAATTCTTCATCAGTAATATCCGCCTTGCTAATGCCAAGGATCCTGGGCTTATCTAACAGTTCGGGATTGTACATTTTTAATTCATTAACCAGGATGCTGTATTCTTTTTGAATATCATCAGAGTCAGCCGGTATTAAGAATAATAAGGTAGAGTTTCTCTCAATATGCCTTAGAAATCGATGGCCTAAACCTTTTCCTTCGTGGGCATTTTCTATAATACCAGGAATGTCTGCCATAACATAAGACTGGTTGTCTCTGTGCTTGACGATACCTAGATTGGGAATCAAAGTTGTAAAAGCATAACTTGCTATCTTTGGTTTGGCAGTTGTAACTACAGACAGTAATGTTGACTTACCTGCATTAGGAAATCCAACTAAACCTACATCTGCAAGTACTTTTAATTCTAGGATAAAGGTTGCCTCTAATCCAGGTTCTCCAGGTTGCGCAAATTTTGGTGTTTGATTGGTTGAAGATTTGAAGTGTGAATTTCCTTGTCCTCCTCTTCCACCTGCCAATAAAATTACTTCTTCCCCATCTTCCGTAATCTCAAATAGAATTTCGCCCGTTTCAAAGTCTTTTGCAACTGTGCCTAAGGGTACTTTTACATATACGTCTTCTCCGAAGGAACCGTATCTATTGTTTCCTTCACCATTTCCTCCATTACTTGCTCTAATGTGTCGGTTATAACGTAGGGCTAATAATGTCCAAACGTTGGTAGATCCTTGAACAATAATGTGCCCACCTCTTCCTCCATCTCCACCATCAGGACCACCCTTAGCGGTTCTTATATCTCGATAAAAATGTACTGAGCCTGCTCCACCTGAACCAGATTTACAAAACACTTTTACATAATCAATAAAATTTTGTTCTGGCATCTTAATTTTTATCGGCTACTTATTAAAATTCTATTTCTTATTATTTGTTCTCTTTTTTGCCGTTGCTCTTTTAGTCGATGTTTTAGGATTCGAAGGTTTTTTAGAAGTCATCTTTTGAGCTGTAACTTTTTTCGTAGATGATTTCTTGGCTGCAGTAGTTTTCTTGGCTGCAGTTTTCTTAGAAGTTGTTTTCTTTGCCGTAGTTTTCTTTGTGGAAGCCTTTTTTGCAGTGGCCTTCTTGGCCGCTACTTTTTTTGCGGTGGCCTTTTTATTGGCTTCTCTTTTTGCTGCAGATTTAGATTTAGGAGGCGCTGTTGTTTTATTGATTCTTTTTTTGGTAGCACTTTTTCTAGAAGTACTTTTCTTTGCAGCGCTTTTCTTTTTTGCTTTTTTAGATGAAGTAGGTTTACCTATGAGATCATCTATCTCCAGGCTCAAACGTTTGAATATTATCTCCAAACTTCCAACACCCCATACTTTGACTGCTTTGCCTAGCGTTTGGTAGTAGTTAAACACAGGAAAAGTAGTTTGTTTATATACACTGAGTCGATTGCCTATGATATCAGGATCGAGATCATCTGCTCTGCCAGATGTTTTTCCTCTTTCTAAAAGTCTTGTCATCAATTCTTGGTCTGGGACATCGAGCATTAACAATTTAGAGACATTGTGACCAGATTTTTTTAAGAACGTATCCAAAGCCTTGCATTGAGGAATGGTTCTAGGAAAACCATCGAAGATAAATCCCTTTACTTTTCCAGATTCCTTTGCTTTAGCTTGCAACATTTTTATCGTCACAGAATCGGGTACTAATTCTCCTTTGTCAATATATTTTTTGGCTTCTTTACCCAACTTAGTATTGTTCTTCAAATTGTATCTAAAAAGATCGCCTGTTGAGATATGAATAAGGTTATACTTCTCAATTAAGTTTAATGCTTGCGTGCCTTTGCCTGAGCCAGGAGGTCCAAAAATGATCAAGTTTATCATCAAAAAAATTTATTATTTATGTTATTTAACGCTATCCACTTTTTGACAAAAGGTTAAGCATTTATATTAAAATTATCGGCGTCTTCAAGAAATCCAAATTTATTTCTAAAAGTCATCATCTTGTTTCTATCTAAGGTAGCATAAAGAATTGCTTCCTCTGCATCTAGTTTTCCTAGAATGTTACCTTCATGATCTATGATAACAGATTGCCCGTCATAAGATAGCTTGTTCCCATCATTCCCAACTCTATTGACGCCACATACAAAAGAGAGATTTTCAATAGCTCTAGCGATCAACAATTGGCTCCATGCATTGGTACGTTTATTTGGCCAACTGGCAATGTAGATCATAAGGTCATAATTATCTACATTTCTGCTCCAAACTGGAAACCTTAGATCGTAACAGATTTGAGGAAGGATTTTCCAACCTCTAAAAGTAATGAGTTTATTTACGTTTCCTTTTTTATAATATTGATCTTCTTTGCCAAAGGTAAATAAATGTCTTTTATCATAAAAGCTGAGCGCTTGATTTGGTTCTACCCAAATAAATCTATTTCTCAATTGCCCTTCTTCAATGATCGGCAGAGATCCACAAATAGCAACCTGCTTTTCTTTAACTATATTTTTCATCCAAAGAATAGTCCTTCCATTCATCTGCTCTGCTAAGGAAGTATCCATTGTAAATCCGGTGCTGAACATTTCTGGTAAAACAACAATGGCTGTATCTGGTTCAAGATTTTTCAACCAAGTTTCTTCCAACTTTTTGAGGTTGGAATCGACATCTTGCCATTTCATATTGTATTGTATGGCTGCTATTTTCAACTTACTATTATCCATAAAAAAAGGTAGTCCAACAGGACTACCTAAATGTTTATTTTTCTTGAATTAAGTTATCCTAAATTCATTCTTATTTATCAGTCTTTCCTTCTTCAGCTGGTGTATCTCCGCCTTCAGCTGGTGTATCTCCACCTTCAGTAGCATCAGCAGTCACTTCAGCGGCTTCTGCGCTCTTAAGTGCTCTAGGTACTTCAACAGATACAACTGGAATACTTTCGTTGTTAATAACTTCCATGCCTTCAGCAACTTCAACATCCTTCACTCTTGCAGCCTGACCCAGTTCAAGAGAAGAAATGTCAAGTTTTAAAGATTCTGTTAATTTATCTGGCGTAGTTTTGATTTTCAGCTTTCTTAGAAGCTGAGATACTTTACCACCCAATTTTTCTCCTTCGGAAGTTCCTACTAATTTAATAGGAATTTGAACTATCACTTTCTTTCCATCAACTAATTCGATAAAATCCAAGTGTTCTAACTCGTCTGTAACAGGATGAAATTGTAGGTCTTTTAAGATACATTTAGTTTCTTTACCATCAATATTGATACTCGCCACTTTAAAATCAGGAGAATAGACAAGATTTTTAAATTCATTGGTATGAGCAGAAAATAGTATATTTTTATCCCCTCCATATATAACAGCAGGTACTTTTCGCTCTTTTCTAAGGTCTTTGTTGGCTTTTTTGCCAGTTCCAGATCTTAATTCCGCATTTATAGTTAGCGTATCCATGATAATAGATTTTTAAATTATTCCTAAAGGAGGGCAAAGATAAGCTTTTTTCTCTTTGAATCACAAGTTTTAAGGTAGTTTATCCACTTACGAATAAAGCTGATATAGATCTATGTTCGTGTGTCACTCTAATGGCTTGAGCGAATAACTTTGCACAGGATAGAACTTTTATTTTAGAGCATTCTTGTTTCAATGGAATGGTATCAGAAGTTATGAGTTCGTCCAACTTAGAATTTTCGATATTCGTGTAAGCGGAGCCTGATAGAACAGGGTGTGTACAGATAGCTCTTACACTTTTAGCTCCTTTTTGCATGATGATCTCTGCTGCCTTGCATAGTGTTCCTGCCGTATCTACTAGATCATCAACCAAGATGACGTCAGCTCCTTCAACGTTACCAATTACAGTCATACTAGCCACTTGATTGGCTTTTTCTCTATATTTATCACAAATGACCAATTCAGTTTTAAAGTATTTTGCATAGCTTCTTGCTCGTTTTACGCCACCAACATCAGGAGAAGCAAAGATCACATTGCTAAGTTGTTGTTTTTCAAGGTAGGGGATAAAGATCGCCTCACTTTTAAGGTGGTCTACGGGAATATCAAAAAAGCCTTGAATCTGATCTGCGTGAAAATCCATAGTCATGATCCTGTTTGCTCCGGCCGCTTCTATCAAGTTGGCAACTAGTTTTGCTGAGATCGGGACTCTGGGCTTATCTTTTCTATCTTGTCTAGCGTAACCATAGAATGGTATAACCGCTGTTATATAGCCTGCTGAAGCTCTTTTTGCTGCATCTATCAGGAGTAATAGTTCCATTAAATTATCTGATGGGGCAAACGTGGATTGTATTAAAAACACATAAGCTCCTCTAACGGATTCATTTATAACTGGCTGCATTTCTCCATCGCTAAAACAAAATAGGTCTTTATCCCCTAGTGGGCTATTGTAGTTTTCTGCTATTTTGGTAGATAGATATTCTGATTTTACTCCTGAAAAGATTTTTACTTGCATAGGCTTATTACTCATAGAGTATTTTTAACTTGGCGGGTCATAAATGAAGTGATGGTTTTGTGTTCACACAAATGTAAAAAAAGTTTAACACTAATATTAGATGTCCAAACTATATTGAAATTAAAACTTGACCTTTTTCAACTGCTTCCCCTTTTTTGATATTTACCTTTGAAATTTTGCCAATTCCTGGAGACTTTATCACATTTTCCATTTTCATCGCCTCCAAAATAAGTAGACTATCGCCTTCTTTTATTGTTTGGCCATCTTTAACCAATATCTCTAAAACCTTCCCTGGCATGGGAGCATTTACACTTTTAATTTTTCGTGCCTTGTCAGTGCCTAATCCCATTTTCTTTATCAATAAATCCAATTCGTCAAAAACCTGGCAAGAGAATTTTTCGCCTTCTATTTTAAGTTCGACTTTTTTAGTTTGTTCCTCATAGGATATGATCTCAACGTTATAGCCAACATCATCCTTGATGATGTGATACTGACTATCCCCCACCTTAACAAAGTTGGCTTCTTCAAGCATTTTTTGAGTAATTTCTATGCCTTTTGAGTTGTTTACTATGACTTCTGTCCTATTGATCTTATTCATTTGTTGTTAAATTTATTTTTCCAAGTCTAGTCATTAATACAACTTCAAAAATTGTATAGACAAAATATATCAAAAAAAAGGGAATTAAAAAGAATCTATCTGTTGGCTTCATAATTTTTACAAAAGTAAAAACAAATAAAACACATAATAGCATTTTGAATATCATGACAAAAAAAATCATATTCGAAAATGAGTTCTTGTCCTTTGCCACTGCCAAATGTTTTCCTGCAAAATAAATAGCTAATGTTAAAAGTATAAAAAATGAGAGAACTCCCCAGGTAAATAAACGAGCATTCTCAAATTGAGGGAAAGTAGTTATCCATGAGAGTAATAATATCAAAACAGTTGAGATCCCAACTAGGGAGCCAAAAAAAGTTGATTGTTTCATTCTAATTATCTTGGCTTACACTTTTAACTAGATACACCATAAAGATTCCTAAAAAAAGAACTACCAACAAGAGGGTAAAAACAGGATCTTCAAAACCAAATTTCTTATCTATCCATTTTCCTAAGAATACACCAATGGCGACCGTTAAAGCCATTGACATGGCCATACCCGAATATTTTAATGCAGGATTTGCAGCGCCTGATTTCTTTTTAAGAGGCTTTTTTGGATTCTGAGACAAGCTGTTTAGATGGTTGATTTTTTGATGAATTTGATTTCATTGTGCAATTGCCATTTATTGCAGCTCCTGCCTCCACTTCCAATTGACCATAGGTTATATCACCAGTCACTAAAGCTGCCTGTTTGATCTGCAACATATCGTCTACTATAAGTGTCCCATCAAACGCTCCTTCGATCAGAGCATTGTGACAAGATATCTCGCCCTCTACTTTTCCAGAAGTTCCGATGATAACTTTTGAGGTACAAGTTAGATCCCCTATTAATTTTCCATCTATTCTAAAATCACTATCAGCTTTTATACTCCCTGATACTTCTGTCCCTTGGACAAGGCTATTTAGACTATGAGATCCTCCAGTTGACATATTACTGCTTGATCTATTATTTTGTGTATTCTCACTTTTCTTTGCTCCAAACATAATAATTTTATTTAATACGTAATCTTTAAAGTGTCCAATCTTCTAATTTTTATTTCAGAAAACTCTTTTGACACGAGCTATCTTATATGATGGCTCACTTTAGAGTGTATCCCAAATTTAATGAATTCTTTTTGATTGTAATGACTATAATTAAAAAAGCTCCCTATCAGATAAATTCTGATAGGAAGCTTATGTTTTATATTATTTAAATTTCTAATTTAAAAATTAGGGCAATAAACATTTCTTTTTTCTGGTCCACATATTAAATATTGGAAAGAAAATTCAAATGCTCCATTGTAGTTTGAAGCAGCATTAAGATCTGAAACGTTTAAGTCATAACTGAAACCAAGTGAAAAATCTTCATATCCAAACTTAGCAGCAAGTACAAGAGCATCCATGTGTGTCTGGTCTTCTAATTTATGAGTAATTCTTCCCCAAACACCTAACTGAAAAGATTGCTGTGATCTTCTTGATCCCAATCTAAATCTTAAAGCTGCTCCAGGAACTAATTGCCATGAAGGTCCTTGAAAGAAAGTAACAATGTTTGGTATCAAAGATACTCTATCACCAACTCTAAATTGTCCTCCGGCATGTAAAGTAACTTTCGTATATAAAGGTACATCTAATTGGCTAGCACCTCCCTGAGTAAAAGATACGTTATCTCTGTTCAAGTGAGAATAAGCCCCACCTATGTAGAAGTTGTTGTCTCTATCAATGATAGAAAACCAAAGTAAACCAACTGCAAGGTCAAGTATGTTATAATTATCTGTTACGAAATCATTCTCTTCAGTTGCCCTTGATGCGTCAAAACCTCCAAGTCCATCATGCTGGGTACCCCATCTTAATGCTAGAAGGTCTATATTTCTTTGTGCAAATCCTACTTCAGCCCCCATAACTAGGTAATGTGCTTTTTCACGGTAGCCACCCATTCTTTTAGAATAACTACCAGAAAGTTTTCCGGTAACTGTGCTAAAATTAGAAGTACCGGCTACATCTCCCCAAAAAGTCGCACCAACTCCAAAGTAATCGTATCTACCAACTGGTATTTTTTGATCATATGACGCTGAAAAAGTGTTAAAAGAATTATCGAAAGTAGTCACAGAAGCCCACTGATTACGATAATTGGCTGAAAGCCTAATGTTACAATTCATGACTCCTGTCAAAGCTGGATTCAGATTCGTTGGAGAAGCATAAAATTGTGAAAAATGAATATCGAGCTGTGCCTGACTCGTGAAGCCAAAACCAACAACCAATATTAAAGTAAGTAGTAAATGTCTGAAATTCATAGATTCTCTTTTCTTCGGTTTATGCAAAGGAGTCTAAACTCGTAATAACCTCTCTTTGCAAAATATAATTTTTTGGATTAACCTTTATAAAAAGTAATAATAACTAAAGTTAATCATTTCAACAATAAAAAATAGTTAAATCTCTATAATATTAACAATGATTTTTTGATCGAATACGCTGCAATTGTGACTAAATTATCCAAATAAAAATTTTTATCTTGTATGAAGCAGTGGTTTACAGGGCTTGACATAGCATGAATTTATATTATAATTTACTACTTAGGACATTATTCAAATCATAGTTTAGTCACTTGTTATATATTTCTCATTATATGACTATTATCTCTAAACTCAGAAATAACTATGATATTAATGGTCTAACCGCCATAAACCACCAAATTTTTCAATTAGTATATTATCATAATGGTCAGCCTTTTTAAAAAGGTGGTCAAAAAATTCTTTTCCTGTTTCCATATTGAAATATTTATCAAATATTAATAGAGAAAGAATGATATCTGGACCTTTTGCAGAAAAGGTAAGTCCTTCTAAAGTTGGATTCTCTTTTAAGATAAATTCATAAATGGGTAGTACATTACTTTTTGGTAGTGTACATAAAAAGGCGTCTCCCATGATCAATCCTGTTTCTTCATGATAGCTGATCTTAATTTTAGCCGACCCCTGTTTTATTTCCCAGCAATTGGGTCCCCTTCTTGTAAGCGCCACCGTATGATTTAATTCTCTCAACATGGATTCTATGGTCTTAGACATACCATATGGTTCATAGGATTCAATGGCGGATGGTAGCTTGATCACGTATCCACAACTTGGACAGTACTTGTTACTAATGTTTTCCTCATCCACAATCGTACCACAACTAAAACATTTTGCAGAAACAGTTCTGCCAGCTTTTAGAAAACTTTGTATCGCCTCACTGAGTACCTTCACTGGCAAGGCAAATCCAATTGAATTACCGTTTCTCATACCAAAAGTGTTGATTCCTAATATCTGTCCATTTTCATTCAACAATGGCCCTCCGCTATTTCCCGGATTGAGCGCAGCATCATGCTGAATAAAGTAAGTTTCATTTTGTTTGGCCAATGGGTTGGAAACAATTCCTTTAGTTGCGGAATATTTCAATCCGAAAGGGTGGCCCACAGCCATGACAACATCTCCGCTCTTTAGTTCTTCGCTGTCACCGAGTATAGCTCTTGGAATAGATGTAGAACCAGGGGCTTCTATAAATGCAATGTCTAATTCTTTATCTAAAAATAAAATATTAGCCAATTGTTGTTCAATGAGATTGCCATCAATAACGACCTCCTTATTGTCTCTGACCACATGCTCATTGGTCACAATGAGTTGTTCGTCTTTTAAATAAAAACCTGTTCCCAAAGAATAAGGTGTTGCAATCTGGATCACAATATCCTTATACTTCTCTATCGTTTTTTTCATTGTAGCCGTTTGACTTATTTATATCTCGGTCAAATCTAATTCTTGTATCATCAGCAAGTAGGATCGCGCAAATTCAGCCACACTACTAAACTTTAATATGGAGGTTTTAGGTGATAAACTGGGGTATGTTATCTTATGCTTTTTAGCGATTGATTCTATTTTGGATTTTATCTTTCTATGTTCAACCTTTCCGTTTTTTTTTATAAAAGTATTAACATAGCCGATACTCTTAAAATATTGTTGCTCTGTGATCATGTAAAAAAGATGGAAATATTCTCTGACCGGTACAGGCACTGCGAAGTTGAATAGACAGTACCCTACAATATATCCAGGCACACCCAAAGCAGCTTCTGGGTATTTATTGTCTAAATACCAATTCATATTATGCAGTTCTCCATTTATGAAAGCAGCTACTTTGTTGTGACCAACTGCTGTGGTTATTCCAAAAGTGCAAGTAACATCATAAAATTCTTTTTGGAATTCTTCCTCCGTCCTCTTTAGTAACGTATCGAACTCTTTTAGTAAGATCTTATTTTTCTCAATAGTCCTTTTCTTATTTTTTTCAAAATAAAGCCTATGTATCCGTTCCAAAGACTCCATCATGAATCCTTCTGGCTTAACGAGGTAATCTAATTTATAACACAAATGGAGTAGCATATAAGCGATTCCGCCTGGAAATTTTTCTGCAAATATTGCATCGCTATTCACATGGCTTAGCACTCTTTTGATCTCGCTGGTCACATATTCGTACTTCACCTTTTTTAATTCAGGTGAAAGCTCAATAATAGGAGCCGAATCTATAGCTTCTAATGCCTGAAATTCATCAACCAATAGATCATCCAGTTTGTCCGCTTGTGTTGAAAGTTCCTTTAAGGCAAAATATAACTTGTAGGGAGAACCGTCAATACTAAGCGAATTAAAAACCAATACAATAGTATTGTCATCATCCAAACCATAACGACTGTATTTCAGATCATAATTGACCTCCACCAAACGTCTTAGGTATCCAACATTCATAGAATTAGATCTAGCAACCTTCGTTTCGGCATGCATCGATTTCGAGTTGACCCATCCATTGATCTTTTTAGATCCTTGGTAGATCTCAAAATTGATCTGGTCCCCTTCCTGTTTCCAGTGAATATTATCTTCTTCTTTATCGTCGAGATAGACAAAGAAGTTTTTGTAGGCCTCTATAATTTTTTTCTCTTCAAACAAGGCTACAGCCGAATCCCATGCTTCGTATTGAAGTTTTGATTTGTAGGCATCAGTGTATCTTCCAAACTTAAAGTTTAGATCTTTCTCTGGACTTATCTGGTCGCCGAAAATTCGACTAAAAAAACTCATCTTACAATTTCGTAAATTAGATTTTTATTTAACCTTCGCGATGTCCAAAATTTATAGAACACCACTCAAAGCAATTCAAAGCACCTTACATATTAGTCATCTGTCTAATACAATAATATTCGGTTCATGCTTTGCAGAAAATATGGCAGAGAAACTTGATCATCATTTGTTTCCTATCTCATTCAATCCATTTGGGATTCTCTATAATGCCTTTTCAATAAGCAAAGGTCTACATTATATAGCAGGTACGCAAACAATTGTTGAAAACGACCTCATTTTTGACAATTACCTGTGGCATTGCAAATGGCATCATGGTCGTTTTTCTTCGGTATCTAAAGAAGAAACTCTTGAAAAAACTAATTTAGAATTAAATAATACTCGACAAAAACTAAAAAACTGTAATACGTTGATCATTACACTAGGAACTGCTTACGTGTATACCTTGAAGGCTACAAATGAAATCGTGGGCAATTGCCACAAATTGCCGGCAAACGATTTCTCAAAATCCAGACTTGAAATTCAAGAAGTTGTGGATCGCCTGTCCAATGCCATTGAAGCCCTGTTTATCCACAAATCGGACTTACAGATAATTTTTACGGTGAGTCCAGTGAGACATATGAAAGATGGCTTTATTGAAAATCAAAGATCCAAATCCATTCTGCTTTTAGCTTGTGAGCAACTAACTATCAAATTTGACAATGCCTTTTATTTTCCCGCTTACGAAATAATGATGGACGAATTGAGGGACTATCGTTTTTATGCCAAAGATATGCTCCACCCGAATGATCTTAGCAAAGATCATATTTGGTCCGTTTTTCAAGAGGCTTTTTTTAGCCCTGAGACTAAGCATTTGGTCAAAGAAATTAGTACCCTTAAAAAAGATCTTGCACACCGACCATTGCATCCAAATTCAGAAGCACATCTTGCTTTTCTAAAGAAGCTTGATGCGAAGGTCTCTGGTTTTGAGAAACGATATCCTGATCTAAAGGGAATACGAGAAGGAATCCGATAACCTGATAATCTAACACATACTAAAAACTAAAATTTTGGCAAGGTTATTTGTAAGCCGCTGAAGGCGGCACGGGCTTTAACGCATTTATGCCAGAAGTATCCCCTTAAGATTTTCCGATCAGTCATCAAGCTTGCCTGTATCATGCAGCATAGGCAGCTGCCCACCGTAGGCGAGTTTTATATTTTCATTACTGAAGGTGGTTTCTGTAGGACCGTAAGCGATCAGTCTTTGGTTGAGCAATATTACATCATCAAAATAATCATCAACCGTGGAAAGATCATGGTGAACCACTAGGAGTGTTTTTGATTCTAAAGCTAACCTTTTGAGAATATTAATTATTTTTTCTTCTGTGGTGATGTCCACGCCAACAAAAGGTTCATCCAAGAAGAATACATCCGCCTCTTGACAAAGCGCCCTTCCTAAGAATACCCTTTGTTGCTGTCCTCCGGAGAGCTCTCCAATTTGTCTGTTTCGAAACTGTATCATACCAACTTCTTCCAAAGCATGTTCGGCGATTTGAATATCTTTTTTTGAAAGTCTACTTAAAACATTGACATGTGGGTAGCGGCCCATCAGTACGATATCCATTACAGTGGCCGGAAAATTCCAGTCCACATCATTTTTCTGAGGGACGTAAGCCATTTTCTTTTTGACTTCTTCGACAGGTTTGCCTGCAACCAAGACACTACCAGTGTTGATGTCAATCAGTCCAAGAATTGCCTTAAACAAGGTGGATTTTCCAGCGCCATTTGGCCCAACTACTCCCACCACTCTTCCTGCTCCTATTTCAAGAAAAATATTGGCAAGCACCCTTTTCCTTTCATAAGAAACACTCAATCCCTTTACACTGATAATAGAATCATTCATTTTGAATCTGATTTATTTCAAAAAGTCATCTGTGAAATGCTTCTTTGATTGTTCTAGGTCAAATTTTATCTTATTGAATTCTTCGGATTTTCCTTTTGGAATGGAAAGAGATTGCCATTCATCTAAATCGTTGTAAAACTTTGCAATACAGACTATTTGACCAACGTGATAAGCATAATGTCCTAGTTGTCTTTGAATGGCTTCCGTAATAGTGTGGCCCATTTTTCTGATATAAATCAAATCCTCCAATTGGGTCGCTTGCAAAGGTTCGATCGCATGGAACAAGGTAGCCCATCCTTCTTCCCATTTTTGAAGGAGCTCTTTTCGAGTCTTTATGGTATCTTGAAATTCTCCGTCCCGATCCCTCCATTTTTTCTCTCCATCTTCTGTTAGAAAGTTGGTCCACCTAGACATCATATTTCCGTGTAAGTGTTTTACGATGATAGAGATACTATTGCTATTTTCGTTTTTTGATGAAAAAAGTTGTTCATCGCTCACTTGATCAAAAGATTTATCGCCAAGTGATTTGTAGTATTTAAAAAGTTTTGTGCTACTATCTAAAAAAGAATTCATACTACTTATTTATGCTTTTCAAAACCAATAAAAAGCCTCCTATCAATAAAAGCCCTAATATACCATATAGTATAAAAGAAGTAGAATTGCTTGCAGTATTTTCATCTAAAACTACTGCAGCTTCACCACTTTTTAAAGCTTTGACAATTTTATCCGTATTACTTTTCATCATTTTATAATAAGTATCCGCACCTGAATCTTCATCTCCTAAAGAATCAGCAAACAACTTGCCCCCTACGACAGCACCATTATCTGCGGCTATTTGTTTTAGCATTTTTGGATCAATCGTAGATTCTACAAAAACTGCCGGCACCTTCCGTTCTTTAATTAACTTTTTAAGTCTTACAATGTCAGAGGTTTGCGCTTGAGCATCTGTTGAGGTCCCTATGATAGATTCCAGTTGAATGCCATATCTAATCCCATAGTATTGAAAGGCATCGTGAGAAGTTATAAGCACTCTTCTATTTTTGGGAATGCTGCTGACCTGCTCTTTGATGTATTTGTCAAGATCCTCTAGTTGCTGCTTGTAAACTCCATAATTAAAATTAAAAATTTCTGCAGCTTCCGGTTTTAATTCCACCAATGCATCTCTGATTGATTTAATATATCCTGAAGCAACCAAAGAGGCATCCATCCAAGCATGAGGATCAGAAGATCCTTTGTATTCTTGACTTGTAATTGCATCAATGTGTTCAGTCACTGTGATGATCTTAGCTTTTGTACCAGAATTTTCAAGTAGCTCTGTCAACCACCCTTCAAAGGTCAATCCATTTTTAAAGATCAAGTCCGCCTTAGCTGCAAGTTGTGCATCAGAAGGTTTTGGCTCATAAATATGAGGGTCTCCGCCTATGGGAACGATCATTTTCACCTCGACTTCTTCACCTGACAACTCGTTGACAAGATCAGCTATCATCGAAGCGGTGCAAACCACCAAAGGCTTTTCTTGCGCGATTGAGATATTAAATAGGAATGTTATTGCTATTGCAAGAATAAGAAATTTGAACTTCATGACAATTAATATTTTGCCTAAAGTTAAGGATAATTTAGATTAATATAAAATAATTTTTAGGGCAGTCTAAATATTAGTTGATAGTTGGGAGTCTTTGGTTATCTTCGATTGCTCAATGATTTGAACGTTCGAATGCTTAGTTTTTTTGGACAAAGATGTTGGAGGCTACTTTATGGGAGATCATGACTTCTTTTTGTTTGTCAATTTTGATCTTTACAGAGTTGTCAAAATCTTGTTTATCAATGACGATGATCTTAGAGCCGAGAGATAACTTTAGTTTGTCCAAGTGTTGTAAAAAAGCTTTTGTGTGGGTTTGGACGCCTACAACGATGGCTTTATTTTTTTGCTCAAGATCGCTGAGTGGAATCTGTTTTCTAGAAGTGAAATTGCCATTTGCGTCAGGGATGGGATCACCGTGAGGATCAAACTTAGGATTGCCCAGATATTTATCTAGTCTATCGATCAACTTATCAGATTTTATGTGTTCTAATTCTTCTGCTATAGCATGGACTTCGTCCCAAGTGAAGTTTAATTTGTTGGTTAGAAAGACTTCCCACAATCTGTGCTTGCGTATCAAGTTTGTGGCTAGTTTTGTGCCTATCTTAGTAAGTGTGACGCCTTTGTGTTTTCTGTAGTTTATCAGTTTTTTCTTTGAGAGTTTTTTGATCATATCCGTAACAGAAGCAGCGGAAGTCTCCAATAGTTTTGCAATTGCATTGGTAGCAACTGGTGTGACCTCATCTTCTGAGATCTTGTAAATGGCTTTTAAATAATTTTCTTCTGTTTGGGTAGTCATAATTTATATTAAACTATCTTTGGTGGTATCCTGTTCTTTTGTAGGATTTAGAATTTTAAATTGGGCAAAAGAACGGTTAAATAAGCATATAATCAATCAAATATGGGAGATATTAAATCTGGAATTAATATTTATAAATCTTATCTCAAGGTAAACAATCCGTATAAAGGTGGCAAGACCTTGGCAGAAATTAAATCTGCGGAACAAAAAATTTATAAATTATCTTCAAATGAAAATCCCATAGGAACCTCTCCCCTAGCGCTTGAAGCAATCAAAAATGCATTGAGCAACTTACATTTGTATCCGGACAGAACAGATGAACGCATTAGAAATGCCTTAGCAAAATACTACAATGGGCAGTTGCACCCAGATCAATTTTTAGTGGCAAATAGTGGCTCTGAGACATTAGAGCTGATCATCAGGGCATTCCTTGGTGAAGGGCTAGAATGCATTGTTTGCAATCCTACTTTTTTGGTTTATCAGATGTTTACCAAATGGCAAGGATCAAAAGCTGTGGATGTTCGTTTAAAAAAGCCAAATTACAAACTTGACATAGAAGGCATATTAGATGCTGTCAACGATAATACGAGGTTGATATTTTTGACCTCACCCAACAATCCAACAGGTACTTACATTCCTAAATCTGATATAGACATACTACTTTCTCAATTGCCCGATCATGTTATTTTGGTATTGGATGAAGTCTATTATCATTTCGCGGAAGCGAATGATTACACCACCGCCTTGCCATATGTTCAGGAAGGAAAAAATGTGATCGGAATAAATAGTTTTTCCAAAACCTATGGCCTTGCTTCAATGAGGACCGGATATTTGTATTCTACAAAAGAAATATCTGACTACATCCATCAAGTTTGCAAACCCTTTATATTAAATAAACTTTCGACAGAAGCAGCGATAGCTGCATTATCAGACACACAATTTGTGGCAGATACGGTACATCTTGTAAAGAAAGAAAGAACTTTTTTGCAAGCTGGCTTAAAAGAATTGAATATCCCCTTTTGGGAATCTCAAGGCAACTTTGTGATGATAAAGCCGGCTATAGATATTAAGAAATTTGAAAGCTTGATGCTCGATGAAGGGATAATGATTAGACCCGTGGCCTCTTTTGGAGCACCAGGTTGCGTAAGAATAACCCTCGGCCAAAGAGAAGCCAATGAAGCGGCTCTTGCTGCTATTAAAAAAATTGCAGCTGACTGGTAACAACCACTACTATGTCCAAAGAAAAAAAAGTTGGTTTCATTCTGGAATCTAACACAAGAATAGCCAAACTCAGCTTTATAAAAGCATTCAAAAAGTTGAATGTTGATGTGACGCCAGAGCAATGGGTCATCCTAGACAACTTAAGTCATACCGATGGTCTGACTCAAACCGAATTGGCCAATCGAAGCTTTAAAAATACACCTACCATTTCAAGAATTATCGATGTCTTGGCTAAAAAGGAATTTTTAATTAGAAAAGCTGACATTATCGATCGCCGTAAGCAAAAAGTATTTTTAACTAACAAAGGAAAAGAAGTTGTTGAATGCTGTAAGGAAGAGATCTCTACCTTAAGACAAATTAGTTGGGCAGGACTTACTGATGAAGATTATGAGGAGTTTTTGAGGATTACTTCAAAGATTTTTGAGAATTTTCAGAGATACGACTGAAACCTATCAGGGCAAATAATTTCATAGCCATATTAAGAGCAAAGTTTATTTCTTTGTGGAAGGAAAATTGTGAGATGATGTTGATTGTTCAATAGGCGCACTACTTTTTCTTGATGAGTCCACTCCTTGATAAAAAGTAGCAAAATCAAGGGCTTATTTTCTAAAACTTAAAATCATCTCAGGCTGACCGCAATCAAAAAAATTTGCTAGTAAAGTTACGTTTCTTATATCCATTCATGGAATAAGAAAATTTCGTCTTTATGTATCTTGGCATTTTAGCTCATACACTTTTTGCTTTTCTAAGCTCTACTTCTCGTGATTTTACAGCTTTAGTAAAAAAGGCCCATAAAATTGTCAATCAGATAAGGTTAACTTTTAAAAATACAAAAAGCAATTAGACCAAACTCAGTCTAGATTAGTCATCCTTTTGAGATACTCGTCTATATGTCCTGTAAACATCTAATTTTTATTAAGCAGAATATCAGTCGGTCACCCTAGAGAAAAATATTTGCATAACCCTAGCAAAATTACTATATTGTTGTCAAGACAACTATTGCGATAACAACTAAAATAATTTATTCATATGTCAAACAATACTTCAACCGTAGACTTACCAAAACTATACGACGAGGCGCAAGATTTCATGCCATTGTTAGGAACAGATTATCTAGAATTGTATGTGAGTAATGCTAAACAGGCAGCTCATTTTTACAGAACATGCATGGGCTTTCAGCCACTAGCATACTCTGGATTAGAAACTGGAAATCGAGAATACCAATCATATGTAGTCGTACAAGACAAGATCAGACTGGTGCTTACCTCTCCATTAAAATCTGGGACTGAAGTTGGCAAACACATTGACAAGCATGGCGATGGTGTAAAAGTAACAGCCTTATGGGTTGATGATGCTACAAAGGCTTATGAAGAAGCAATGAGTAGAGGAGCGACATCTTTTATGGAGCCAAAAACTGAAAAAGATGATCATGGTCAAGTAATCAGATCAGGTATATTCACTTATGGAGAAACAGTACATATCTTTGTAGAAAGAAAAGACTACAAAGGCATTTTCTTACCAGGTTATGAAAAGTGGGAGTCTCCTCAAAAGTTTGAGGAAGTAGGGTTAAAGTTTGTTGACCACATGGTTGGCAACGTAGAACTCGGCAGAATGAACCATTGGGTTAACTTCTATGAAAAAGTAATGGGCTTTGCACAGATCATGTCTTTTGATGACAAGGACATCTCTACGGAGTATACTGCTCTTATGTCAAAAGTGATGAGTAATGGAAATGGTAGAATTAAATTTCCGATCAACGAGCCAGCTCCAGGCAAAAAGAAATCACAAGTGGATGAGTATTTGGAATTTTACGAGGGTGAAGGCGTACAACATATCGCCGTTGCAACTGACAACATTATTGATACGATCAATAAATTAAAGAGTAGAGGTGTAGAATTTTTAAGAGTTCCTGACACCTACTATGATGCCCTCACGGACCGAGTTGGAAAAATAGACGAGGACATCGCACCGCTTAAAGAATTAGGCATATTGGTTGATAGAGACGACGAGGGATATCTTCTTCAGATATTTACGAAGCCGATGCAACCAAGACCAACGATGTTTTTCGAGATCATACAAAGAAAAGGTGCGACCAGTTTTGGAAAAGGAAACTTCAAGGCTTTGTTTGAAGCAATAGAGAGAGAGCAGGAGTTGAGAGGGACGTTGTAGGTGGAAAACTTGCAAATAGGATATAAAAAAGGTAGATGCTTGGAAGAGGATCTACCTTTTTTGTTGGTGCAGTTTTTCTAGGCCGCCGGACTGGACGCCCAAGGAGGCGGCAACGCCACCTACGCTTGCCAGTGCAACTGGCAGCGAACACTTATGGGGTCAAGCCCCTTTTTTTATTGTAGTTCTAATAAATTAGACTAACCACTAATAGAAACCCTTCTATTGTCATGACCATCAAACAAACATTCCTGCAGGTCCAAACAGATCATTTCTAAATCATTTAGTTTATTGACCAATACTTTATTACCCAACAGCTCCATAGAGAAATTATCAGAAGCACCAGGCTTTGAAAGCAGGTCTTCAGGCATTTCAAGGTTTGAAGCATTGTTAGATCTTTCGAAGGCTTGCATCCAAAGGTTTGACAAATTGCCAGAGTCGTTGTGTAGTTCGAAATTTCTAGTGAAAGCGACGGCTTTCAAGACTGCTGTTGTTGCTTTTATGATTTGTCCTTTTTCGACAGATTGGGCCTCCATCCCACCCAGCTCAATAGAGCATTTGACGTCAGTCATAAAATCAGTAAAAGCAATTAAATAAGAATCGATATGGTTCATAAACAAAGTTTTAATCCTGATAGATAATATAAGATGATCTAAAAATCACTCTTTAATGATACTACGCTGCGTAATAGGCATAGTTACACTAAAATTGGGCGTACCATTGATCATATTACAGATATTCAGTATTTTTTAATATGGGATATTTTAGTTAACTTTATAGAGAACAAATTTACGGCAAAGGCTTATAAAAGAACAAACTTACTTTGAATACCAAAATGCTGATTCTAAGGCGAAACCGTTTTAGAGTCCTCTTTTTTTTTACGTTCAGTCTTTTCCTATGTGACATAGCAAAAGCTCAACTGTCTACGATCCACTATTTGCCCCCTATGTATGGTAGAGACGAATCTATCATTCAAAGACATTTCATTTTAGTTACCAATCCAAATCAGTCTACAGTTGCGAATGTGCAAATTCTAGATGGTTCTGGTCAAGTGCTGTTTAATGAAGCAGTAGGAAATGGCACAACACTAAAAGCAAATTTAGGAATAGGAGTTGCTGCTAACGGTGTGATAGGAACCGATCAATTAAATACAGTCATTAGTCAAGAGGATAATCTTTTGGTCCAATCTGATATTCCAGTTTATGTACAGATACGTCATACGATTTCAGATCCAAATAGTACAGAAATTGATAGACATCTTCATGGGCTCATTAGTAGTTCAAAAGGAGATTGGGCGCTAGGAACTAGATTTCGAACAGGGTTTGGGTATTCCAGTAACTCTGGCGTAAATAATCTTATCACTCCAGATGGGCGATCAGATTTTATATCCTTTATGGCGACTGAGGACAACACCACGGTGACCATCAGCGACCTACATCCGCAAGTAAATTTAGAAGGTGTATGGGGAAACCCAAATAATATAGAAGTCCTGCTCAATGGTGGAGAATCTTACACTGTCGCTCACTTTCCTGATTCTGATCTTAGCAATCTAATACTCAATGGCACACTATTGACTTCCGATAGACCCATAGTTGTAAATTGTGGATCTTGGGCTTTAGACAATTCTCCCGAAGATAGATCTCAAAGAGAAATTGCTGCAGAGCAGATCATTCCGATGAGCAGACTTTCTACGGAATATGTGGTCATGAATGTCGATGGGGTCGAATTAGCAGAAAAAGTAATTATCGTTGGAGATCAAGATGGTACCGCTTACTATATCAATGGGGCTCCCTCTCCTTCTGGGACAGTGAATGCAGGAGAATTTGTAGTGATAAACAAAGATAGATTTAGCACACAGGGGAACATGTACATAGAAACGAATTTTCCAACACCGATCTACCAAACAACTGGATTGCAACATTACTCTGTTGGTTATACCATAATTACTCCACTGAAATGTTGGGGTACACAAAGTACTGTTATCCCAAGGATCGATGGAGACTTTGCGCTTGAGGATTCAAGAATAAATATTGTTGCACCGAATGGCACAGCAATAAATGTTGCTGGTGGTACTTTGGGAATTGCAGAACCTATTCCTGGTTTGGCTGGATATAAAACCAGAAGGGTGACCCCTTCTGTAACGGATGATATTTTCATTACGAGTAATAAGAATATTCAAGTGATGACTTCATATCGATCATTAGCCAGAGGAGCAGCCACCTACTATGCCGAGTACTTTCAAACAGATACTATGATCGTCGCTAACGATTGTCCTGGAGCAGTCTACGAAGTTGGCACATCTGTGTATACAGAGACAGGCATATATTATGACACACTTGTCAATATTAATGGTTGTGATTCCTTGGTCATGCTAGACTTGACCATCCATGAGGATGACGAAAACATTCAAGAAGAAACTATTTGCGAGGGAACGTCTTTTTATTTTTATGGAACTAATTATTCCGAGACGACTCAAGTGTTTCAGACGGTACCTTCTTCCTTTGGTTGCGACAGTACAATAATGCTGGACTTAACAGTGATACCAAGTGTTTACGAAACTGTTTATTTTGATGTTTGCCCCGGCGACCTCATTGCAGGCGTTGAACTTCAAAATGATACCAGCATAAATGTCATTGGTGTTTCTGCTTTGCTTTGCGACTCTACAACAACTTACCAATTTACAGTTTTAGAAGAAGTTGAAACCAATTTAATTTTTGAGACTTGTCCAGAAGAACCTGTGACCCACAATGAAATTGCTTATCCAAATCCTGGCACCTACTACGAAACACTGTCTGCCTCAAATGGCTGTGATTCTTTATTAGTGATAGATGTGAGGTACTATGAAGTTCCACCGCAATTTGATATGGTTTCAATATGTCAAGGAGAAAGCTACAATGGTATTGCTATCAATCAAGATACCACTTTTGAGGAATCTATATTTTCGGCAGATGGCTGTATACAACAATTATATACTGAAGTAACATTGCTTTCAGATAGTAATTTTGAACAAGAATTTATTTCATGTCCTGGTCAGGCTTATAACGGTACGGTCTATTATTCTGATACGACTTTCGTCGAAAATCTACTCAATATCTTCGGTTGCGACAGCACCGTCACGACCACCATTCAACTTGAAACTTTCATTTCCTTGGATACGGTTTATTTGAATAGTGGTGATGTTTTCAATGGAGTAATTTATACTGAAAACGACCTGTTAGAGCAGGATCTTCAGAATATTGATGGCTGTGATAGTTTGGCAATTACTCAAATATTAATTAATCCAGTGCTAACTGGAGTTGTTGTTGTGGATCTTTGCCCTGGAGAAACTTTTGATCTTTTCACTCCTTTACAAGATACAAGTTACCAAACAGAACACACCGCGAGTAATGGCTTTGACAGTATTACTATTTTCAACTTGTTTGTTCATCCTATTTTTAATATGTCTAATACTTTGCATGTCTGCGAAGGGGATTCTATATTGATCTATGACAACTTTGAATTTGAAGGGGGCACCTATACTTTTGAAGGAACATCTATCTGGGGTTGTGATTCTATTTCTACAACTGAACTGATCATTGATCCTTTGGCTGAAACCTCTAACACAGCGATTATTTGCGAAGGTGAAAGTATATTTTTAGCGGGGGCCATGCAAACGGAAGCAGGTTCTTATGAAGAACTATATAGCACTTTCCAAGGATGCGATTCACTGGTAACTATTGACTTGGAAGTGCTACCAAATTCTGAAGAAGTTCTAGATTTAGAATTCTGTCTTTTCGAAAATTATGACGGCATCTTCTTGACTCAAGATACCATGCTTGTTGATTTTTATAATGGTTCGAATGGGTGTGATTCTGTTGTCTACACCAACATCACGATAGAAATACCGACGATGAGTCTTGACACCATGTATGTTTTTGAAAACGAAGGCTTTGAAGGAGACACCTTATTAGTCGACAATTTACAAAGTGAATTGGGGTGTGATAGCACAGTTGCCCTTCAAATTATTTTGCTTCCCCCATCTGAAAATACACTTTTCCAAATATTGTGTGAAGGAACGTTATTCAATGACGTCATTATCAATCAGGATACTTTTTTTGTAGACATATATACTGCCGCAAATGGGGCGGATAGTACTGTGACCACGATCATAAATGTACTAGATGATACAGAATCTGAAAGCACGGTGACCATTTGTGAAGGAGACATCTACAACGGTGTCGTGTACTTTGAAAACGGTACTTTATTTGACTACACTTCTAATACAAATGGTTGTGATTCTACCATCGTAACAAACATAGAAGTGATCCCGCCAGTCGAAGATGAAACAACAATTTATGTGATTGAGGGAGAAACTTACTTGGGACAACTGTTTCAAAATGATACTTTGTTGATTGACAACCTAACGAGTCAAATTGGCTGCGACAGTACCTTTTATACCAACATCATCATCTTACCGCATGTCTACACCCAAGATACTATCCAGATCTGCGAAAGTTACTTCTACGATGGATTTGTTATAAATCAGGATACTACTTTTGTGGAGGCGTTGATTTCATGGACGGGTTCTGATAGTATCCATACCACCTTCGTGGAAACACTTCCATTCAGGTATGAGTTTATGACAGAAAGTATTTGCTCAGGAGAATTTATCTTCTTGGCTGGAGATTTCCAAACTGAAGCTGGAGATTATATTGACACTTTATATTCAAATGTAGATTGCCCATTGATATTAACTACTTCCTTAGAGATATTAGAAACGAGTCTAGAATCATTCTTCTATGATGCTTGTGAAGGAGCAGTCATTCCATTCAATGGAGAAGAACTGACAACCAATCAAATAATCGTTATAGACGTTCCAAATCAAGACGGATGCCTAGATACAGAAATACATAATTTTTTATTCTACGACAATCAAGAAACGTTTATTGAAGGACAAATATGTTTGGGTACTTCCTACGATTTTAATGGAGAGCTATTGAGTGAAGCAGGAATTTATTATGACACTTTAAGTACCTTTCAATCTTGTGATAGTATCGTGCAACTGACTCTGATCGTAGGGGATATCTTTGAGGTGGAACTACCATTGGCAGAAGGATATTGCGAGGGAGAAAGTATCTCTCTTTACATAGGAGACTACGCAAGCTACGAATGGCCTGATGGATCGACCAGCTCGACTATTTCTGTAGACGCGGCTGGAACTTTTGGGGTATCCGTTACAGACTTTAATGGTTGCGAAGGACTAGTCACGATATCAGCTCCTCCTCCAAATCTAACGGAACTTGACATAGAGATCTTACAGCCAGATTGCCTAGAGCAGGAGTTTGGTAGTTTAGAAATATTGCAACCATTGAGTGGAAACAATTTTAATTATGTATTAAATGGTGCCGATATAAATTCAGACATGCAACTTGATCAGCTACCTGCAGGAAGCTACGAAGTTGTGGCAACTGATGATATAGGATGTTCTATTTCACAATATTTCAATATTGAATTATTTAGAGAACCAACAGTGGACATTCGTACAAAAACAGAAATAATCCTAGGAGACAGTACGTTGTTGAACACCATTACCAATGCCTTCCCCATAGAGCAAATCGTTTGGTCACCAACAACCTACTTGTCTTGTGATAGTTGTTTAACACCATGGGCTTCGCCTCCAAATGATTTTACTTACATGGTGACCATTTATACAACCGAAGGATGTATCATCTCTGATATAATCTCATTAAAGGTTGAAAAGAACTACTCTATTTACATCCCAAGTGGCTTTTCACCGAATGGTGATGGGATCAATGATCAATTCACCGTCTACACGGGCGGGGCAGTTGACAAAGTTCAAAGTTTGCGTGTTTATGATCGCTGGGGCAATGCCGTTTTCTTCAACGAAAACTTTGAACCGAACTTAGAAGTAGAAGGCTGGAATGGGAAATTCAGAGATGAGTTGATGAATCCTGGTGTGTTTGTTTATCAAGCAGAGATTTTGTTGCTTACCGGAGAGGTTGTTTTTGAGAAGGGAGATGTTACGTTGGTATATTAGAGTCGAAAACTTAAATTAAAATATGCTGTTGGTTTTTTGCTGGCTAAAGGCCTCTTATATCCAATTGACATTTATCACAATTCACATTAACAACCGCTTCTCCAGATCCATCTCCAATTATGTAAGTTTCTTTTGCTCCGTCTACATTTTTCACCTTGAATAATTTTTCGTCCATATCGCACTCCAAGTATTTTTCGCGATCTAAATTTAAAGTATAGTTTGCACCTTCTTCTACTTTTAAATCGATATTTGATAGCGTATTATTTATATTAATTTCTAAAAAATCCTTGCTGATCAAGCCTATAGAAATATCAGAATTTTTTGCAGTAAGATTCATACTTACATTTAGTCTATCAAATTTAAAACTTGTAAATCTTGCGCTTTTCACCTCTAAAGCACCTACTTCTTTTGCTATGAATTCATCGTTTGCAGATCCGTGTATATCAATGTGACCAACGGTACCAAATCTATACTTGGTTTGATAGGAATGGGTTTTTCTTGAATAGGCATTGGGTAGATCACAGGCTGGTTGTAAACGTTCTGCACCGATACTTACACCTCCAATATTTTCAATTTGAACATACGAGTTTGATGCTGATATAGAAGCGGAAGCAACAGTATCGAAAATTACATTGTAGCAAGATTTTAAATTTCCTTTTAATCTTCGCACTTTTGTTCCATAGACTTCTGCAGTATTAAGGTCAAGATCAAGATCACCTTCAAGATCCCCAATCCTTACGGTGACATTGCGATAGCCTTTGATTTCCAAATTAGCTTGTTTCGGAATGCTAAGACTACATTCTATTCCTATGTAATCAACATTAAATTTCTTTCCGTTATCTAATTTGATTTGGCAATCATCTGCTTTGAAAAATCCATTTTCCATTCGAAATTCAGAAAGGTTCAAATTGCAATCGATCTTCACACGTCTATCTGCTCCTTTTTTAAGTTTAATTTTGAATGCCTCAAGAATCTCTTGCTCCATCGATGCAGAAGAAGCTTTCACCGTAATGACAACTTCTTGTTTTATTATTTGTTTGTCCCAAGTATCTATGTTCAGATCCTTAAAAATATTCAATCTAACATCTCCGTGTTTCCCATTTATGGCATATCTATCTTTGGTGTTGTTGCATGTCATTGTTCCGTTAGTATATTGATTTATACTGGTAGGCACATTGGTCACAATAGTTGTATTTTCATCTACTTCCAATTCTTGAATGTAGGTCTTGGAAACTTGCCCTTGCATTTGCGTACAGCAAAAGAAGAGTGTTAAGCTAATAAAATGAAGTCTCTTAAATCCTGATATCAACTTTTTTGCTATTTGAAGGTTGCTTATTTTCATAATAATTTATTTTTTCAATCTCCTTTTGGATCTTATCCAAAAGTTCGATCTTAGATTTGTAAAAGTTTAGAATTTGATCCCCGATAAATTCTTGGTACCCATTTTGCTCGATGTAAGCTTTATAATCTAAAAACTGCCCATCCATGAATTCTAATTGTTGCAACAATATCTGGAAGTCTTCAAGTTCATCTATTGGTATTGTAGCCTTAGAAAGCTTCTCTTTCTTAAGGTTTACTTGTTGAGTAAAATTATATTCTGTTAGTCCGTACTCGGCAATTATTTGTTCTTCACTTATCTCTTGGCCGGGTTGATATTTTTGAAAAAAGAAAAATGCTCCAAGCAACATAGCTATCATTGCAGCTGCAGCTTTTAAATAAATGCCTACCCTCCTATTCTTTTTTCTAAGAAGTTGATTCTCCATAGCAAGCCAGATCTTAGGATCTACCTCTTTGGGTTCCAAATGCTTCTTATTAACTTTTAAATATTGTTCGAATCGATCCATTGTTCTTTTTTCAATTTATTGCGCAATATTTTTAATGCATATCGATATTGACTTTTCGAAGTTGATACAGAGACATTTAGTGCTTCAGCAATTTCTCGATGCTTATAACCTTCCAGTAAGTAGAGTGAAAATATTTCTCTGCTCCCATCTGGTAGATCTTGAATTGCCGATTTGATCTTTTCAAAACTTATTCCCTCATACCAAGGATTTGTATCTTCTACTACAAAAGGTTCTATCTCTTCAACTTCATAAAAAGTGATCCTCTTTTTTATAGCAGTTAAACTCTTGTTTACAACTATTCTTTTTAACCACGGTCCATAATGATTTTCATCTTTCAACTGTCCGATCTTATCAAAGGAATTCAAAAAAGCTTCTTGCAATATGTCTTCAGAATCAGCTTTACTATTAGTAATTCTTTGAGAGGCGGCAAGCATTTCCTTTGCAAAGGCTTCGTACAAAGTTCTCATAGCCAAAACATCTTTTCGTTTTACTTTTTGGACTAATGATGATATATAACCAAGTTCTTTCAAGTATCGCTTTTATTCCTTTTATAAGCTCTTTCAACTATAAGATATGCAAAAGATAAAAAGGACGTAAATCCCACTAAGATTATTTTAAAATAAAAAATCTTTATGTGTTTACAATGCTTCCAAAACAAGCAATAAACACATTATTAATTAAGGCAATTGGCTTAATCTCCAATGATCTAAGCTTTTTATTAATATTCACAATAGAGAATAATACCATCTTAGAAAGGCCAAATGACAAACCATTGGTCATCCCAAATGGTCAAGTCACAGATAACATCATCACCAATTTTTCTACAAAAGGAAATATCCGATTGGAGCTCCAGGTTAGTATGCCATACGCAGAGAGTTTTCCAAAAGTAAAGTCTGTTATTGAGACACCACTTTCAAGATCTAGATATATTCTTTCAGAACCAGAGGCTCAAATAGGAATTGAAACCTATGATAGCCATAGCATTGTGCTTGCTGTTCGTCCATACATCAATCCAGATGATTATTGGGATGAGACTTTTGAAATTTATGGCCAGATCAAGCAGGCATTTAGTGAGAATGATATTAAAGCTGCTTACTCTGAAGGTGTTAAATTGGGGTCTATTGGGAATTAAGGAATAAACCATATCCGATTACGCCCTGGCCGGACAGGCTAAAGCTTCGTTCGGACAGATAAGGCAGATAAGGCAGATAAGGCAGATAAGGAGTATGGCTTATTATGCCTGAACAGGTTAATGGATTGTATAAAATTGAATCAGCTCTTTTATTCTAGGAGTTTTTTATTTTCCAAAGCCCACTTTAAAAGGCCATTTTGTTCTTTTGCCAAACCTAGCTTTTTACTGATGTTGGTTCTATGATTTGAAACTGTCTTGGGACTTATAAAGAGCATGTCGGCAATTTCAGCGGATGTCTTATGACGGGAAATTAATTTTAAGATATTAAGTTCATGTTTTGTAAGTTGATCGAAAACATCGTCTTTTTTCTGATTATGAATCATTAAATATTTTGTGAGTTCAGCGTTGACATAGACGTTTCCCTCATTGACCGTTCTGATGCAATCTAATATTTCTTTTTCACTACTTTCTTTAAGTAGATATCCTTTTGCACCAATTGCTATTGCCTTTTTAAAAAACATTTCATCCTTGAACAGTGTGAGCAAAATAAAATTGGTGGCCTGTTCTTCTTTTATGAGAATTTCGGCAACTTCCAGACCAGTCAATATAGGCATTTCAATATCCAATATGGCAACATCCGGTTTTAAAGCTTTGATTTTATCTAAGGCTTCCTTACCATTCTCCGCACTGCCGACCCAAGACATATCTGGGGATTCGGAAATAAGGTTTGTAATGCCTTTGCGGAGCATAGGATGATCGTCTGCATTAAAAACTTTTATTGACATGTATTTTCAATTTATCAATTGCTAAGATTTTGGTTTTGGAATTTTTATTTCTATGACTGTTCCATTCACTTTTCCAGGTTTAAAAACCAACTGCCCTCCTAAAGAAGATATTCTTTCATTCATTACTTTAAGACCCAAACTCTTTGAAGTGACAACTGCTATTTCATGGTCAAAACCTTTACCATTATCTCGAATGATGAAATGCAAATAATCTTCATTTTTAGTAACAGAAATATTAGCTGCAGTAGCCTCTGAGTGTTTAATTATATTACTCATAGCCTCTTGGATTGTTCTAAAAATATGTATTTCAGATTTAGGGCTTAATACATTATCAATGTCATCTATTTCTTGTGTAATAAAAATATTGGTTGATATTTCAATTTTGGTACCAATGCTTCTGATAGCATTGGAAAGACCAACCTTTTCAAGATGCAGAGGATGTAAATCTCTAGAGATTGCTCTGACCTCTTCCAGCGTTTCTCCTACGAGTATTTTATTTGACATCACAGCATCTTTTGTATTTTCAAGTTGTTTTTTAATCAACAGTAAAGATTGCCCGATCCCATCATGCAAGTCTTGGGCTATTCTTTTCCTTTCTTCTTCTTGAGCAAAAATCAAAGCTTCTGTAAAATGAATTTTATCGTTCCGTTCTTTTCTGATTTTATCATATTCAAAACCTAAAAATGTTAAGCATGCAAACAAAAAAGCCCCGCCCACTATTAACTGGTTTTTTCTTTCGATACTTGCATTCGTTGATGCCAATTGAAGTATTTTATTTTTCTGCTTTAAAATTTTCTTTTCTTTTTCTGCACTTTGATGAACGGCTTCCGCATTGGCAACGGCTTCTTTTGCTTTCATCCCATTAATAATATTTTCTAATTTATCTCTTTTCTCTAAAATACCAAGTGCTTTGTCAGATTGGTCTGTAGAAACATAAAGACTTGTCAAAAGATCATAAGCTTTCAGTTGAATTTGAGAAGCCCCATCTACAATAGCACTATTAAGTGCAGAATTTGAGACCAAAATAGCTTCATCAAAACGTTTTAAACCTTGCAAGGCAATGGATTTTTGAATTTTAGTTTGCAAGCTAAGAAGCGCATCTTCTAGTTCAAGAGATGCCGTTTGTGCTTTTTCACAATAAGTTAAAGCGGTATTAAACTCTGACATTTGATTATTAAGACTTGCAATTGTTATTTGACTTATAGTTCTAGTGGTTGGATCTTTCATCTCCTTTGCAGCTTTTAAGCCCAGCAAAGCTTCTTCTAAACCTAATCTTTGAAACTTCTTTATACTGTCTTGAAATTCTAATTTCCTTGAAGGAAAAGCATCCATTTTTAAGTCAAGTTCTTTGCCCATTCTAAAGTAAAGTTCTGCTTGCTGACTTCTGAGCAACGGCTCTTTATAAGTCATATCAGTAGAATCTACAATTGTGATGGCATGACTTAAATATATTTGAGCTTTATTTAATTCTCCAAGACTAGAATAAACAGATGAAAGACCTTCATACGGACCAATTAAAGCTCTGGAGTCAGTTTTTGTATCTTTATAAATTTGAATAGAACTTAACAAATTATTGCTTGCATTTTCCCAATCTCCAATGTTTAAATAATGCATTCCAAGAAAACGATCAACACTTGCCATTCCACGTTCATTTTCGACCCCCTCAAAAACAGTTCTAGCTAATAGCATGACCTCTACACAATCAACACCATATCCAAATTTTGACATTGCAGCACCTTTAGAACTTAACGCTCGGGCATAAGAATTTTGCCACCGTTTCTCCTTTTTGTCTTTACACCAATCAATAGCCCTATCAATTAACAAGAATGCAGTATCCTTATTTACTTGTGTGTAATTTCTACCTAATTGGATTAAACTATCTATTTGCGCTCCATTGAATATTTTGTTGGACAACATCCTATTAACATTAACAACATTGGCTTCTATACTTATCATCCCTTTTGGTGTTTTCTGAGCAATGCAATAATATGAAGTAAAAAGAATACAAAGCAATAGGACTTTTGATTTCATTGGTTTTATATTGGGGCAATCGCAAATGTTGATTACGGGCTACCTAACTCATATTACTACTTAAATTTAATAAAATTTAATTAAGCTGCTATTCCTGAATAAAAAAGAATTGCCAATTGATCAAAAGACCAATTGACAAGGTTAAACTTCATTTTCAGTTAGTAGTCCGTTTGAAAAAAATTAGTTAAAATATTTTCAAGGATAATAATTATTGCAGCGAGAAAGTAATATCTAGTTGTATTTCATTATCGCCTTTGTAATCGCTATTTTTCACACTTATCTTATTAAATTTATTAAGTGTCTTTTTAATCAAATTTGACACTTCCTCATGTGGGCTATTGAGCAATGAACAAGTAACTAATTGACCTTGATCATCTAAAACAACTTTGATTTCTGCAAGACCTTCTATACAATAGTCCTGCATAATTTGAGAATATTTTAAATTCTTGATCAGATAGGCTTTAATTTGTTTTTTAGCTGTTTTGCTATGGGCCTTATGTATAGCACTTGAATATTTTGTAGATTTATTAAGTTTATTATTTTCAAAATATGTGAATGAATCCACACTATTTTGGTTCCAAGCGATTTGCCCGTAGCAAATTTGAGATAAAATTATTGAGGCAAAAATTAAGATATATGTTTTCATAATAAATAGGTTTTAAATTATATCACAAATATACAGGCGATCCCAAAGGCTAAGTATGGGGTCTAGGTAGTGAACTTATAGGGTCTAGGCCCTAGTTAATTTAACTAGAAGTACTTTTCACTGGTATATATATTAGAAAACACAAAAATATCAATCGCAAAAAAGGGTTGTTTTATATTGAAACGGTCCTTTTTTGATTTAATAATACAGGAGACCACTCCGAAAACTCACAAAACCAAAAATGTTTCTTTTGGCGATATTTTTCATTTTCTCAATCCACTGATGCTTAGGCGTCACTAAATTTCGAAAACCAAAAATCTCATCCAAAATATTCCATTTTATGCAATTCGTCAGTTTTCAGAGTGGACTCCTACAGTATAAAACATTGATAGACGATTAAATCTTGTTTGTAGTTTATCATAAGCTCTTTGTCGATCTTTCCTTTCAGGCCTTTCCAATTGAGTTTAGTAATTACTACATGCGCTTTTTATTTTTCACTAGATAAATAGACGTCATTAATAACGGGTTACAAATTTTTTAAAAAACTTAGAACACGTGATGAGTTAAAATATAACCCGTCAAAGGTTTAAAGCTCATTAATAGAATTTAACAAATCGTTCGTCTAAACATGAATAACAAATCAAAAAATCTGTCGTCTTTTTAATGACACACCATTTTTATTTACAAACCTCTAAAAAATAAATTAATGAAAATTTTAAAACTTATCATCGTCTTCACAATCATCTCTTTACCCTTTTCTAGCCTAAAGGCTTCTGGTGATCCTTTGGTAGAAACTCCAAAAGAAATACATCAGATGCTCCAATCATCTTTGGCTGATGCGAATGCAGATGCTAAAATTTATATCACCTTCATGCTTAATAATGATAACGAAATAGTTGTTATTTCTACTAGTGACAAGACATTAGATTCTAAAATCAGACCGTTTTAAAAGAAACAACAAAAAACAAGAAGCACCAGGGCGTGCCCTGGTGCTTCTTATTTTGTTTTCAGTAAAAGATTTTTATCAAAGTCAAAGGTTTAAAAGCGTATCTACCTCACTCCTACTTCCTCATCCAATTCTTCAATAAAAGAAACGGCTTCTTTTAGATTAGACATATTAGAATCAGAAATTGGAACCAGCGGCAAACGTACATCTCGACGGCAAAGTCCTTTCAGCTCCATCGCCGCTTTTATGCCGACGGGGTTTCCTTCTATGTAGAGCCATTTGTGCAGGTGCTCGAATTTTAGGTTTATCTTTTTAGCTACCTCTATATGATTGGTTAGAATATTTCGCGTCAATGCGGACCATTCTTTTGGGTAGGCATTTCCGATTACAGAAATCACTCCATCGCCTCCAGCTGCAGTCAAGGCAAAGCAAGTTGGATCATCTCCCGAAAGGACCAGAAAATCTTTTGGTCTATTTCTTATGATCTTGGTGCCTTGTAGGATATCGCCAGAGGCTTCTTTTATGGCAATAAATTTTTCATTTCCGTTGGCAATTCTAATAGTTGTTTCTGCAGAAATATTAGAAGCTGTTCTTCCAGGTACATTATATACTATGATCGGCAACGGCGTTGTTTCTCCAATTTGCATGTAGTGCTGATAGATTCCTTCCTGGCTTGGTTTGTTGTAAGAAGGACTTGAAGACAAGATGGCATCAAATCCAGTAAAATCAAAGGTCGACAATCTTTTTTTCAAGGCAGCAGTATTATTGCCACCAAACATTCCTGCCACCAGAGGGATCCTATTGTTGTTAATCTTAATTGTAAAATCAAATATGGCTCTTGACTCAACTTCTGAAAGCGTAACCGATTCTCCTGTTGTTCCAAGGCAAACGATATAATCCGTACCCCCTGCGATCAAAAACTCAATGACATTCTCTAAAGCATCGTAATCCACCATTCCATTTTTGAAAGGAGTCACCATTGCTACACCCGTACCTCTAAACTTTTGATTTTTCATTCTTATTTTTTGACATATTATTCAAGATATGGTCAGTCGTCATTAAAAAAGTTTGCAACTTGTTGTCATTGATCTTGACCATGAGATCACCTCCATATTCATTCGCCGTAAGGCTAACCCTAAATTTAGACCTATTCATCAAATTCATGTAACCAGTGAAAGGCAAATTTGGATCAAGTAGATTATAAAATAAGTCAGCTTGATAATTATTAAAATCTCCAACAACCTCTTTCTTTGGAAGTTGAGAAAAGCCTAATTCTTTTTTTGTAAAAATGGTAGAGGGACGTTTGCCTTTTTCAAAAGATTGATCAGAATAGCATAATACACGTACATCTTTATTTTGTGTTTCTAGCTGGTGAATGAAATTATCGATCTTTTCAAGATCAAACAAGCCGGAAGTTTGATAAAGAACAGATACAGTTTCAATTTGTGTCGATCCTTTATAAAAGCGGTCAATAATTTTATTGCTATGAATAGCATTAGCTAATTCTTTATTGAATAAATACCGCTTCAGAAATGTAAACATGTGTTTTAACTATGCAATTATCCTTCTATTGCTTTGGAAGGAATGGTATTGAACTGCCCAATCTTACTATATTTCTCAATTCTTTTTTTGATTCTTTTTTCTGTGCTTAATTCTTGCAACTCAACAATTTCTTTCTTTATATGCTTCTTTAAAATCTTGATCATGCTCTCCGGATTGGTATGGGCACCTCCTAATGGTTCTTTGATGATCCCGTCGATAATCCCAAATTCAAACATGTGATCTGCAGTCAATTTTAAGCATTCTGCCGCTTCTTCTTTATGGTCCCAATTTCTCCAAAGGATGGAAGAGCAAGATTCAGGTGAAATAACAGAGTACCAGGTATTTTCTAGCATAAAAATTCTATCTCCAAGACCGATCCCGATGGCACCACCAGAAGCGCCTTCTCCAATAACGTAGCAAACGATAGGCACCTTCAACTGCGCCATTTCAAATAAATTTCTTGCAATGGCTTCAGCCTGGCCACGTTCCTCAGCTTCGATTCCAGGAAAAGCTCCTGGCGTATCAATAAGGCTAACTACTGGAAAATTAAACCTTTCGGCGAGTTTCATGAGTCTTAAGGCTTTTCTGTAGCCTTCCGGATTCGCCATGCCAAAGTTTCTGTACTGGCGCATTTTAGTGTTGACGCCCTTCTGATGACCAATAATTATACAAGTTTGCCCATCTATGTCTCCTATTCCACCAACAATGGCTTTGTCATCTTTAAAAGTCCGATCGCCATGAAGCTCGACAAAGTCTTTGCAGATGGCATTTATATAATGTAGGGAATAAGGTCTTTCAGGATGTCTAGAAAGCTGAACCTTCTGCCAGCCACTTAAATTGGTATATATTTCTTTCTGGGTAGCCTTAATTTTGCTCTCAATCTCTGTAATCATGCCACTAACATCAAGATCACCGTCTTCTCCAACTTGTTTTATTTTTTCTAGCTTTTCATACAAACTCTCGAGAGGTTTTTCAAAATCTAAGAATACCATACATAAGTAGTTGTGCTTGTGCTCCTTATGAAAAAGGGCAATAGCGAGTTTCGTTTGTTAAAAAGTGAATTCTAACAAATTTAATCATAATAAAACATCGAACTTAGATAGATGCAACTTTTTTTACATTTTTAAAGAACAATATTGCTAATTAACGAAAGGAATATTACCTTTGTCTCGCTCTGAAGGCAAACACTCGAATGAGGGTGTCAAAAAAGATAAATTTCAATAATTGTTTCTATAGTGTTAGGCCTAATTATTGTTTATATAAAGAAAATGTTGGTCTGGTAGTTCAGTTGGTTAGATGACTGAGCGATCCGAACGAAGAGAGGAAAAAAATGCTAGCAGCATTTTTTAGTGAAGGAACCGCAAACAACGGCTTGCGGCACATAGTTACAAACAAAGAAATAAAATATCCTTGAAAGTCTTGGGTATAATATATAAGAAAATGTTGGTCTGGTAGTTCAGTTGGTTAGAATACCTGCCTGTCACGCAGGGGGTCGCGAGTTCGAGTCTCGTCCAGACCGCTAAGGGGTTCTTCATGAGCCCCTTTTTTTTTGCATTCAATCCCATAAAAGTATGGGTATTAAATAGTTACAATACTTTTCGGAACTGTTGTTTCGGTATTAGTATTCACTATTCGTTTACTCTTCAGAGTTTTTTTGTACGCCTATTGTACAATTTTAGTGTGTTGTTCTTTTCTGCACAATTTTTCAAGTCACTAAAATTTTAAGACAAATGGCAAAAAAGAAAATCAAATATGCGGTTGTATATAATTACAACCGTACCAAGAAGCTAAATAAGGCCGGAGAGGCAGCAATCTATGTGCGCGCCTACCTAAAAGGCAATTCAAAATTTATCAATACTGGTATCTACATTAAGCCCAATCAATGGAATGGTGGAGGAATAGGTTTAATTAAAAACCACCCAAATTCAGCATATTTAAATGAAGCTATAAGAGACCAGGTAAGTCAATTAGAGATTTTTGAATATCAATGCTACAGAGAAGGAAGATCTATTACCCTGGACCAACTGTTAGAGTATGAAAGCAGAAACGAAAGTGTTCCTTTCGTAGATTTTTGCTTTGAACAATTAGAACTTTCAAAGAATCGAATTGTAAATAGTAGCTACACTGATCAAAGACAAACCATAAATAAGTTTAAAGAGTTCAAATCTAATATATCGATTACAGGATTATCATTTAAGGTCATAAAAGAATTTGATAACTATTTGTTTTCACTTGGCCTTGGAACCAATACAGTTGGTAAACATCATAAGAATCTGAAGAAATTCATCAACCTTGCTATGAACTTGGATTACCTCGATGTAAATAATGATCCATATAAAAAATTCAAAGTTAATCGAGAACCATCGCATAGAATATTTTTAACTGAAGAAGAATTACTTAGCATAGAAAAATTAGAGTTTTCAACAGGAAGTGATCACCTTATAATGATCAGAGACTTCTTCCTTTTTATGTGTTGGACCGGATTAAGATATACTGATGCATCAAAGTTAACAGCCCATAATTTTAGCGAATCAGAACAAGGAATAATTCTTCAGTTCAAGTCAACCAAAACACGAAAACCCCATACTTTAAAACTTAGGAAATTGTTTGGAGGAAAACCAGATACTCTTATTAGTTCATACCTAACTAAATTCGATTCCTTCTACTATGATGATCCTGAAAATCCGAGGCAAATATTTTTCGGGTTAACAAATCAACATGTAAATAGGGAGTTGAAGACCTTGGTTGCTGACTTAAAAATAAGACTAGAAGTAAAAACTAAAATAAGTTGCCACGTAGCTAGACATTCTTTCGGAACTATATTGGCAGGTAAAATTAAAACTGCTATTTTGCAGAAATTAATGCAGCACTCTAACATAAGAGAAACTATGAGATATGTTCATTTAAATCAAGAATTCATAGATAAAGAATTGGATAAAGTAAATTGGTAATGAGCAAAGAAAAAAAGATATCTGTCACACCGTTTTTAAGCAAAAAGGTTAAACCGAAAAATGATGGTGAAGAAATTCTCTATCCAATTTACTTAAGAATTTCTTATGACAGAATTAATAATCAAATACCTGCAAATCTTGATGATACCATGATTGCTACTACTTCTAAGGGAATTATATCTTCAGAATTGATTGAATATGTTTCCGAACCGATGTTTGAAAGAATTATATCAAGATTGAAATTAGTATTTTTAGGGGAGAAGGTACAATATTCAAATGAAGAATTTGATATTGATAAACCACTTTCACCACAAATTATTGAAGAATCAATTGTAGATTCTTTATTCGATTTGATAAATTACATAAAAGAAATAATCAAGTTTGAAATTTCCATTTACAAAGAAAATTTTACATTAAGCAAGTTTGGTAAAAGGCTTAAACACTATCGCAAACCTGTAGTTGATCATCTTCATTATTTTTACTACAGAAATTTAGATTCAGTAGTAAAAAAGAAATTAAATAGGTTCGAAATAAATAGGTTCGAAAATTATAAATTCAAAAAAAGAGAGCAATTTTTTCGTCAGTTTATATTTATTTATGAAAATCATTCAAAAATAATTGATGATTCAATATGGTTAGATCTTAGAACATTTATTGATCTCTTAAATCTAAAACCAGCTAATTCTAATTTCAAATATTTATCGGATTGGATTTTTAAAAGAGATCAAGCTCAAAAACAATTCCCTAAATTTCCATCAAAAAAACAATTCAAACCTAATTTTTACCCCTGCCCAAAAGAGATTGAAGAAGAAATATGGACCAAACTGAATAAAATTAGTAGAAAAAAGTCCATAAATAATCTCTTACAATTCATTGATAATCAAATGTAAAAGCAAAGGAAAAAAATTTATTTCACTTGCGTGGTATTTTTATTTGGATTTCCCACACATTTTGTTCTACCTTAGAGTGCAGAAAAGAACAATACCTAATTGTTCTATTTAATAAACTCTAAATAAAAGTCCTATGAAGATTTTAGAAGAAATCTCAGATGTGAAACATCAACTCAAAGAGATTAAGGATCTCCTTTCAAAAAAGGAAAGTGAATCCAACATTCTCACAGCACAAGAAACCTGTCAATTTTTAAAAATCGATAGAAGCACTTTTGATCGATGGAGGAAACTTGGTTTACTTCAAGTGTACAGCATAAATAGCCGATTGTACACAAAGAAAAATGAAATACTTGACGCACTTAAAAGTGATATAATCCAAATCAATGACTGCAACAAAAAATAATCCATCCGTCGTGATCCCTCCTCCAAAAGCAAGATTGAAATCTCCAATGTCAATTGTGGAAGGAGTTAAAAACAATCGAATAATAAAACAAGTAACATATGAGGAGCAAAGGGATCGTATGTTGAATGATGAGGATTTAAAAAAGAAGACCGAACTTTTAAGAAGTTATCTTGATGGCGATGATAAGATAAAGTATAACAAAGGAAAAGAATCGTTTCTTGGTTTTATATCTGGT
>ENA-ORXM01000269-ORXM01000269.1-marine-metagenome-genome-assembly--contig:-NODE-269-length-102652-cov-18.381321_pt1 | contig 102652 bp, 81 predicted proteins | sample MGYA00237867_ERZ511480 | MGnify/ENA primary metagenome ERZ511480 (study PRJEB26309, sample SAMN06266103) | marine metagenome | isolation source: Algal blade | place: United Kingdom:Sidmouth, United...
TTACATGCTTATTATCTTTTACAGTAATAAGCCTTTCTTTCGCTCAATTAAAAGTGGTAGCTCCCGACGGTAACGTTAACATTGGCGCTATTGGTTCCATATCAGCAATAAAAAAATTAAACATAGAAGGTGGTCTTGCTGTTGGAAAAGGTAATGCTCAAGCCTCATTCGAATGTGCAGAAAGTGCTCCTGGTAGTGGGACTTGGCAAACATCGTTTGTCCATAATGGAAATGGAAAATTCTTATTGAGAACTTTCAAACCAAGCTCTGAAATTCAAATATTAGGAAAAAACGCCAATAATAGAAACCGAACAGCTTTTATTATGAAAGCAGATGGTAAAGTAGGTATAGGAACTGCAACTCCTAGAGCAGACATGGAATTGAAAGGTAGCGTAGCAATGAAAGCATCTTCTGGAATGTGGGTAGGTCCTTCTGATTTAAGACTTAAAAGCAAAGTAGAACCTTACAAAAAAGGTATTGATGCAATTTTAAATTTAAATCCTGTAACTTACAACTACAATGGAAAAGGTGGTATTGAAGATACTGAAACTACACATGTAGGTTTAGTAGCTCAAGAATATCAAAAAGTAGCACCTGACGCTGTTTCAAGTTTCATTTATAGAGATTATGAGGAAATTGATAACGCAAACGGTGGAATGTCATACAAATATGGTGCTGAAGAGGAATATTTAAAAATGGATCCAACACCAATTTTGTATATGTTAGTTAATGCAGTTAAAGACCAACAAGAGATCATCAATAATTTGGAATCTCAAGTTCAAAAAATTTCAAATGGTGGTGTTAATTCTTCTCCAGTTTCTGATCATGTACATTACAGTACAGTAGTTTTAAATGGACAAGATAACAAAGCGATGTTAGCTCAAAATGCACCTAATCCATTTACAAGAAATACTAAGATTGATTATTTCATTCCGTCTAACAGTAAAGTAGCTTCATTGTCTTTTACTGATATTACAGGTAAAGAAGTTAAGAGACTTAATATTGAGCATACTGGACTTGGTGCTTTAGATGTTTCTATTGCAGATATGCCAATAGGTATCTATTCTTACTCATTAGTAATTGATGGATCAGTTATTGCTTCTAAGAAAATGGTTTTAAGTAAATAATAATTTAACCAAAATAATATTTGAATAGGGTTGTTTTATCAAACAACCCTATTTTTTTGTCTAAGTGTAACTTGCTTTATAAGAGCAAAATCTCGTGGATATGCTTTAAAACATCACCCAATATTTGAAATGAGCGTGAAACTGTAGAAATTGAGTTCAATTTTTTTTTGCTAAAAGAATTAATAAATAACGTAATAAGTATGAAAGCAATTTTTTTCTCTGCCAAATTATTAATAACTTCATTTTTTTTCAAAATCAAATTTTTATTTGAATGAGGCATTAATGGAGGATAAACAATTTTATATTCATATTGGTATTCATAAAACTGGTACAACAAGTGTTCAAAGAATGTTTTTTTTGAATCGACCTTACTTTGAAAATTTAGGTTTGTTGTACCCAACCAAATCTATATGGCGTGGTGGGCACCATAATATTGCTTGGCAAATTTTAAAGGATGAAAGGTTTAATGATAACTATGGGGACATTGATAATTTAAAAAATGAAATTGAAAAGAAATATGTATCAAAGTGCTTACTAAGTTCTGAAGATTTTTCACGTTTCGGTTTTATGGATGTTGAAAAATTATACCAACTTTTTAAAAAGTACAAACCAAAAGTAATAATTAGTATACGGAATCAATTTGATTATATAGTGTCCTCTTGGTCAACCGTAGTTAGAAATGAAAGTACTGATGCCTCTTTTAATCAATACTATAAGTTTTGTATGAGAAAAAGGCTTAATCTTTTAAAATATGATATTTTTCTAAAAAGTTGGGAAGAGGTTTTTGGCCAAGAAAATATACTGATTAATATTTACAATAAAGGCCTTGGATTAAATTTATATAAGAATTTTTTAAAAATATTATTGTTGCGGAATGATATTGAAGAACTAAATATTACTGAACGGGTAAATGAAAGTTTGCCGCTTCAAGAGCTAAATGTTATAAGGATACTCAATAAGAATAAGTTAGGTTTAGAGAATAAAAAGAGAACACCGTTTATTGAAGATTTAATTTTTGAAATTAACCAAAATTACGTAGTCAGAAAAAGCATTGTTGAACCCAAAAATAGGCTACGTTTACGCAAGGAGACTGATGATTTTTTTGAAGAATCTAATCATAAAGTAGCCTTAGAGTATTTTAATAGAGAAAGGTTATTTTTGGAATAAAACTATTTCTAATTAAAGTTGTTGAATTAGGTTTAAATACTCGTGTTTTAATGTAAACAAGTTAAGCATCATCTAGAATATCTCTAAAGTTGTTGAAACAACAGATGTTGAATATTTACTCTTTTAAAGCAAAAAATATGCAAACTACTATTACGTGGTATAACTGTAATTAAAGCTATACTCTTCAAAATCAATTTTATAAATCTTTCTAACTTTTTCTTCTAGTTCAAAATTATAAAAGCTTTTATATAGAGGTCGATTTTTTTTTATTGCAACTGAAAAAGTGCTAAAGCCACAAAAAGTATCTTTATCAGTGTCCGTTCTTTTTGAGCTGTGATGGTTAGATTGAGCCAATCTATCTATATTTTTGCTTTTTTTAAAATTATGTATTTTTTCTAATTTGAGTAGTTCTTTTATTGAGTCTTTTAAATAGATGATATGGTCAAATTTTATTCTTTTTTCAATAAAATGAAATTGTTGCCTCCAATGTATATTACAACTATTAATATCAATTTTTTCCAGTAAATTTAAAAATTCAGCAAAAGAATAATCCATTTTTTGGTAACCAATTCCGAAATTATTGTTAATTTCTTTGTGATTATTAGACAACATTTCTAAAAAATGAATATAAGAACTTACGGCCCTTTCAAATGGATTTCTAATAACTTTGATTTTTAAAAAATCTTTGCCTTCGTGTTTTATAAATCTTTTTTCACTTTCAATGAAGTGTTTTGATTTTGAATATACCATCCATCTGTATCTATGAACAAAAGGATGAAAATCTAATGCGGCTGTTAGTTGGTCAATTTGATTGAAAAACCATTTAACAATAAACGTACAACCAGATTTGGCGCAGAAAAACACAGCTAATCTTTTGTTTAAGCATATGACCGGTTTAGGATTATGGGAATAATATATTTTATCAAAAGATTGCTGTTTATTTATCATTTATTTTAAATTTCAGTACCTCCAAATTAATAATATATTGATAATTTACTTAAAAAGGCTTAATTTGGTAAAAAAGCAAAATTACTATCTTTCAGAGATAACTACCAATTAAGCTATTGATTATTTTTTGCAACATTTTTCAAAATAGTAGATATTGTATTACGCCTAACAAAACAATGATGAGATGATCTCTATAATGCAATGCCCTTTACAATGAGAAATCATAAGCGGAGAAAATAGACCTTTGTAATAATTTAACATTTATACCGCACAATTAGATGATCAATACTGTTAAAATAAGTAACTATTTTATCCTATCCCCTAAAGATTAAAGGAACAATGGAAATCAGTAAATAGAAGAAATTTGGGTGTTTTCCTACAATTAGTTTAAAATTATAATATAAAAGTTTAAAAAATTTTAGTTGGCAACAGAGCCTAAACTTAAATCTTTCAACATTCTAACACTCTCAAAAAGCCCTTACAATACATTTTTTGTGAGCATAGAAATATGGAAAACGAAATTACACTTATTAATTTATGATTTGCTTATATTTGTAATTTAAATAAATGTAATATTTTTGCAAGTATCTTACTTTTTAATTGAATATAAAAAGTAAAACTGTAATAATTTATCATATAACAATTTATTTTGAACAACTTAGCCATATTAGATCTCGGTACAAATACTTTTCATTTATTAATTGTTGAGGTATTAGGCAATACTTATACGGTGTTGTATAAAGAAAAGCAGTTTGTAAAATTGGGAGAATTTGGCCTGCATCATTTAAATGAAAAAGTAATAAACAGAGCAGCTGGGGTAATAGAATATTATAATGAAAAGCTAATTGAACATAAAGTAAATGATGCGATAATATTTGGTACTGCAGGTTTAAGAATGGCTGATAACACTAAATCTTTAATTGATAAAATTGAAACTATTACTTCTTATAAAGTTAAAATAATTAGCGGAATAAATGAAGCAAAACTAATTTATTACGGTGTGAAACAAAGCCTACCCAACTTGGCAAAAAATTACCTAATAATGGATATTGGCGGGGGAAGTGTTGAATTTATTTTGGCAGATAACTTAGGAGTGCTTTGGGCGCAAAGCTTTAACATTGGTGTATCTTTATTAAAGAACAAATATCATACAACAGAACCTATTAAAAAACATCAAGCAGAAGAATTGTATAATTTTTTAGAAGAGGAGTTGCAACCTTTGAAAAATGCACTACAAAAGTATAAAACGGATACTTTAATTGGTGCTTCTGGCTCATTTGATACAATAGCTGATATGAGTATAAACTTGCCTCTAAAAGATGGCTTTGTGCAGTTGCCCTTAAAAGACTATGAGCTAATTAAAAAAGATTTAATTGCTAAAACCTATTTAGAAAGGTTGAATACGGAGAATTTGGTAAACCAAAGAGCCGATATGATTGTAGTGGCTTTACTACTAATTGAATTTGTGCTTAAAACACTTGAAATAAAGCAAATGTACAAATCTGACTTTGCATTAAAAGAAGGTATTATTTGGGCTTGTTTAAATGAACCCGAATATCTAAAAACACTTTAAACTTACAACAAAATACCTGCAATCGCAGCCGTTAACAAACAAGCAACTGTACCGCCAATTAAGGCTTTAATACCTAATTCTGATAGTGTTTTTCGTTGAGAAGGAGCAATGGCACTTATACCTCCAATTTGAATACCAATAGATGCAAAATTGGCAAAGCCGCATAAAGCATAGGTAGCTATAACGGCCGAATTAGGATCGGTTAGCAAACTATTACTTTTCATTTCACCTAAAGTAACGTAGGCGAAAAATTCATTTAAAACTGTCTTTTCACCAATTACTTGGCCTATCAGCATAATATCAGAAGAAGTAACGCCTAACAACCAGGCGATGGGCGCAAACAAAAAACCAAACAAAAATTGAAGATTAAAGCAAGTATATCGGTTATCTGTGGCATTGGCAACTACATCATTTAAGCCAGTTAATTCACCTATATAACCAATCATACCATTAAACATGGCCACAAAAGCGGTAAATACCAATAGCATTGCGCCAACATTAAAAGCTAATTTTAATCCATCACTAGTGCCATTAGCAATTGCATCTAACACGTTAGCACCAATTTTTTCTTTCGGAATTTTAAGATCGCGAACAACATTATCGCTCGTTTCTGGAAATAAAATTTTTGCTGCTACTAAAGCTGCTGGTGCCGACATAATAGAGGCAGAAAGTAAATGCTTTGCAAAAGCAGCCTGATCTGCTGGATTGTCTCCGCCCAACAAACCTACATAAGCACCAAAAACGCCACCTGCTATAGTTGCCATTCCGCCCGTCATTAAAGCCATAATTTCAGATTTGCTCATATCATCTAAATAAGGCTTAACTACCAATGGGGCTTCGGTTTGACCAATAAAAACGTTGGCGGCAGCAGCTAAACTTTCTGCACCTGTAAGGCGCATAGTTTTGTTCATTAACCAAGCAAAAGCATATACTATTATTTGTAAGATGCCTAAGTAATATAACAGCGACGACAAAGCAGAAAAGAATAAAATAGTAGGCAATACTTTAAAAGCAAAAATATAACCAACACTAAAAAGTTCGCCAGTAATGCCATTTGTAACCTGAGTAACTGTAGGCCATTTTCCTAAAACAAACTCTGCACCTGCATCGGTATAGCTTAATAATTTTACAAAACCGTTGGCAATAAATTGGAACGCACCTTCAACAAAAGGCACTTTTAAAACCAAAAAACCAAACATTAACTGCAATAGCATACCACTAATTACTAAACGCCAGTCAATATCATTTCTGCTATTACTTAATAAGTAACAGATACCTAGCAAAACAAAAACGCCTAATATGGCTTGTACAATTGTCATTTATAATTTGGCTTTAAAATTTGAAATATAAAAGTACAAAAAATCAAAAGCTCAATCTTATTTTACTTTTCTGTTTTTTAATAATTTTATTTAGTTTTGTTAAAAGTAAATTTTCTTTTTTAAGAAAAATAGAATATTATGTAATCATAACTATTTCAATTTTATTTTGAGAAATTAGCATTTTACAGAGTACAGCAATTTCTCGTTTATTATTTATTACAAGTTGTTAAGAAAATAATTTCACAAAAAGGAAAAACTGTCGCACAGCCGAATTTCAGCAGTCAAATCAATAAATAAAACTCATATTTTTATGCTATTCAATTCATTTGAATATTTACTATTTTTTCCACTAGTTTTTCTACTATACTGGATTATTGCAGACAATAGCATAAAAATAAGGAATTTATTTTTGTTGCTGTGTAGCTATTTTTTTTACGGTTGCTGGGATTGGCGATTCCTATCTCTAATTATTTTAAGTAGTTGCTTAGATTTTTTTTTGGGCCTAAAAATAGCGAATACAGAGCAAGAAAGTAAAAGAAAATTATTACTGGGTTTAAGCTTAGTTTTTAACCTAGGTATGTTAAGTGTTTTTAAGTATTACAATTTTTTTATTGAAAGCTTTGAAAGTGTTTCAGCATTTTTTGGGCTAACATTTAACCTTATTACTATAAACATAATTTTACCAATTGGTATTAGTTTTTATACATTTCAAACCCTTAGTTATACAATAGATGTGTATAGAAGGCAAATAACTCCTTCAACAGATATTATTGCTTTTTTTACATTTGTTAGTTTTTTTCCACAATTAGTAGCTGGACCAATTGAACGTGCCAAAAATTTACTCCCCCAATTTTATAATCGCCATAGTTTTGATTATGCGAAAGCGGTTGATGGAACAAGACAAATTTTGTGGGGATTTTTTAAAAAGGTTGTAATTGCAGATAACTGCGCGCTTTATGTTGATGCAATATTTAATAATTACGCAAATTACAGTTCATTAACTTTAATTGTCGGTACTGTTTTATTTGCATTTCAAATTTATTGTGATTTTAGCGGCTATAGCGACATTGCAATTGGTACTGCTAAATTATTAGGTTTTAATTTAAAACAAAACTTCGCTTTTCCATATTTTAGTAGAGATATAGCTGAATTTTGGAGAAGATGGCATATTTCACTTTCAACTTGGTTTAGAGATTATTTGTACATTCCTCTTGGTGGAAGTATGGTTACAAAACCCAAAGTAATGCGAAACATTATTATAATATTTGTTGTAAGTGGTTTTTGGCACGGAGCAAATTGGACCTTTATTGTTTGGGGGTTTTTAAATGCATTATACTTTTTACCACAATGGCTTAGAAATACGAACAGGCGATTTCTTAGAACAGTAGCTGAAAATAGAATATTGCCAAGTATAGCAGAAGTAATAAACATAACAACTACTTTTACTTTAACTTGTATAGCTTGGGTGTTTTTTAGAGCTAAAAATGTTACAGAGGCTGTAGAATATATTATTGATATATTTAGTTTTAGATTTTCGAGCACTGCAAATATTACTAAAGCTGTTGGCGATACTTATTTAAAATTTACACTACCAGTTGCAATTTTTATATTAATTAATTTTGAGTGGTACAACAGAGCAGAACAACATGGATTAAGCAAAAAAAGTAAATATTCTTTTGTTAGATGGAGTATTTATGTTTTGCTTGTGCTTGCCATTATTCAATACTTTGGTACCGAACAGAGTTTTATTTATTTTCAATTTTAAACACAATATGACTAAATATTTGACAAAAAATTTCCTGTTCTGCTTATTTATAATAGTGAATTTACAAATTATAAAAAAATCTGTTCCTTTTTATTGGGGAAATAAGCTGTTTGCACAAAAAATTGATTTTTTGCAGAACGCCAATGAAAATTATGATTGTTTTTTTGTAGGCTCCAGTTTAACCAGTAGACACGTAATTCCTAAGATAATAAACCGAGATACTAAACTAACATCTTACAATTTAGGCACTGGTAGCCAGTTTAAATTAGAAACGAGTTATTTGATAGATCATTTAATAAACAGTTATGATTTTATTGACAAAGAAGATCTAATTATTTTAGATAGAGGCGTTCGTCGAATAAAAGATATAGACGATGTGAATTTACACACAATAAGATCAAAATATTATTTAGATCTTAAGAGGTTGAAAATAGGTTTAGCATATTACATTAAACAGAAAAATTTTAATCAAATATATAACCATATATTGTCATATTTCGAAAACCAGCTTTGCATTGGAGAATTAATAAAAATTTCAGAAATTCATTTTAAAGGGTTTGGGAATCTTTCAAAATTTGAAGTAGATCAATTAGGGTTCTATTCAATGGGTCAGCATCAAAAAGTTTTAAATTCGCAGAGGTTAAAAAGCCTAAACGAAAAATTTAAAGCAGCGGTAAAAGAGGGGAAGCATAACAACAGGAAGCTAAAGGAAATAAAAATTATAGAATATGAATTTAATTTAAACCATAAAAAAACTTATATAAATTACGGCAACCCTATTACAAACAATACCCTTTATTTTGATAAAACTCATTATACTTTGAAAGGGGCTGAAAAATATACTAGCCTATTGGTAAAGGAATTAAATAATAATTTTGACTAAATTATTGCAAAATTAAGTTTGCAAAACGCCTACATTAAACTGTTTTTCAATTGGGGCTTGGTTTGCTGCTTCAATGCCTGTTGCAATAATATTTCTAGTATCTGCTGGGTCAACAATATCATCTACCCAAAGCCTGGCTGCTGCATAATAAGCCTTAGTTTGTTTGTCGTAACGGTCGGTTATTTTTTTCAATAAAGCTTTTTGCTCTTCATCGCTAACAACTTCTCCTTTTGCTTTTTTTGAACTAACCTGTATTTGTAACAATGTTTTTGCAGCTTGCGAACCGCCCATTACCGCTATTTTTGCAGTAGGCCAAGCAAAAATTAGCCTCGGATCGTAAGCTTTACCACACATAGCATAGTTACCTGCACCATAAGAATTACCAACAATAAAAGTAAACTTTGGCACTACTGAGTTAGACACCGCACTCACTAATTTTGCACCATCTTTAATAATACCGCCTTGCTCAGAGCGAGACCCAACCATAAAACCAGTAACATCTTGCAAAAATACCAAAGGAATTTTCTTTTGATTGCAGTTCATAATAAACCGTGCAGCTTTATCAGCACTATCACTATAAATAACGCCACCAAACTGCATTTCTCCTTTTTTCGATTTTACAATTTCGCGTTGATTAGCTACAATGCCAACTGCCCAACCTTCAACTCTGGCATAACCACAAACTATCGATTGACCGTAACCTTCCTTATATTCAGTAAAAGAATCAGCGTCAATTATGCCTTTAACTAACTCCCGCATTTCATAAGGTTTTTTTCCACCTTCAGAAAAAATACCATACATTTTTTTGGGTTCATAAGCTGGCTTAACTGCCGCCACTTTGCTAAAACCAGCTGTTTTTACTGCCCCAAATTTATCTACTAAATCTCTAATGGTTTTTAAGCAAGTCTCATCATTGGGCATTTTATAATCGGTTACACCAGATATTTCGGAGTGAGTAGCAGCCCCGCCCAAAGTTTCAATATCTACTTCTTCCCCAATTGCAGACTTTACCAAATAAGGGCCCGCCAAAAATACGGAACCTGTTCCCTCAACAATTAAAGCCTCATCCGACATAATTGGCAAATAAGCACCGCCTGCAACACAAGGCCCCATAATAGCTGCAATTTGCGGAATACCTTTGGAAGATATAATTGCGTTGTTTCTAAAAATTCTTCCAAAATGTTCTTTATCAGGAAAAATTTCATCTTGCATAGGCAAAAACACGCCAGCACTATCCACTAAATATATTAGTGGTAATCGGTTTTCAATTGCAATTTCTTGCGCCCGTAAATTCTTTTTACCCGTCATTGGAAACCAAGCACCTGCTTTTACTGTAGCATCATTTGCAATTACCATACATAGGCGATTGTTAATTCTACCAATACCAGTTACCACGCCTGCGCTTGGTGCGCCACCATATTCGGCATACATACCATCAGCTGCCAAAGTGCCTATTTCTAAAAACCGACTATTTTTATCGGTTAACAAGGCAATTCTTTCCCGTGCAGTTAATTTACCTTTACTATGGTGCTTATCTATTCTTTTTTTGCCTCCACCCAAATGCGCATCGGCAACCTTACGCTGCCAATTGCTAATTAGCAAGCGCATGGCATCATCGTTTTTATTAAAATTTAAATCAATTGCTGCTTTACTCATAACTGCTCAAATATACGTTTTTAAGCCGCTTTTTTTAAATTAGTAAATTTTAACAATTTTTTGTATATTTGATTATGTATCAAGGGTATGAAACGTACAGTTTTTTACGATTATTATTGCCACTAATTGCTGGCATAGTAGGCTATTTATTCTTAGGTATTACTATTCCTTGGGTTGTTATTTTGTTGTTGTTAAACTTCTTTATTTTATTTGGAATTGCAGTAATCAACAAGTTAAGTATATCAATAAATGCTTCATTTGTTTTTGGTATTAGCTTAAATCTTTTTCTATTTTTTACAGGTAACTATTTAAGTAGCAGTTTTGATTTAAGTAACAAAGATGATTTTTTTGCTATCCACAAAAATAATAGTGATTACCTAAAACTTAAAATTGAAGAACCCTTTGTTAAAAAGGGAACGTACTATAAATCAACAGCTTCCATACTTGCATCTTATAAAAACGAAATTGCTAATACAGCATCTGGTAAAACCTATATTAATATAAAAAATGAAGAAATATTATCGCTACCTAAATATGGCGATGTTTTGCTGTTAAAGAATAAGCTATTTGAAATTGAAGGGCCTAAAAACTTGGGAGAGTTTAATTACAAACGCTATTCTAATTTAAAGCAAATACATTTTCAAACTTTTTTAAAAGCCGGTGATTATACAATTGTTTGTGAAGCCTGTGGTTCAAAATTATGGACTAACATTTATCAACTAAGAGGTCAATTAGTAAATGCATTAATTAAAAATATTGACGATGAAACTTCATTAGCAATTACCTCTGCTTTATTGTTGGGCCAAAAAAACTTTCTAACCAAAACCGTAAAAAGCACTTTTGCAAATACTGGGGCAATGCACATATTAGCGGTTTCTGGTTTGCATGTTGGTATTTTATTTTTAATGCTCAACTTTTTGTTTAAGCCAATTGCACACGGCAGATGGGGCAGAGCATTAGCAGCAATATTGAGTATTTTAATAATATGGATTTATGCAGGTGTTACTGGTTTTTCCGCTTCGGTAACTAGAGCTTCGTTAATGTTTAGCTTATTTTTGGTAGCCGAAATAGTAAACAGAGATAAAAATACCTATAATATTTTGGCTGCTTCCGCCTTTTTAATTCTGCTATACCAACCTAATATGCTGGCCGAAGTAGGTTTTCAATTGAGTTATGCGGCAGTATTTTCAATTGTAACTTTATATCCATACATATTTAAATGGTTTGTATTTAAAAGTAAAACGATTAATTTCTTCTGGTCTATTTCAGCTGTTTCTATTGCGGCCCAAATTGGTACCGTGCCAATAAGCTTGTATTATTTTCAGCAATTCCCAACTACTTTTTTGTTTTCCAATTTGTTAGCGATACCGGCAGCTACTACTATTTTTGTTAGTGGCATTTCAATTTTGATTAGTAGTTTTATTGCACCTCCGCTTGCTGCTTTTATAGGTAAATTTTTAGAAATTGTAATTTATGCCTTACACTTTGGTCTTTCTTTATTGAATAAATTGCCACTTTCAACAGTTGAGTTTAACAGCTTTACCTCTTATTTTCCTTTATTAATGTTTTTGTTTTTTATAGGATCAATAATATGGATAATCAATCAAAACAGAAAAGCCTTATGGCTGGCTGCCCTTAGTTTTTTTCTGCTTTGTAGCAGCAACGCCTTGGAAAAATGGAACAGCTATAATGAAGAAAAACTGTTAGTCTATAATAATAAAAAAGGCTTAATAATGGAGACACTCGCAACAGGCAAATCAATAGGTAGTATTAGCAGCAATGGTATAGAAACAAGTTTTTCATATTTTACAAAGCCTGTAAATCGACATTTTCAAATTAACGAACAGTTCAATTTTGCTTATCCAAATGTTCAAAATTTATATCAAATAAAAGATAAAACCATTTTACTATTAACTAATGAAGTTAACTTGAAAGACTTTCCAAAAGAAATTGGAGTAGATGTATTGATAATCGAAAACAATCCATATCTCTCTAATTTTGAGGAATTTATAAATAAATATAAATTTAAAGAAGTAATTGTTACCGCAAATAATAACAATCCGAAATTTTATTTAGATCAATTTAAAAATCACAATATAAAAAGTTATTCGGTTAAAGAAAAAGGAATGTATGTTGCCAATTTAGACTAAATAGCTCGCAATCATCCTTTTGCAATAAAGCTTAGTTTTTGAAAAACCCTATCAACCCAATGTTCTGGTTTATTTATTTTCATTAAATATTCGGAGGCCTCTTGCTTTGTAATTATTTGATGTTGGTTCAATTCCCAATCAGAATGGTAGCCTAATAAATCCAAAGCTGGTTGGTAAATTGGTTTTAGTAAAGCAATGTCTTCTGGGGTAAACCAGTTTTTCCAATTGTTAAGTTTAGTGGTTCTTTTTACTCTATTTAAAGTGAAATTATTCTTCGGATTTTTTGATAAATCAAAACTTAAATATTTTTCCAAATCAGTTTTATTATCGCTAATAAAGTCTTCATACTTTAAAACAAACCAACTTTTTTTTAGGGATTTTATAGTATTAATTAAATTTTGAGCTATTCTTTTTTCCTCGTTTAAGTAAGTTTTTAAGTTAAACGAACATTCAATTATTTTATAAAAAGGTATTGCGCCAGGCTCACTTTCTTTCAATAAAATGGTGCTTAATGTTTTACTAAACTTTTGTTGGCTTCTTTTATGTTTATAGTACCATCTATACAAAAAAGCAGAGATCAAACGATCTCTCGGATCTCTAACAATCCATATTTTTTTATTGTAATAGTTTTGTATGGTATCTATTTCGGTATTTTGTCTTGAATAATGTAAACATTTACAAATTACATTACTTCTTGCTGCAGTTGTTTCCTTATGAAACGCTATATCTGTTAAACCTTTAAAAGCATTTGGCTCAAAAAAAATTTTTGAATTTTTTAAGTTGGCGTCAAGCTTATAGGTTAAAAAAGTAGTACCACTTTTTGGTAAACCAATAATTAAAATTTTAAGTGGCTTTTTTATATTACTATAATTTATTCTTCCGCTGCTTTCTTTTCAATTGTTTCTTTTAGTTGATCAACTTTAGTCTCAACCGTATCATCTACTGATTCACCTTCGATGGTGGTAGTTTCCTCAACTTTATTTACTTCTTCAACAACCTTACTTTCAGCTTGTATGGCTTCTTCAACTTTGTTTACTTCTTCAACAACCTTAATTTCAGTTTGTGTAGTTTCCTCAACTTTGTTTACTTCTTCAACAACCTTAGTTTCAGCTTGTATGGTTTCTTCAACTTTGTTTACTTCTTCAGCAACTTCACTTTCGGTTTGTGCAGTTTCAGCTGTTTTGTTTACTTCTTCAACAACCTTAATTTCAGCTTGTGCGGTTTCCTCAACTTTGTTTACTTCTTCAACAACCTTAATTTCAGTTTGTATAGTTTCCTCAACTTTGTTTACTTCTTCAGCAACTTCACTTTCAGTTTGTGCAGTTTCCTCAACTTTGTTTACTTCTTCAACAACCTTACTTTCGCTTTGTGCAGTTTCGTCAACTTTGTTTACTTCTTCAGCAACCTTACTTTCAGCTTGTGCAGTTTCTTCAATTTTGCTCACTTCTTCAGCAACCTTACTTTCGGGTTGTGCAGTTTCCTCTGTTTTGCTTACTTCTTCGGCAACTGTTTCCCCAGCCTCAGCTTTAATATCAGGGGTTGCAACTATGGGCGTAACTACCGTTTCTTCCTTAGTTAAAGTTTCATTTGAAACAGTTTTTACTTCAGCGTTTGCATCTTTCTTAGGTTGCTCTTCAACGGTTTCGGTTTCTTCATTTAAAGCTTCAACTTTTGGTGTAACATTAGCCGTAGGTGGTTCAGTTTGTTTTAATGGTGTTTTCGCAACTGCTACCGCTTCTTTGCCCACTTCAGCCGCAACTGCTGCAGGCTTAGCTGCCGTTTTAGGTTTTGATTCTATTTGTACTTTTTTAGCCTTAGGTAATTTGTCCGATTTTTTTTCTAACTCTTTTAAGGTAAGATACATATCGTGCAGCTTTTGCTCTTTACTTACTATCCTATCTTCTATTAATTTTAATTTTGCACTACGTAATTGATACTCTAATTGTGTGGTACTATTTTTATTTATTCTTCCGCTTTGATACGAAATGCTATCCTTGTCTCTCTTTATAGAAGATTCCATTTTGCCGATAGCATTTTTTAAACCACCAATTCTTGAGGTGATTCTGCTGCCTACATTAGATTGTATATTTGCTTTTAATGCACCAAAAGCTTCATTAAATTTCAATCGTAATGCATTTCTATCTCTTGGCGTCATTTCCTGGCCTTTTGCCTCTTGTTGAAAGGCCAAAAGTTTATCCCACAATTTTCTGGTGTGGCGTTCGGTACCAATTTTTTCTAAAACTTCTGTAACCTTGCTTCTTATAGCAACCATATTGGTTTTAGAAATTTCTAAATATTTTGATTTTTCTGCATTCTGAAGTTTCTTTAACTCGTCAAAAACCTCATCAATTGCTTTTCTAAGCTCAGTAGTTTGTTCTCTTTTTATATTTCTATCTAAAGTATTTTCTTTTATACTTTTACTAACATCTTTGGCTTCTGCCCAAACAGCCGAGCTGTACACGGTAAGGTTGCCAACTCTTACCTTTAGTTGCTCTATTTGCTGCTTAATATGCTCATACAATCGATATGAAAGTACCCGTACTCGCCACTCTTGCTCTGCAATTTTTATAACATCCGTTTTGGGGGTTTTAAGCCCTTCTGGCAGCATATTTTCTTCAGAAATTCCTCGTTCTACTAAAGTAAAGGGTTGTGGAAAGCTATCTTCAGCACCATCTTTCCAATCTCTAAACAATTCTTTTACAAAGGCTTCGTCTATTCCCTTTTTAGGAAACGTCCACAGCTTAATAATATCTGAATTTTGATGTAATCGGATGGCTATTAAAACATCCGTATCTTTTTCATCTTGGCCCCAAATAACAATTCTATCTTTCATTCTTCTTAACTAAACTATATATGTAGAATAAGCACGTAGCTTTTTACTATTAAAATTAAAATGTTTTTTTTATGATGTTTAAATGCTTCTTCGAGTCAAGTTTTCAGTACGAATATAAAAATGTTATTGTAAACTCTAAAAAAAGCAACGCTTTGAAAATAAATTTTTATATTTGTAATATGTTAAAAAAATAAACTTCGGCCATAAAGTTATCTATTTTTTACCTTTATGCAATGAATACAAGCTCTTTAAAAATAATTTTTTGCTTTATTGTCATAAGTATACTTATGATGCCTTCATTTATCAATGCTCAAACGAACGCAAACATTGAGCTATTATATCAAGATAAAATTGACACATTGCCAATTAACTATCGAGATAGCTATTATAGTGAGTGTTGGGGCTTCACTTTATTAGATGAAGAGTATGCAGTAATATCCTCTACGCTTGGCACGCATATTTATGACATTACAGATGCCAAAAACAGTTATCAAGCAGCTTTTATAGCTAATCCTGTAAATGGCTTCAATTCTAATTGGAGAGATTTTCACGATTATAATGGCTTTTTGTACATAGTAAATGATGGTGTACCGGGGGTTTTACAAATTGTTGACTTGCGCAGGTTGCCAAACGAAGTATCGGTGGTGTACGAATCAGATGAATTTTTTGAAGCAGCACATAACATATACATTGATACTACCTCCGCCAAATTATATGTTTGCGGTGGTACTACCGCCAACGGCCAAGCTTTTGATTTAGGTATTTACGATATCAGCAATCCGCAAAAGCCCGAATTTTTAAATTCTTATACTGAATTTGGTTACATACACGATTGTTTTGTGCGCAACGATACCGCATATTTAGCATCCCCTAATAAACAAGCCTTAATAGTGGCCAATTTTGAAGATGTTTACAGCCCTAAAACTTTAGGCAATTTAACTAACTACCCAACTGCTGGTTATACACATGCAGGCTGGTTAAGCCAAAATGGTCAACATTTTGTTTTAAGTGATGAAACTTATGGTTCAAACCTAAAATTGTTAGATGTAGCCGAATTAGATGACATTAAAGTGCTGAGCCAATTTAGTAGCGGCGTTTCTGATAGCTCTATGGTACATAACCCTATTATAATTGACCACCTTGTTTTTGTAAGCTACTATAATGATGGCTTACAGGTGTTTGATATTAGCGACCCTCAAAATGTAGAAAAAGTTGGTTTTTACGATACTTACCCTAATGAGCGCAAAGGAGGCTATAGAGGAGCTTGGGGCGTTTATCCTTTTAAAAGTGGCAAGGTGGTAGTTAGTGATCGACAAACTGGTTTATATGTGTTAGATGCAAGTAGCCTGGTAAACAATTTTGTTAGTGTTGATGATATAGCGGATTCAACAATTGCCATTTATCCAAACCCGGTAAAAGATCAACTATTTGTTACCACCAATAATATTAAATTTGATGCTTACAAAATTTATTCGGTAGATGGTAAAATGATAGCGGAACAAAAGGTAAATCAAAATTTTAATAATACATTTATCAATACCACCAATTTAAAAACAGGTTTATATTATCTCCTCTTACAAAAAAAAGAACAAGTTATTTTTAGTAAGAAATTGATTAAGGAATAAATTGGTCCTATTTTTTTTTAAGTGAAAACTTTAAGCCGAATAATTTATCAGTTAATGTGATGAGAAGTGAAAAAGCCAGTAATTAAAGTGAGTTCAGCATTTTTATTCGGTAGAAAATGTAGCCCATTTTTTAGGAATGGAAATTGTGAGTATTGCTTTATTTAGCCTTATTTTTAGCTTCGTAATAGAAAACCGATGAATTATTCGGGTTAAACCCAACCATTAATGGCAAGGTCTTAGTATCAAATTATTAGATATGAAATCCTTACAAAAAATTATTACCATAGGTTTAATAGCAATAGTTACAAGTTCGTTAAGCGGTTGTTTTACTGCACAAAAAGCATTACAAAAAGGCAACTATGATGTGGCAATTAGCAAAAGCATCAAAAAGCTAAAAAAGAAAAACCCTAAAGACAAACACATTTTAATTTTAGAAGAAGCTTTTGAAGAAGCCGTTGCGTTTGACTTAAAAAGAATTGACTATTTAAGCAAAAACGATTTAGTACACAACTGGAGAAAAGTGCTAAGCTTATATAAACAGTTAGATTATCGGCAACTCAAAGTAGCCAAATTGTTACCCTTGTATGTTGCCCAAGAAGGTCGCGAGGCAGGCTTTACAATGGAAGATTATAAAACTCAAATTGTAACCTTAGAAAACAATGTTTCAGAATATTTGTACCGCACCGCCAATGTGTTGATAAAAGAAAACGATAAAATTTCTTCAAGAAAAGCCTATGAAATTTTGTTAGAACTAAAAAGCATAAAGCCCAACTATAAAGATGCTATTGCATTGCGCCAAACCGCTTTCAACAATGGTAAAAGCCACGTTTTGGTAACGGTAAACAACCGATTTACTGCTGGTTTGCCGGCTGGTTTTGAGCATAACTTAACTAATTTTAGATTAAATGACAACCAAGCAAAGTGGTTAGTGTTTCACCAAACTTCTTTTAACAAACCCCAATATAATTACGCCGTTGAGTTAGTAATGAATGAAATAAATGTTTCACCCGATTTGGTAGATGACGAAGTTTACACCGACAAAAAGAAAGTAAAAGACGGTTGGAAATATGTGTTAGACAAACAAGGAAACGTAAAAAAAGATAGCTTGGGTAACGATATTAAAGAAGACAAAATTAAGTGGGTAAATTGTGATGTAATTGAAACCAAGCAATTTAAAGCAGCCGAAATTTATGGCACCTTACATATTTACGATAACGCTACAAAACAACTTTTACGTAGCGTTGCGGTAAGCGGCACATCAAAATTTGATCACAAATTTGTACATATTGAGGGCGACGAAAGAGCATTAACTCAAGATTCTAAAAATAAAATTAAAGCCAAGTTTAAAAATTTTCCATCCGACTTTAGCTTATTAGAGCAAGCCACTGCCACACTAAAAGCTGCCGTTGAAGATGCAATGGAAGACAACATTGAGTTGGTGTTGTATTAAAAACCAATAATCAATCAATACAAAATAAATAAAGGGTTACTTACTAAAGTAGCCCTTTATTTATTATCACCTAAATATAAAAACACTAATTATGCAACTACATTTTCAACCGGTTAAATCCAACTTTGGGCTAAACATCCAAAAATTATCCGCATTATCTTTTGCGCTATAAAAATCATCCTCCTCTAAGTTGTTTTCAAAATCGAAGTTCAAGCGATCGTAACGTAAAGTGGCTGTAAATTGCAAGGCATCGGTAAGCTTAATATCGAAATTTGCATACGTACCTTAGTTAATCGAAGCCACTACGTAATCGGTTAAAACACTATCGGTTGAGGTAAATTTGGTACACACATTTTTATCACTTTTTTTAAGGTAAATATAATTGGCCACCAAAGGTATACCTATAATCGGTTCGGCCTTGTTTCATCTATAATTACACTAGTATAAGTATGCTACAGTAAGGCAGCAGTTAGGTAGAACAAAAGTGGTAGGATTAGTATTACAATAAAATTTTATACTTTATATAATTTTCATCTTGCCAAAAGTAAAACCAAATCTTTTAGTTTATCCACTTAAAATCTTTTCATCTTAAAAAAAGTAATTTATAAAATTAATGGTTTTTTTTGAATGAATTGCCCAAGTAAACAAAAAGTAGTATAATCAAGTTCGCAAACTATTTTAAATTTAAACTCCCTAAATTTAGCCTACTTATAAATTTCAATTAATACTTTTCTAAAAAAAATTACGCTTCTCCAATATACTATTCGCATCAACGTTTATTAACGAAATAAATTTAATTACCTTTATAGCGAAATCATTCATCCAAAAGAAAATAGACTTTTTAATTTATATTTATTTAATGAAATTCAACTTAAAAAATATTATACCGGTTTTAGCAATGGTTTGCTTGTTTATGCAAACTGCACTTGCTCAAGATACACAAAAAAGTAACAATGCCTTGTTTGAAAACACATCGAGAGATAGGTTAATTATAGAACTTGGCCACGCTAATTTGAGCAACAAGCCCGAAAGTATGGATCTTAAATGGTTTTCAAGGGCTATTAATGTTTATTTAATGTATGACATTGCGATATCACGAAACGAAAATTTTAGCTTTGCCCCAGGTATTGGTATTGGCACAAATGTGTACTCGCATAATGTTAGTTTTGTGCAAAATGATGAGAGCATTACCTTTTTTCAGGGACTTGATTCTATTAACTACACCCGCAACAACTTATCCACCAATTTTTTTGATATTCCATTAGAAATTCGTTTTAGAACCAACCCTAACAAATTTGGCCGCCGGTTTAAAGTAGCAGCTGGTTTTAAAGGTGGTTATTTAATTAATGGCCATACTAAATGGGTTGGCGATGTTAAGGGTAATGTGCCACTTACTAATTATAAAAACCAAAATATACCCAACCTAAACAATATTAGGTATGGCTATACTTTGCGTATTGGTTATAGTAATTTTAATATAATAGGTTTCTATTCTGCAGCACCTTTGTTTCAAATTGATAAAAGCACCGTAAAAGGTGGTATAAAACCTTTTTATATCGGCTTTAGTTTTAATTCTTTGTAAATCTTACTGTAATTAAAGTTCTTTAATGGCTTATTAAAATCTATCAAGCTACCTTTGTATAGTTTTGTCAGTTAATATAAAATTTTCCAAGCAAGATTTTTATAATCTTTTATTAACCCAAGGTAACCGGGCTATACAAACTAAAGCAGAGCAATTAGTGCGCAATAACCATGTGCAGTTAAAAAGCACTAACCCCGATGGAGAAACAATAAAACTACAAGTAGAAAGTCAAAGTAGTAATAAAATATACGATGTTTTATTAACCAAAGGCAATAATGGTATTATTAACTTATGTACTTGCCCCTATAATGGCATTGGTATTTGCAAACATATTTCGGCGGCCTTATTGTTATTAATTAATTCAAAAAGTAAAAATACTAAAAACAGCAAAAATACTTTTCAGTTATTTAATATTTACGATTCTTATACTGGTTATTTTAAATTTCAATTTATTGAAGAAGAATACCTTACAAAACTAAACCTGCTTTATGGCGGTTTAGTTGAGCAGGCCGTAGATAAAAAGTTGGTGAAAATTATTGAAGCTAGTAATAAAAACTGTAGGGCTACTTTTATTGATAATGCGGTTAGGTATGAGTTACACTTTTACATTTGGCAAAAAAAAATTGGAACTAAGTGCAATTGTAGCACCTCCAAAAGTAAACCCTGCATTCATAAGGTTGCGCTTTTAAACCTCATTTATAATAAATACGGTAAAAGAGGGCTTTTAGAAGTAGTTGATAAAGAAAAAATATATAATGAACTACTAAAGCCTTATGGTTTTACCTACGAAAACTACCCCGAATCGGTTTTTTCTTTTGACTGGAAGGGAGATAAAATTGTATTAGTAACTACCGTTAAAAATCTTTTAAATAAAAGCAATGTAAGCAGTATAAGTAAAGGCCTAAATGAAGTAAGTAGCCAAAACCAATTAGAAGCAATTACTAACATTGAAAGCCTTGAAAGTAAAACTGACAATTTAAAAGTTGGCTATGAATGGCATACGCTTAACAATTACGCCATAAGTATTAAACCTTTTATTGGAAAGACTACAAAAGATGGTACTCGCTTTAAAAGCAATTTTGATTATAAACTTGACCACCTAATACCAGGTATTGATAATACCGAAACCATTGCCACACAAGAGCTAATTGACAAATTAGATCATTACACCAAAGAGTTTGGTTTTGTATATGTGTTTAGAGATATAGATGGGAATAATGAAAATTGGTTAAGATATATTAACCACACTTTTCCTATTGTGGCGCAATTATTTGAAAACTTGTCAACCCAAATATCGGGCTACTTTGTAAATGATGATTATCCAAGTACTTTCAAAAATTACAAAAACCTTACACTAAGTCGGCATAAAGTTGATTTATTAATTGAAGTAAAAGAAAAAGAAGGTTTTTACCAAATTACCGCCCAACCTTTGGTTAACGATAGCACTTTTAGTTTTGAAGAGCTTGATACTTCAATAGCTCCCTTTTTTGTTATTAAAGATGGTGTGGCCTATATGCACAAAAACAGCGCCGCTATTTCAATATTTAACACTTATAATGGTAATGATGATTTTCATTTGATAAAAAAAGATTTCATAACCTATTACCAAAACGTACTAACCTTAGCCAGTAAGTTTTTTACAGTAAATTTTAATTTTGAGTTTGATAAAAGTGAAATTGACACCATTGCTAAGCCACAAGTATTTTTAAAAGAGCTAAATAACTTTTTGTTACTACAACCTTTTGTGGCCTACCAAAACAATAAAGTGCCTTTGTTTAGTAATGAAGCTATTTTAATAGAAGATGAAACAGGTAGTTTGCAAAATTTAGAACGAGACGAACTAATAGAACTTCAATTTAAAAATAATTTACTCGAATTACATCCAAAATTTGAAAGCCAAATTAATCACGGTTTCTTTTACCTTACCTTAACTGAACTATTAAAAGGTGGTTGGTTTTTTGATGCTTTTGAAAAACTTAAAAATTTAAATATTGAAATATTTGGCCAAAAAGAACTTAAAAAATTTAAGTATAACCCCAACAAGCCAACCATTAGTTTTGGAGTAAGCAGCGGCATTGATTGGTTTGAAGTAAATATGAAAGTGCTTTTTGGTGATATATCCGTAAAGTTAAAAGATGTGCGTAAGGCCTTAATTAACCAACAAAATTACGTACAACTTAGCGATGGTACCATTGGTATTTTACCCGAAAGTTGGATAGAAAAATACTCCACCATGTTTAAAATGGGTGAAGTGGATAAGAATGGGAAACTGCAACTTTCAAAATTACACTTTGGCATTTTAGACCAACTATTTGATGATATTGATGAGCTTGAAATACAAAAAGAAATACACGAGAAAAAACAAAAGCTTTTAAACTTTAAAGAAATAAAAGCCGTAAAAGTACCAAAACAAATTAAGGCAACATTAAGGCCTTATCAAAAAAAAGGCTACCAATGGTTGCAATTTATTGACGAGTTTAATTGGGGCGGTATTTTAGCAGATGATATGGGTTTGGGTAAAACACTACAAATGCTAACTTTGTTAACGGCCAAAAAAAATGAAAAAGATAATTTTAAAGCTTTGGCAGTTTTACCGACTACTTTAATTTTCAACTGGGAAAACGAAATACAAAAATTTTGCCCACACTTAACTTTCCACATTCATAGAGGTAGCAACCGTGCGTATGGTGTAGAACAATTACCCGAAGCCAATATTTATTTAACCAGCTACGGCCTTATGGTAAACGATATTGAATGGTTAAAAGAAGTGGAGTTTGATTATGCTATTTTAGATGAATCGCAAGCTATTAAAAACCCAAGCAGCAAGCGTTATAAAGCAGCCCGCTTACTAAATGCCAAAAACCGCATTGCCTTAACCGGTACACCTATTGAAAACAATACGGTTGATTTGTTTGCCCAATTTAACTTTGTAAACCCTGGTTTTTTAGGTAGCCTCAATTTTTTTAAAAACGAATTTGCCACCCCAATTGATAAAAATGGCGACGAAGAAAAAAGCCGACTTTTAAAAAAATTAATCTACCCGTTTTTATTAAGAAGAACCAAAGAAGCTGTTGCTGTTGACTTACCAGCTAAAACAGAAGACATCATATACTGCGAAATGGATGCACAACAACGCAGCGTATACGATGCTTTTAGAAATAGTTTTAGAGATCAAATTTTAAACAATATTGATGAAAACGGTATTGAAAAATCGAAACTACAAGTATTGGCAGCGCTTACCCAATTACGATTAATTTGCAACAGCCCTGCCATTTTAAATACCGAAGAAAATTATGGCAACGCCTCTGTAAAGTTAAAACTGTTAATGGAGCATATTAGCGAAAAAACGAGCAACCACAAAATTTTGGTGTTTTCGCAGTTTGTGAAAATGTTGAATTTAATTAGAACTGAATTAGATAAAACAAAGGTGAGTTACGAATATTTGGATGGGCAAACCAGTCAAGAAAATAGAAAAGCTGCGGTTGATCATTTTCAAACAGATGAAAAATGTAGGGTGTTTTTAATAAGCCTCAAAGCCGGTGGTACAGGCATTAATCTTACTGCGGCCGATTATGTTTATATAGTAGATCCGTGGTGGAACCCTGCGGTAGAAAACCAAGCCATAGATCGCACCCACCGTATTGGGCAAAGTAAAAACGTGTTTGCTTACCGTATGATTTGTAAAAACACTATTGAAGAAAAAATACTATTGCTGCAAGAGAAAAAGAAAAGCATATCTAAAGACATCATCAGCAGCGAAAGTGGTTTTATGAAAAAATTAACTACCGATGATATTAAGGCCTTGTTTGAGTAGATATTACAACAAGAATTAAGTTTAAGTTAATAACATTTCTATAGGCACTCTTGTTCCATTAAATACTGGTGTAGCACCAAAAATGTTTGAGTTAATATTTATTACATCTTTTTCCATCCTATATTAAAGGTAATCTAAAAAATCTAACAGTCTGATATCTTTGATCTATAAAATCAAACCACTCTTTTTATAATTCTTAAGGTATGCGTATATTTATTTTGTGCTTTGCTAAATATACCGTGATGATCTATACTATCAATTTTCACTTTCCCACTAGCGTGAATAATTTTTTTATCTTCTAAAATAATACCTACGTGGATAATGTGTCCATCTTCGGCTCTGTCAAAAAAAGCGAGATCACCAGGTTTGGCTTGCTCAACAAAACCAACTGCTGTGCCAATATTTGCTTGTTGCGAAGCATCGCGGGGTAACCAAACATTAAAATATTGAAACACGTTTTGTACAAAACCGCTACAGTCAATACCCATTGGAGATCTGCCTCCCCATAAATAAGGCGTATTTAAATATTTGTAGGCCGTTTTTATTAATTTTTCATTGCTGAAATCAAATTTTTTTAAATCAACTGCCAAGCCATTATACGTTGCTTTTTTACTGTTAAAAGTTTTACAGTTAATACCATCAAATTTGTATAGTTTGCTTGCCATTACAATAGGTATGTGTTCATTTTTTAATTGCAACGGATGCCACACATCAAAAGTTAATGATGAATTTTCAGCTATCGTAAAATTAGCTGAGTTAGGGCAATGTTGTAAAGCATCCATCCAACCGATATAACCATCGTGATCAATTTTAATCTCCAACCAATTTTTGGTTTTGCCTTCTATCGTATAGGTTTCGCCATACAATAATTGTGTAACCATTTCGGCTCGGTGGCTAGCTTCTTTTCTAACCGGTATTATGCTAATATTAGCAATGCCATGCTCCATTTTAATTATGGTGCTTATTCATTTTTAAATTTTAATGCCCAGGCATCTTTATTTAACTGCTCTTTGTATTTAGGTAATACTTTTTCAGCATCAGCTTTTGTTTTACCTGCGTAAATAGAAACCCTGTTGTATTTGTTTGAATTAGGTAAAACTACTGCATTATAGCCCATTTTACGTAAATCTTGGCTGTATTTTTGTGCATCTTTTTCTTTTACAAATGAAGAAATAATTATATAATAACCATTGTAAAATTCATCTTCATTAAGCTTTTTTACCGATGAAGGTTTATCATCATCAACTGGCTTAGCCTTATTTGGTTTATCTGTTCTTTTTTTGTTGCCTTGTAACAAAGCTGCTGTTGAATTACTACTTATTGTTTCTCCTGTTTCTTTAATTTTTGTAGTTGATTTTTCTAAGGGTTTTTGTTTCTCAACTTCAACTGGTTTTTGTTGTTGTTGTAAAGCAGGTTTATCATCAATAGTTGTTCCACTATCTTTTAAAAACAAATTATACAAACCAAAAGCTAAACCACCTAACAACAATAATGGAATTAAAAACCACCACATTCTACCTTTCGATCTTAATGATTCTTCTTCTATAGCTCGGCTTGTAGCAATGTACTCATTTACCTCTTCATTGTCTTGATAAGGGTTTTCTATTTCTGCTGCTTCAACTAAGTCAACTTCTTGTTGCTCTTCAATTTCAAAAGTATCATCAATCAAGGCTTCATCTTCCGGAAAATGTGGTTCTTGTGCTTGTGTAAGTTCGGCTAAAATTTCGTTATTATCACTTTCGTGCGGGTTTTCAAATACTTCATCTTTCGGAAAATGTGGTTCTTGTGCTTGTGTTAGTTCAGCTAAAATTTCGTTATTATCACTTTCGTGCGGGTTTTCAAATACTTCATTTTCTTCTTCGCCGTCAACTTCTTTTGTTTTTTCTTCTATAATCTGTTGTTGCGTGGTAATTTTTTTAGGAAGATCAATTACTGGTAAATTAAAAATATCGGACAAGTAGTTGACTTCATCAGTTTGCTTAAAATGAAGTTTGTACTCGCCCTCCTCTTTTACAAAAGTTCCTAAATCTTCAATAGTATAAGTTCTATCGGCATTTAGTTTAGTTAAAAGTTGCTCAATATAAGCTTGTATGCTTTCAATTGATTTTTCTTTACTAAGGCCTTCTTCCTCTCTAATTTTAGTTATTAAAACACCATCATCTAACTTAATGTTATCGTTAAAAATAATGTTTTTAGTTGGTGGATGAATTTTACCCTCATTTTCAACTATGTAAGCCGACTTGTCAGCCGTTAAAAAAGCCCCAAGACCAGGTATAATTACTTTGCTGTAATCGTACAATAACTCCTTAATATAGTTTTCAATTTGCATATTAAAATTTAACAATAACGCCACCTCTCAGTTGCAAACCATACGCTTCATATCTATTCCACAACTGGTATTTTTGGTTCAGTATATTTTTTGCTTCTGCAAATAAATCAAAATTTTTGCTTATTTTATAGTTTGCAGACGCATTCAAATCAATTATTACTTTATCACGTACCGGTGTGTAAGCATTTTCTACTACCGGGTTTTCAAATCTAACCAATCTTCCATCAGCCCAATTTATACTTCCTTGAACAGTTAAATTTTTAACGGTCTTTAAAATGATGCCCGTTTGCAAAGCATAATTAGGGATGTGATATGCTTTTACATTACTAAAATTATAGGCCAAAATTTCTGCAGATACCTTAATACTAATTTCCTTAGCTACTTGCAATTCTACCTGCGGGTGAATACCAATAGACTTTGCCAAACTATCGTACTCAATTTGAAAACGGTTGAAGGTAGAATCGGCACTACTAAACACCGCATAGTTATTAACCAATTGTTGTTTTACTTTTAAATTGAAGGTAACTTGCTCGGTAAGTGCGCCTCTAAAACCAATGTAACGGTCTTCTTTTATACTGTTTTCAATTTTCACATCATCCATTAAAAAAGGATTCCAATACAAAAAATTGCGATAAGTATTTACGATTGGCCATTTTTCCCATCCACCATAAAATGCTATTTTATTTTTAACAATATATTTTTCTATTTTTATTTTAGGATAGATGTAAGCCTTGTTATTTAACAAGCCAATGTTAGCACCAACTTCTAAACCTACAGGTGCAACAAAAACAGCAGGGTTAATGTTCAACAAAAAACCGGTCGTATTTTCATTGCTAATGCTATTGGTACTTAACGTTAGCTGTGCCCCCGCTTTTACGTAATATTTTTTAGAAAAATACTTTTTACCCAAGCCTTCTAAATTGACAACTGTATTATTGTTGCTGTTTTTATCGCTTAAAAAACTAACATCGCCACCTAACAAAAAATCTAAATTGCCTCTTAAATTACGATTATTCGCCAATTTAGCTGTTATGTTAAAGTCAGAGAAATTTTGACGCACTTCATCTTTAGTAAAATTTACATCTAAATGGTTATAGCCATAATAATGATGTGTTTGATTTGCGTATTTCAAAGCCGTTTCTACATTAAATTTTTTAGCAACAAAGCGGGCAAATGCACGGCCCATTATATGTTGATGTTCTTGATTTTCTAAACTGCCTTTGGCAGCATCGTATTTAATTTGCGCACCTGCATTAATGTTGTTTGAAAGGCCTGTACTGCCCGATATATCAACCAATGGGTTAGCTCTTAAACCGTAGCCTGCTTTTAACCAAAAATTATTAACCGGACTTAGCGACTGCTTTTTGGCACTTAACGCTTTTAATTCTGGTGGCTCAAAAGTAGCATCTATTGATTTTGGTGGGCTATAATAGGTTTGTGAACCAACTTCAGGTTGTGCCGCTTTTTCTGGCAATTTAGGGCTTACATTTATGCGCCTTGCTTTGGCCAATACTGGTTCATAAGCTTTTATAACATCAATTTGTTCTGGCTTTAGCAAATCGCTAGTATCTGCTGGTGCTTCGCTAGGTTGTTGTGCTTTAGCATTAAATGCTGTTAATACAGCTAAAAAAATTATTATTATTATTGATTTTGATTGCATTTTCTTCATTTGAAATTTTTAGTGAATAAAAGTTGCTGTTACTAACAAGTCAACTATATAATTTTTGTTTGTAATAATATCACCATTTTCACATTAAATATTGTTTATTTCTGAATTTACTTTTTCACAAAAGTCAGTAAAAATTTTGAATGATTTTAAATGAGGTGTTTGATCTTTTCTCAAAATCAGATTTTCTAAATAATTCCCATCTACTACACCATTGGGCCTGTTTTTAGAATACCTGATATTTCTTTCTCTTAATAACACTGAGCAATAGTCTGCGTGAAATTGTGCGTGTGTATTGAAATTTGGGTAAATGGCCATTTTCTCCGGATCGTTTTTTTTAACATTATAAAATCTCACATAATCGGCTAACTGCTGAGCTTGTGGGTTTTGTTTAAAAACTTTTCTATTCCCCAAAAACCAACTTTCAATGCATCTGTTTTGCGGAATAATTACCAACTCAGTATTGGTGTTTAACTGAAGATTATTTTCTTTAAGAAATAAATTTACTTCTTTAATTCTACCATCAACAGTAGATTCGTCCACATCTAAAATGAGGATTAAATAATTGAATTTGCCTATTTCATTTACTTCTTCAATGGAATTTTTAAGATGGTTGTGCAGTAATGCTGGATATCCATCTCCATTAAACAAGTAATAGTTATTATTGTTAACCTCGTAAGCCCAACTTACAGGTTTTAATACAGGAATTAAATGGCTTAACCAAGCAGGATAAACCTTTTTTTCGGTTCTGCGCCCTTCTACAATTATATACAAATTCATATTTCCATCCCAGTTTGAAATTGTTCTAATTGAATTAACTGCATAAAAGCATCGTGTTTTGATTTGCCTATTTTATACTCTTCTGCATTGTGCGTATTCACTACGCCTTTTGTGCGGGTCACCAATTTCCAATAAGCATAATCAATATTGTTGATGATATATGGGTGATGACTTGTTAAGATAAATTGAATTTGTCTTTTAGATGAAAGAATATCATTAGTCAACTCATTAATACAATTAATGCCCAAGCTATTTTCAAATTCATCAATTAGAAAAACACTTCCTTCACCGCATAAATATATTTCGGCAATATGAATTAAGCTCCTATACATGCCAGATGAAATTTTTTCTTGTCTGATCCATTTATCTACTCCAACCTCTTTAATTTGTATAAAAGGATGTTCTTTAAATATGCGAACAAAGTCATCATCAGATTTAAAATCATAAGGTTCAACTTTAATATCTTCCACTTGCGGAAAAATATCAATATATCTCTCTTTGATGATGTTAAATGTCTTAAATGAATTTTTGTAAGCCAAAAATAATTTTGCTTCTATTGCTATTGTACTTTCTTGAATAGCTTTTAAAGTTTTGTTGATTTCTAATAATTTTTGACTATTTGAGAAATTAGCTCTGCGCATGCTTATTGCGGAATCAGTTTGGTCACTAAATATAATTTTTTCGAAACCCTTATAAGCAGGTTTTATAATTTCTTCTTCTTTTAAAAGATGAATTACGCTTTGTTGATTGTCAAGTTTTACAGTTTTGGCATTATTAAAAATAATAGCATCTTTTGTTCTGTCAACAATTAGATTATTATTACAGAACAATTTTTCTTTAACAATAGATGGCTTGTTTGTTTTAGGTTCATAACCCAGAAAATTAATATCACCTTTGTTTTCAAATTCTCCACTCCACTCAAATTTTAGATTGTCAATTGTTTCAAATAAGATTTTCCATTTAGTGGCACTAAATGATTTTCCACTAGCTATAGATTTTAAGCGCATAATGGATTTTAAAATTTGTGTCTTTCCTACACCGGAAGCACCAACTAATAATGTCAACTTATCAAATTCAGCTTCGTCTAAACTCCATTCAAGTGCTTTGTCTTCATATTTAAAACTTATTATTTTCATTATCTATTTATAAGCTATGTGAAGTTAAAAAATAATATTGAAACCTTTTATATTATGAGGTTGACTATTGGTTATTTATGGTGTCTAACTCTAAATACCCGTCGCTATCGGTTTCAGTAATAATTTTAGAACGCTGGCTCTCTAACTTTTGTACTTGCTTTAGCTTTTGTTTAGCTTCAACCAGTAAATCACCATCTTCATAATTATTAACAATGCTGTTTAAGGTAGCCTTCGCCTGAAATAACTCGTCGGTTTGTATGTAAAGATCTGCCAATAACAAAAAAGAACTCACTACCCAATAATCGTAATTACCATAATTATTAGCCAACTCAAAACAGGTAGCTTTTGATTGCGCATACTCTTTATTGTTGTAATACATTTTAGCAATTAGGTATTTTGCATTGGCCGCTTTCTCACCATTTGAAACACTAAATAAATTATCAAACTCGTAATTAGTTTTTGTATAGTCTTTATTATCGTAAGCTATCTTACCTCTAAAGAAAAATATGTTTGCTTTATCTTCATTTGTAACAAAATCTTCATTCAATAACTTTTTTGCATAGCGTTCAAACTCTGCAGGTTTGCCCGCATAATAAGCAGTTTTTACTATGCCTCGCAAGCCATCAGATAGGTTTTCTATAGTTGTACCATTGTCATATAATTTGGTGTAGTATAAATATGCTTTATCATAATCTTGCGTTACGCTGTAGGCAATTTTGGTGCCTCGCATTAATGCTTGTTCTGTATAAATATTTACGGGTTGTTTTATTACATAGTCATAATCGTCTAATGCATCTTCATAATTACCTTCTTGGTTATTACATTCTGCTCTATAAAAACGAGCTGGCAGTACAAAGTTACCGTTTCTAAACTTCAATAAATAATCGGTAAATTTACCTATAGAAAGACCGCAGTTACCTTCCGCATATTTTGATTCGGCAGCCAAGTAGGTGATAGAATCTTCTTCTGCATCGGTAATGTTAGCATACTTACCTTGTTTTACATAACGGATGTAGCCACCAGGATCGCCCATTACAATATATAAATCTTGCAAGGCTGCTAAAGCTTCTTTCGCTTCAATAGTGTTCGGATATTTTTTAACTACTTGCTTGTAGTAATCCATAGCACGGGCATTTTTGTCTTGATTATAACTTATTAAACCCAATTTAATTAAAGCTTTCTTAGCAAAAACACTTTTTTTGTAACGAGTGGTAATTTCTTCAAAAGTGGCGGTTGCTCTTTCGTAATTACCGTCATTTAAGTAAGCTTCACCAATTTCAAAAGCAGCATCATCCACATAAACTGAACGAGGAAACCCACTAATCAGCGTTTGCATTTCGCCAACCTTACCCATATCGTCGCCACTTAAACCCGTAATAATTGCGTTTTGAAATAGCGCATAATCAGCACCAGGTAATCGTTCATTAAATACTTGATTGTAAAAATTACCAGCCGCCTTATATTTTTTCTTTACGAAAGCGCAATCGCCAGCACGTAACAACGCATCTCCATAAACATCTTTATATAAATCGTTACCTTTAAAACTTTGTGCTGCTTTTTCAAAAGCGGTTTTAGCATTACCATAATCTTCTTGCTTAAAATAAGTATAACCAATAGTGTAATTGGCTAATGCTGGCGATGCCTTTGCCGACAGTTTATTGTTTACAGAAGGGTTGCTTAAATAGGCTTCATAAAAATTTCTTGATTGATCAAACTTATTATTACGATATAAAATATCTGCTTTCCAAAAATCGCCGAGGCTTATTATGCTTTTGTCAATTGGGTATTTGTTAGCCAAATCAAAGTATTGAAATGCCTTATCGTACGCTTCGGCTTTATGCAATTCAAGGCCTCTTAAAAAAGCCATTTTTTGGTAGGTTTTTTTAAGATCGTTATTAAGGTTGGGTATTTCATCTAAAATAGATAAGGCCTGTTTATAGTTTTTAGTGCTTTCAAAAACTTGGCTTAACAAAGCTTGTGCCTCACCAAACATTGAGCTTTTTGGGTAGGTTTCAATAAAGGCATTAAAGGTTTTAATAGCATCGTTATGATAACCAATTTCATAGGATAGCTTACCATAATTTAAAAATGCAATCTCCTGAATATCAAGGTCGTATTTCATTTGACTGGCTGCGGCAAAAGCATTTCTTGCTTTTTCTTTTTGATTGGTTTTTAAATAACAATCGGCCAAAGAATATAAAGCTACTTGGGCAATTTCTTCATCTAATATAGTTAGCTCTTCAAAATTGCGGATGGCTGCACCGTATTGTTCGGTTTGGTATTGGGCAAATGCTAACTGATAAATATCTTCTTTTCTTACTTTTTTTGCTTTGTTTACATAACGCTCTAAAAATGGTAAGGCTTTAGCATAGTTGCTTTGATTAAAATAAGTTTGCCCTACCAACTGGTTTATTTCTCGGTTGTACTTTATTCTGGTGTTGGCCGCTTTTGGTTCGGCATATTTTAACAACTCATCAAACTTACCCTGTTGATAATAAATATAGGTAATGTAATAAGGCGCAACATTTTTGTAGGCACCGCTGGCATCAACCCGTTGAAAGCTTTGTAATGCCGTATCGTAATCTTTATTAATATAGGTGATATAGGCATAATAATAATTGGATTGATGATAATACTTATCCTTCACATCTTTAAACTCTTTAAACAAGCGTAGTGCTTTATCAAACTCTTTATTGGCAAAATAAGAGTAAGCTATTTCAAAACGATAATCTACCAAATCGTTGTACGAAAGTAACGATGGATTAACCTTTTCAAAAGCACTAATAGCTTCTCTATATCTTCTACTAAGATATTCCATTTCGCCTAAATGAAAATAAGCGTAGCTGGCATTGCCACCATCTGGATATCGCTCAACGTATGCTAATAATTTTTGGCGGGCATCACTATTATTTAGTTTTTTTGATGCAACAGCAGTATAGAAATAAGCATTTTCGATATTATTGGCATAGTGATTGGCAGATTTTTTTTTGTTTTGCTGCTTTATAAAATCATCAAAATAAAGCATTGCCTGATTATAATTGCCTTGCTCAAAATAGGCTTCGGCATTATTATAAGTTTTAATGGAGTCGATATCTGTAACGTTTAGCTGCGCAATAGCCGCTACCTTAAACAGTAACAACATTAGTAGAACAGGGCCACGCTTGGCAATCAAATTTATCATATTGCGAAATTAACGGAAACTATTTGCAAAATCTGACTATTAAAGGCTTTACTCGTTTAGATATGAGAAAAAAATAAACTTACCAACTGACTTTGTCATTTTCTGATATACTTTTTAAAAAAGCCTCGGTTTAGACTAACTAAGCCTACGTTTATCAGCTCGTCTATCAAAAAATGGCTTTATCAGAGTTGGTAAATTTATTTTCTCATCCTTCCTTAGCAATCAATAGTTAGTTTTTTTTATTTTTTTTTGAAAAGATATTAGTTAAACGTTGCTCAAATTAGAATATTACGTTTTAGTTAAAAACTTTATGGGTATTGAATTCGATTTGAATTTTCTGTAAACCTTAAATAGTTAATCAAGCTAATACTGTCGGTTAATTTGGCAACTACTAAGAAATTAAAATTATAGTTTAATAGGAAAACTTTTGATAAAATGACATAAAAAAAGCGAACCAAAAATTTTGATTCGCTTTTCTAAAATATTTATCTTAATAATTATTTATCAATAAAAATTGAGTTGCCACCTGTTCCGTAATAGGAATCAGATGAGATACCCGCTGGGTTAGTTTTAACAGCATCACCTGGACAATCGCCCAAATCATAATAACTTGCAGCTGCGGTACCAGTTAAAAATTCAACTCTTCTATTTAAGTAATGCTCGCCATCTTTTTTAGCAGCCTTTACTAAGTTAGAAGTTTCTCCTTGATAGCTTTTGGTAAAACGATATCTGTCAATACCATAGTTGCTTACCATATAATCAATAGCTGCTTGCGCTCTTTCACAAGAAAGTTTATTGTTATACTCATCATCAGCTCTTGTATCAGTATGGCCTACAACAGCTATATTCATATTAGGACAAGCTTTCATAGCCGTAGCTACGTGATGTAAGTGAGGATAAAACTCTGGCTTAATATCAGCTTTGTCTAAATCGTAATGAATCATAGGTAAAAACCAATCGCAAGGTGCTGGCGGGGCAATAGGCTCTGGGCAGTTACACTCAGGCATTACAATTTCACGCTCAGCAACACCGTCACCATCTACATCACCAACTAAATCGTAGGCGGTAAATGGTTGCTTGTCTTCGCAATCAACAACACCATCGCCATCACTATCTAATGCTACACCACGTGTATTAACTGGGCAACCTTCTAAAGTGTTTGGCTCATCATCAAACTCATCTGGCACACCGTCACCATCTGCATCTTTCAATTCGTAAGGTGGCGGTATTTCAATATTGCTAATGTTACGTAATTCTGAGTAAGCATAATCTAATGGACTCATCCAATAAAGTGGCTCTACAGAATTGTCACCACCTAAATTAATATTTAAGTTGGCACTTGTAAATTGGTAGGTATCAAAATCACGAGATAAAGCACCCCATTCTTGATAGCGTTGGCCATCTAACAAATCATCTCTAGTCATTGTTATTTTAGTATCAATACCTAAATTAACCATTTTAGATAATTTGAAAGTAAGCCCCATACCACCATGTACTGTTGGTTGAAAATTCCACTTATCACCTATTACACCGAAAATGTCATCAACAGAACGTTCTGCTTGCGATTCGTAAGTGTTATCCATTATATCATTTAACTCTCCTAAAATTTCTTTACGGTTTTCCCATAAACCTTGATCAATTTCGGTAAGAATATCGTTGTAGCCACGTTTTCCTTCGGCACCGTCATACTCATTATTATCAGCATCTAACTGGTTCATTTTAGTATTATAAATCATACCACCAAAACCAAAATACATATTAACACCTACTAAGTTTCTTTTTCTATGAAACTGAACATTGTTTAAGTTGATAACACCAGATGCGGTAATTTCTCTAATACGAGTTCGGTAATTATGATAAACAAAACCTGATCCATAAGAACCATCTTCATTTGGAACACGATTTGAATAATTTGGAGTAGGTTGATCGTTGAATTCGTCATAAATACTTGGTTGCTCATCTAAACCTTGGTTACCAGTTAAAGCAGGGTTTCTAGTATCTTCAGTATCGAAACCAAAAGATGGTTCCCAATTTTGACCATAAGCTGTACCACCCATTCCACTTAATCTTATAGAAAAAAGATAACCTAATGAACGACGAACATGCAAACCTAAAGCATAACCCGGTAAAAGACCGATTACTTTTGTATGCGGATGAACATCACCATTAATGTGCATAGAGCCTAAATCAATACCGATTTCGGTTTTGTGCTTTGGCTTTGCAGGGTGGGTGTACTTATTATCAAGAAATTTATCATGCTGATCTTCCCGCTTTTCTTTAATGTACTTTTTGTAGTCATCTTCTTTGACTTCTGGATAAGGGTACTCATCCCATTTCTTTTCTTGCGCATTAGTTACGGCACTAATCATTATTACCGACACCATTAACAAGCTAATTTTTTTTGTAAGGCTTAACATATATTATTGTTTAAAATATCTTCTTTGTTTTATATCTTATATTAAATAAACGTATTGTACAGTTTATGTTACAATTTTTTGCGAAAAATCATTTTTAGTGTACAATTTCTTATACAAACATACAATATGTTTATTAAAAGGGCTAATTTTTAGATGTTCTTAATATGATTTTAGAAGTTAAAATAGTTTAAGTTAGACGTTTCTTTTTATGAAAAGTAAAATTGTACTTTAAAAAATAATAACTCTAATTAAAAAAGACTGCAATAGGCTTGGTTTGGTTGGCAGTAAATTATTTATTTTAACATTCATTAACTACTACTATTATTACTACTACTACGGATTCAATCTTCCGTACAATCTTGGAAAAGGAATACTTTCTCTAATGTGTTTCAATTTACAGATCCAACTTATTAAACGTTCTAAGCCTAAACCAAAGCCGCTGTGTGGCACAGAACCATATTTACGCAGTTCATTATACCATTTAAAATCTTCTTCATTTAGGCCCTCGTGTTCAATACGTTCTAATAAATAAGCCAAATTGGTTTCTCGTTCCGCACCACCCACAATTTCGCCATAGCCTTCTGGTGCCAAGCAATCAACACCTTTTACCAAGGTATCGTCCCCTTCTACCCTTTTCATATAAAAAGCCTTAAAAGCTGCGGGCCAATTATAAACCATTACTGGCGTAGCAAACAAGCGGGTTAACACCGTTTCATCCGATCCACCAAAATCTTCGCCGTGTTTAAAGTTTTTAGCCGCTTCAATCCACTGTGGAATATTTTCTGACTGTTCGGTTAAGTCTTTAATATCTTGCTTTAGTTGATCTACTTTTGAACGATTAAAATTCTTAACGCCTTTTTTAGCATTTTGATCGTCAACAACTGCTTGCCGCTCTACAATTTCTGCTTCGCAAGTTTTTATTTTATCTAATAGATTTTGGTAATCTTCTTCTTGCATTGTAATTGCATTTTTACCAGCTACCTCTTGTTCTCCTTTAATTATTTTTACCGCATCAGCATAAGTAATTCGCGGAAAAGGTTGTCCTATTTTTTCAAATACGGTAATATCTCTGCCCAAAACTTCTAATTCGTTAGCACAGCTTTTTATGGTATCTTTTATTATGGTACGAATAAAATCTTCTATCAAATCCATATTCATATCCAAATCGTAAAAGGCCATTTCGGGTTCTATCATCCAAAATTCGGAAAGATGCCGACGGGTTTTAGACTTCTCGGCTCTAAAAGTAGGGCCAAAAGTGTAAATTTTGCCTTGCGCCATTGCCCCTGCCTCTCCGTACAATTGTCCGGTTTGTGCCAAATAAGCAGGTTGACCGTAATATTCGGTTTCAAACAAAGTGGTGCTACCCTCAGCTGCATTACATGTAAAAATTGGAGAATCAAAGTTTACAAAATCACGCTCTTGAAAAAATTTATGCACCGAAAAAATAACGGAGTTACGAATGCGCATTATAGCCCATTGCCTTTTGCTGCGCAACCACAAATGGCGATTATCCATTAAAAATTCAACGCCGTGTGCTTTTTTAGCAATTGGATATTCTTCGCTGTATTGATAAACCGATAGGCTGTTTACTTGTAATTCGTAGCCGCCTTCTTGCTTTTCATCTTTTACAACCGTTCCGTTTAAGGCTAATGAACTTTCTAATGTTAACTTGCGAGCTGCTTCAAAATGTTCTGCTCCAACTACTTCTTCACTTATTACACATTGTAAAAAGCCGCTACCATCTCTCAAAGTTAAAAAAACCAAACCTTTGCTTTCTCTTTTGTTGGCTACCCAACCTTTTAATTCTGCTTGCTGTTGTTCGTATTTGGCAATATGCTTTATGTATTGCATTTCTTTGTATTAAATTTTAAGTGTACAAAAGTAATTAGTTTTTGGGGAATAAGTGCGGAAGGAAAGATTATTGTTTTACGAAAGTTAATATCTCATCTTACAAATAAATAAACCGATAAGGTGGTTCATCAATTGTTTCATCGTATTCTTGTTTAAATTTATTTCAATGTGTTAAATTTTATCCGTTTAATGTTTTTTTGCTATTTTTAGAAAAGATATTAAAAAAAACATTTCAGCATATTGATTAATTAACCAAATTTTTGAATAAGTGGAATAATTCAAATACATAATGAGTAGATATACTGATAAAATTGATAAGGATACCTTACTAATCAACTGTACTCATTTTTATAATTAAAATAATTTTGCGGAGCTGCTGTTCAAGATTAAAGGAGAATAGCTTTGTTTCAAATTTAAAGTAAATATGCCTAAACTACTTTTTTCTTTTTTATTAACAATAACTTGTTGCTGCCTCTTTGCTCAAAACTTTATTCCTTTATTAGCTTCAAATAAAAATGAAAATATTTTTGATGCCGTATCATTGCCCAATAAAAAAGTGGCGGTGTTAAGTTATCAAAATGCCGATTTTTTTGTTTTTGATAGTGAAAAACCAATTTTTGAAATTTTTACAGACCAATTACAATTTGTTGATAGTGTTTTTACAAAATTATCAATTGTAAGCAGAAATGGTATTTTAGAAGATCAAATATCTTTTTATTCTACCCAAGATTCCATATTTGGCTTTGAACAATTAAAAGTATTTGGCGATGAAATTGTTATGTGGGGTTCCGTTTTTACCGCAAATCATAAAACCAAAGCTGCCGTTTGGCTCAATTTCGATTTGGAAATTAACAACACTATTGTTTATGATTATAATTTAGATTTTAGTACTTCTGTTTTTTTTAATAATTCTTATTTTTTTAATATCAACTCAAACGGAAATATATTGTGTGCTTCAAATAACGGCACTTTAGAGTTAGATCGGTTTGGCAATTTGGTTAAAACCTATAACAATGGTTTTATACAATTTCCTTTTATAATTGATGCCAACGAAAACTTCATACATCCACAACCACAATTAAACCAAGTAATAGTGTACTCCTCAAAAACAGATAATGGTTATTTAATAACAGAAAATCAAAATTTTGGATGGAACGATATAGTTATTGAGGGTTTTGAATTGGTGATGACTAAAAGCAAATCTGCGTTTTATATAAACACACTATATGGCACTAGTTGTTCTATTTTTTCTGGTTTTAAATCTGCTATTTTAAAATACAATACCGATGATTTTTCTTCCGAAATTTTTTATGTGGACCCTACACCAAACTGTGTAAGCAGAAGGCTAGGTCAATTTGATATTGATTTATACCAAGATGATTATGTCTATTTTGCCAATAAAGCCGAAAATTGTGGTTTTCTTACCCCTTTTATTGCTACCAATATTTGTGAAGTTGAATATATAAATTTGTATTGCTTAGATGAGGCGGGTAATTTACGTTGGTCGAAATATTTGGGAGGTGATGCATTGTACGAGCTAAGTGGTGTAATTGCTACTGCAGATGAAGGTTGTATAGTTTATGTTCGCCGTTATGAGCATGGGGTAAATAAACAATATGAAACTGATAGCTATTATTTAAAATTTGATAAAAATGGTGAAGTAGTTGAACCGCTTTCAACAAATATTTTGGAAGGTGATGCAGGTAATTATAATATTCAGCTTTACCCCAACCCAGTAAACGAAACCCTATATTTTGATGTAAATAATTCCATCAATCAAAGTTTGAAAGTAAACATATTTAATTTAAAAGGGCAGTTGATTTTAACTCAAAACATTAATAATGCAAGCCATACAGCTATAAACATAAAACATTTTTCTGCTGGTAATTATACTTACACTATAAGCACCTCTTCTACTAAAATTAAAAGTGGTAAATTTATAAAGTTATGAAAGTTGGTTTTTGTAACATACTATTTTGTATAATGTTTGCTTTTATTAATAGTAGTGCGCAAGTATTTACACCCTTAATAAGCAGCCCTCAACAAGAAACAGTATATTTTGCAGATTTGTTAAATGAACAAATTTTAAGCCTTAACCACTTTTACAGTCATTATAATACCAACTCAAAAGAATTAATTTACGACACTTTACTGCTTGCTTTACCTTCGGTTAACTCCGTTTTTTCATCATTTAACTTGTATAACAATAATATGCATTTGGTTGGGCAAGTTGAGTTTCCTTCAACAGCAGACTCCATTTTTATCTATCAAAATTTTGCAATACAAAAACAAGAGTTTTCATATCAACCTTGGGAAGATGAGATAGTGCTGTTTGGTACTTTGCTTACACCTAATACAAAAACAAGAGTAGCGGTTTGGTTAGATTATGATTTAAATATTAAACGAAAAATTGTGTACCACCCAGACTTGTATTTTTATATAAAAAGTGGTGGAATTTCTTCGCATTTTATGATCAATAATGCAGGTAACTTAATGACTAATGTAAATGGAGCTACCGTTGAATTAAATAACAAGGGCGAGGTGGTAAAAAGAAGTAAATACTTGCTTGGTCGTAATTATTTTCAAAACAGGCATTTAAACTACCTGGCACCTTTTAGTAATGGCTTAAGTGTTAGTGATCGCGATTTTAATTTTGTTGAATTTGAAGAATTGTCGTTTAGGCCATTATTGTTTGGTTTGAATTTTAAGTATATCCAAAATTCGCAGGATAATTTTATAATGGTATATATTGCAACAGTATTTGATTCAGATTGTAATGGAGGTGATTATACCAGAAATGGCATTTTGAAATACGATACCAACACTTACGAAGCTGAACTTTTTTATATTGCTGATGCTGACAATTGTAATAATACAATTGCATATCCTGTAGAATTTGGCATTGATAATTTTACAGACGATTACATTTATATTTGTAGAAAAATTAATAACTGTAAATTTATAGATTTAGATGCCAATGGTGAAAATACTTGTACTAACGAGTTTATTGAAATTCAATGCATTGACCAAAATGGCCAATTACGTTGGCAAAAAAACTTTGGTGGCGATGCCGCCTATTTACCAAAAGGTATTGTTGCAACTGCCGATTCTGGCTGTGTAGTTTTTACTAACCGCTATGCTAATGGCATCAATACTGATAAAGAAAGCGATTTATATTACGTAAAGTTAGATAAGCTAGGAAATATTGTTGAACCTTTGCCTGTTTCAGTAAACGAACTTAATTTAAATAACGAGTTACTATTTTATCCCAACCCTGCTAAAACAGTTCTACACTTTAAACACAACTTATTAAATACCAACAATTTTGCTATAAAAATCTATAACTTGAGTGGCAAGCTGGTTTTATCACAAAAAGTAAATAAAAAAGTAATACAAATAGGGCATTTAGCTAAAGGAATTTACACTTGTACCATTAAACAAAACCAAAAAGTGATACACAGCCAAAAACTAATAAAATTTTGAATTGGTTTACCAACTAAAAATCGACTAAAATTTCTCAACTTTTGTTGGTTTAATTTTAAAAATTCAAAAGCTAAAAGCAAATAAATATTGCTTTACATAACTTTCCTTATATTTGTTTGTTAAGATAAATGAACTTTATCACACAAAAAAGCATTAATAAACAATAATAGGTGAGTAGGTTAAAAAAATTAAGATCGTTATTTATTGAAGATGAGCAACCGGCAAAAGCTTCGGGCAAAAAATCTGATGTTAAAACTAAAGGAAAAGCAACAATTAAGCAGCCATCTGCTGCTGGTACAACCAGTAAACCTGCTTATAATTTAAGGGCCGAAAGCGACGGGAAAATAATGGACACTTTACTGGGCGCAGTTGAAAAAACTAACTTAGAAGGTTTTGATTATTTAGAATATAAAAAATCGTTACAATCGCTAAAAAAAATGTCGATGAGCGAAGAAACGATGTTTCAATCGGCATTTGCAACAGCTGCAACAATGGGCGTTACTTTAGATCGTTTGGTTGAAACTGCCGAATATTATAAGAAAATATTGGACAAAGAAATGCACACCTTTGGCGAAACGGTTGCAGCGCAGCATCAACAAATGGTTACTAAGCGTAAAGAAACGGTAACTATGGTGGGCGAAAATATTTCGCAAAAAGAAAAGCAGATCGCACAATTGCAAACTGAAATTAGGCATCTTAAAGAAAAACAAGCTAAACTTAATAAAGATGTAGAACAATCATCCATAAAAATTGAGCAAACTAAAGCTAATTTTGAAAAATCATTTTTATCTTTAAAAGATCAGTTTGAAAGCGATATTATTAAAATGAAAAAATATTTAAAATAAATTATGGCAGAAGAATTTAAACCTAAATCATTTTGGCAACGCCCCGAAGGTAAATTAGGAGCGGTAGTTGGCGCAGGGCTTCTGGCTGGTGCTGGTTGGTTAATATTAAGCAATATTGGTTTTTTAATTGGCTTAACTGCAAGTGTAATTGGGCTGGTAGCCTTATTGGTTACTTTAGCAGCTTTAATTTATGTGTTAATAGATAGTCGGTTTCGTAACCTTATGTTTTATATGTACAAATCTGTAATGCGGTTTGTTACTGGCATTTTTATACAAATAGATCCAATTGGTGTTTTAAGATCTTATGTTGATGATTTAAAATCTAACCTAAAAAAAATGGATAAGCAATTGGCTAACCTTAGAGCACAAATGCGTAAGCTTAAAAACTTGATTACACAAAACGAGCAAGCCATAAAATCGAACTTAGCTATGGCCAGCGAAGCAAAAAAGCAAGAGAAACGAAATGTAATGATTTTAAAAAGTCGCAAAGCAGGCCGTATGCAAGAGAGCAATTTAAAGCTAAGCGACTTATACAAAAAAATGGAAATACTATATCGGGTTTTGATTAAGATGTTCGAAAATTCGGAAATTTTAATTGAAGATGTAGAAGACCAAGTAGAAGTGAAAAAGCAAGAACGTGATGCTATTAATGCATCAACAAGTGCCATGAAATCGGCTGCAAACATTATACGAGGTAAAGGCAACAAAAAAGAAATGTTTGACCGTGCTATGGAACATATTGCTGATGATGTGGGCGCAAAAGTGGGCGAAATGGAACGCTTTATGGAAATTTCGGGCAACTTTATGGATTCTGTTGATTTGCAAAATGGGGTGTTTGAAGAAGAAGGGTTGAAAATGTTAGAGAAGTGGGAGAAAGAAGGCGTGAGTATGATTTTGGGTGATGATAAAGATTTGTTGGTAATGCAAGGCAACGCCGATGGTAGTGTTATTGATTTAGATGCGCCTATTGAAAAAGGAAATCGAAAAGAAAATCAATATGAAGATTTGTTTAAAACTTATAATAATTAGATGAAAGGTATTTAGATTACAGACGGCAGACATTTAGATGACGGATTATAGAATGCATAAATCTCCATTCAGTATTCTCTTCTCTGTGTTCTGTATTCTGTGTTTTTTTCTCTGTATTCTATCCTCTAAAAATCTGTACTCTAAATAAAATAATATATATATACATGGCAAGATTAACCACCTTTTCAAAATTTTTAATCACTTTACTAATAGTAGCTATTATTGGCTTCGGCTTAATTATGGCCAGAAATTCGGGCATTTTAGATAAAATAGCACCGCCCGAAAAACAGCAAGAAGATGTTAGTGGAATGATGAAAGAAGACCCAAAGCCGAAAAAAAATAAAGGCTTATTAAACGACAAAAGTGATAGCGATACAAAAACCAGCGCACCTGCAACATCTAATAATAGCAGTAGTAAAGGCAATGGTAAAGGCTCAAATTTTGACGGTACTTTTAAAGTAGGCGTGGTAACCTGGGGCGGTTATGCAGGCGGTCAATATTTTAACGAAGGCTTTAAAGCCAATACCAATTCTCGCTTTTATAAAGATTATGGCTTTAAGGTAGATTTTAAAGTGTTAGATGATTTTGATGCCTCAAGAGCCGCTTGGAAAGCTGGCGATGTAGATTTGCTTTGGGCCACTATTGATGCTTTTCCTACAGAAGTAGAAGGTTTACAACGCTACGAACCACAAGTGGTTTTTCAAGCAGATTGGTCGCGTGGTGGAGATGCCGTTGTGGCGAGGCGTGGCATTAATTCTGTAGCCGATTTAAAAGGTAAAAGTATTGCAGTAGCTCCTTTAACGCCATCGCATACCTTTTTATTATGGCTGTTAGATGCTGGCGATTTAACCACCAAAGATGTTAAAATTGTTGAAGTACCTAACGCTATTGATGCAGCAACGGCATTTAAATCGGGCAAAGTAGATGCTGCTGTTGTTTGGAGTCCAGATGATGAGATAGCGGTACGCGAAGTAAAAGGTTCAAAGGTGTTAGAAAGCACCCGAAATGCCAGTTACATTATTGCCGATGTGTTTTATGCTAAGAAAGCTTTTGTAGAAGCCAATCAACAAAAATTAAATCAGCTATATGAAGGTTGGATGAAAGGTGCTGCTGAAATTAATAGTAGTGAATCAAATAAAACAAAAGCCAGTAAAATATTGTCGCAAGGTTTGGGTATTCCAGAAGAAGATGCCTTGCAAGCCATTAATAATGTACGGTTGTGTACACATGGTGATAACGAAAACTTTTTTGCCTTAAACCGTAATTTTAATGGTGTAACAGGTGAAAGCTTGTATAACAAAATGGGCGTAATTTATAACAAGTTAAATTATGCACCAGATAACGTGCCTTCTTGGCGATTGGTGGCTAACCCATCTTTAGTGCAAGCAAGTAACCTAAGTGGTTCAAAACATGCTTCAGAAAGTGGCCCAACGTTTAAGCCCGTTACCGAAGCTTTAAAAACAGCTCCAGCAAAATCTACCAAAGCCGTTAGTATTAGTTTTAGAACTGGCGAATTTAAAGTAGATGAAAACGCAAAATATATTATTGATAAAGAGTTTGTAGATTTAGCAAAAGCTTTTGGTAATGCACGTATTAGAATTGAAGGCAATACCGATAATGTAGGAAGTGCGGCATCTAACAAAGCCTTATCGTTAAAGCGGGCACAATCAGTTGCACGCTATTTAGAAACCGAACATGGCATGCCTAAAAACCGATTTGTAATTGTTGGCAACGGGCCAGATAACCCAATTGCAGATAATAATACCGAGGCTGGCAGAGCAAAAAACCGAAGAACAGATTTTCAATTTTTAGGTGAATAAGTGTTTTGTTTTTTATTTAAGATGCGCTTGTTCAGCGATTTTTAACTTGTTGTAAAAGATATTGAAAAGGCTACTTGTAAGAGCGGCCTTTTTTTTAATAGTGAATTTCAGTCAAATTACAGCACAATAATAAATTAGACTGTTAGCTTTATATCAGATCTAATTCTACAATAAAGCTTAAATGGTTTGTCAAACGAGTGGAGTTTTTAGTAAATTAACTTAGCTATAAAAGAGCCGATATCAATTTAATTATTTGCTGTTTTTTGAATGTTAAAATAAAAATGTTTGAGTTACTATTTTTAGATTCCAACAATTCAAACCCATTAAATTTGATATAAGTAATAAGAAATGAACAATATCACCTATTTTTACAATTAAGTAGAATTAAAATTAAAAATTTAATGCCAAAACCAAAAGTAAAATTTATAGTAAAAAATTTTAGAGCAGTAGCGAATGCTGAAATTGCTTTAGATGGAATTTCTGTATTAACTGGCGAAAATGGTTGTGGTAAAAGTAGTATTTCAAAGTTGGTTTATTATTCAATTTATTATTCTAAAGGATATAAAAAATTGGTTTATGATTTTTTTCGCAGCAAAAAAGATAAAGTATATTCTGCATTGGAAAGCTTGTATCAAGAGTTGAAAACTGATGAGGATGAAGGTATAGTCATTGATTTAACAACTGGTAATTGGAATGAAATTAGAATTGACGACTATTTAGAAGAATTAAGTAAAAAATCATACAGTAATCGTTATACTGCAAGAGAAAAGGGAGTTTTATATGAAACAGTTTTGAATGGACTAATTAACTTAGAGAGCGACACTCGTAAAATAATAGGTTTAGAACCAAACCAACACGATACGGATAACATTCAAGAAAAGCCTGTTTCAGGAGTTTTTGAGTTACTAAAAGAAATAAACAAAAATGTTAATGAAAACATTGAAAAAATCTTAGCTAATAAACCTGCGTTTCTGCTGTTCAACAAATTAGGATTTATTTTTAGAACTGAAATTCGTCCTGAAAATATTGAATTAACAGAATTTGAAGGAAAGCTTTTTAATAATGCTCAAAAGAGGATACTTTCATTGCATTCAATCAGTAAGTTGAGTTATATAGATACACCAATGTCTTTAGGTCAATATGAACACTTTTATCTGGGAACTGAAAATGAGCATTGGAGTCATTTAAATAACACCTTAAGAAACGATTCGAATAATTGTTTATCTATTTCAAATATTGATGAAAATGTTGAAGATATTTTAAATGGCAACATTACTTATGAATATGATCGAAAAGGTGATGATTTTACTTATAAAAGAAAAGATGGTAAAGTAATCAACCTTTTGAATTGCGCCACCGGTTTAAAATCATTTGCCATGCTTCAACTTTTATTTCAGCAAAATTATTTAAACAATGAAACTTTACTGATTATTGATGAGCCTGAAGCACATTTGCATCCTCAATGGATTGTAGAATATGCAAGATTAATAGTTTTATTGCACAAGCGACTTGGAGTTAAATTTTTGATCGCCAGTCATCATCCACAAATGATCAGCTCAATTAAGTACATTGCTGAAAAAGAAGGAATAGATAAAAAAGTCAATTTTTATTTGGGCGAGCGGGCAACTGAGTTTACTTATAATTTTAAAAACTATCATACAGATATTGAACCCATCTTTGCATCGTTTAATATTGCTTTTGATAAAATGGATCAATATGCCGCAGCAACAGAATAAATGGTGCTATTGCGAGGAGTCAACCAAAGCACATTTTCTGGCACATGCTTTTTCTAATCAAATACAACAAATTAGTGAACTATTAAAAGAAGAAGGAGCAAAACATACTCCATTTAATAATGAACTTGCTTTCAATTTAGATGAAATTGAAAGCGAATTAGCTTCAAGAGAAAAAAGAAATAAGCGTAACACAATGGATATGGCTTGCTGCGTAATTAAGTCAAAGAAAAAGCAAGCTCTTTTAACAGAAATTAAACTTAAAGTAAAAAATGAAAGAAATATAGGCGCAGAAGAACTAAAGCAAAAAATAGCAGGTTCAAAAACCATTTTATCAAAAGACATTAATATTCAAATTCATCAAACCCATTTGTTTATTTTTAATGAAAAAGTAAAACAAAGAGCACAGTATAGAATTAGAAGCTTATTTGCTGACAATCCAAACTATAAAGTACTTAGTGTTGGTGAATTTTATCAGTCTTACTTTATGAATCAATAACTTTAATCTCCATTTAAAAACTTTCGTTTATCCAACCCCAACTTCGGCCACCACATTTTGCCCAGCCAACAAAAACAAAACCGCCATACGCACGGCTACACCATTTTGCACTTGATCTAAAATTATGGATTGGTCAGAATCGGCAACATCACTATTTATTTCAACGCCACGGTTTATTGGCCCGGGATGCATAATTACAATTTCTTTATCCAAGCCATCTAACAAACCTTTGTTAATGCCATAGCTCAAGGCGTATTCTCGCAGCGAAGGAAAATATTTTACATCTTGCCGTTCTAATTGTATGCGTAACACATTGGCCACATCGCACCATTGTAAGGTTTCTTTTAAATGATAAGATACTTTTACGCCCAATTTTTCAATGTATTTTGGAATAAGCGTTGGCGGACCACAAAGGGTAACCTCGGCCCCCATTTTGGTTAAGCAAAAAATATTACTTAAGGCTACCCGTGAATGCATAATGTCGCCAATAATGGCCACCTTTTTACCTTTTAGGCTGCCCAGTTTTTCCTCAATAGAAAAAGCATCTAACAAAGCTTGCGTTGGGTGTTCGTGTGTGCCATCACCAGCATTAATAATATTAGCATTAATATGGTTGGATAAAAAAACATGCGCTCCAGGGCTGGGATGTCGCATTACAATCATATCCACCTTCATTGCCAAAATATTATTAACGGTATCTAATAAAGTTTCCCCTTTTTTTACCGAGCTGGCCGAAGCAGAAAAATTAACTACATCGGCCGACAAGCGTTTTTCTGCCAATTCAAATGAAATGCGGGTTCGGGTGCTGTTTTCAAAAAATAAATTAGCAATGGTTACGCCTCGTAAAGTTGGCACTTTTCTAAGTAACGGACGTTTTAAAATTTCTTTAAACTGGGCGGTTGTTTTAAAAATGAGTTTTATATCAGCTTTAGTAAGCTGCTGAATACCGAGCAAGTGTTGTACACTTAATTGTTGACCCATTTATGCTTATCTTTTTCGTTTAATAAAATTACCCGATCTTCGCCTTGTAAATCTTCCCACTCTACCAACACCACTTGCGAGGCAATGGCATCTACTTTACTGCCAATATAATCTGCAGCAATTGGTAAATGTTTGCTAAACCTGCGCTCCACCAAAACCATTAGTTCAATTTTTTTAGGCCTACCATAATCTAACAATGCATCCATTGCAGCCCTTATAGTTCGAGCAGTAAACAACACATCATCAATTAAAATTACATTTTTATTTTCAATTATAAAGTCAATTTCGGTATCGTAAGCAGTAAGCATTTTGTCGCGTCTTCTAAAATCGTCGCGGTAAAAGGTTGGATCTAATTTGCCGTAGTGAATAGTAGCTTTTGGTTGCAGTTGTGTTAAGCGGTTGTGTAAACGATTTCCAAAATAAATACCTCTTGGCTGCACGCTTATTAACACCGCATCTTCAAAACTACTATGCTGTTCTATCAACTGATGGCAAAGCCTGTCAATAGTTAACGCCAGTTGCGCTTTATTCAACAAAGTTTTCGGACGCATTTAATTCCTTTTCATTTATGATGCGAAGATAAAAATTTATTACTTTGCCAACCTGCCAATATTAATAAATAATGATAGTACAATACGCCAACTTTATATCTAGCCACACCAACATTTCGCAATGTCCGCCAGCTACTAAGCCAGAGTATGCTTTTATTGGACGATCAAACGTAGGCAAATCCTCTTTATTAAATATGTTAACGGGGCGTAATAAATTAGCCAAGGTGTCGCAAACGCCAGGCAAAACGCAACTCATCAATTATTTTTTAATTAATGAAGAATGGTATTTGGTTGATTTGCCAGGTTATGGTTATGCTAAAGTTAGCAAAACCAGCCGAGCCAAATGGCAAAAAATGATAAGAGACTACCTCGCCAAAAGGTTAAATTTACAATGTACTTTTGTTTTGATTGACAGCCGTGTTCCTCCTCAAAAAATAGACATTGAATTTATTAATTGGTTGGGCGAAATGTTTATTCCTTACGTTATTGTGTACACCAAAACCGATAAGTTGAAACCACCAGAATTAGAAGAAAACATTTTCAATATTCAAGCAGCTTTGGGCGAACATTGGGATCAATTGCCCCAACAGTTTAAAAGTTCTGCTAACCTAAAAACAGGAAAGGAAGAAATATTATCATTTATTGATAGCGTAAACGCCAACTTTGACATTGAAGATTTAGAAGATATTGGAGCGGTCTAAATATATCAAATTTTTATAATACTACAGCTGCATTGGCAAGAAATTAAAAGATGACTCCAAGAAAAAATTAAATGGTTAGGTTAATATTTTAAAGTATATTATTGGTAATAACCCTATCTATTTTATAAAAAATCAAATTTCAGCTTTGCGAGTAAAACTAAAAAAGGGTTATTATAATAAAAATTGGGTGCGGAAACATTTGTAAATCCAAAATTAGAGGCCATTTGAAAATTGAAAGACAAGGGTAATTTATTGTTTTGAAATACCCAAAGTAGCCGCAACCGTTTCGCTTCTAAAAAATCTTCTGGCACTTTTATTGGTAAATTGTCGCTTGGTTTGTTTTTTCGTAAATAAAAAAACGCTGTATTACATTTATACTAATTTATTTTACGCTTCAACAACTTTGTTAATGTCACTTGCCAAATACTTATTAACCGAAAATATAAAAGTAACTCCATAATCGCTATTGCGCCTAATTGAAATTTCGCCTTTATGTTTTTTAACATACTTTACACAAATAGAAAGCCCCAAACCGCTGCCTTCAAATTTACTATTGTTGTTTAATCTGGAAAATTTTTGAAAAACTTCTTTAAAATTTTCTTCGGCAATACCAATACCATTATCTTTTACTGAAATAACAAAAGCGTTTTGTTCTTCTTTTGCTTCAATACTAATAATTGGCAAGCGGTCATCTTCCTTAAATTTTAATGCATTACTTAATAAATTTTGAAGTATTTGTTTCATTTTTATTTCATCAGCATTAATTATAAAATCGCAATTTTTGGTTTTAATGGTTGCCTTAGCTTGGCTAATACTAAAATCTAAACTAAGTATCACATCATCAACTATTTTGTTAAATTGAATTTGACTAATGTTTAATTTTTTTGTGTCCGATTTAGAATATTGTAGCAGGTCATCTACTAATAAGTTTAAACTTTTAATACCTTTTTCCACAAAATCGAAAAAAGTTTTCTCTCTATTATCTGCCTGTTTGTAAAACCTAAGTTTCAAAATTTGTATAAATCCTTGTATAGTGCTTAAAGGAGATTTTATATCGTGCGAAACAATATGCGCAAATTGCTCAAGTTCTACATTAAGGTCTATATATCTTTTCATTTCTTTATTGCTTTTAGATAGCCGTTGCTCTGTTTTTGCCAAAGCGGTATTGTTTACGACCAATTGCTCTTTTACTGTAGAGGTAGTTTTAAATGCTTTAAATAGCAAAAAACCACCAACAAGCAAAAGGCTTGTAAAGCCAAAGAGCAGGTAACTAATTTTTTTTTGATTTGCTAATTGAGCGTTTAAAATGGCCTCGTTTTTTTCATTTTCATTTTTTCGCTGCGATATTTTAAACTGGCTTTTTGAATCTATTCCTCTTATTTTTAGCAACAAATCAGCATCTGAAATGCTATCTTGCAATTGGTAAGCTAACTTAGTTTGTTGATAGGCTATATTATACCTGCCAATGCTTGCATTAGCTTCCGCCAAAGCAGCAGCACTATATTGTTTTAATTCCAAGTTTTGGTATTTTACACCAATCTCGTAAGATTGTTTCATTTGGAGCAATAAAGCTGGGTTTTTAGTGTTCATAAATTTAATTTTGGCAATAAACAAACTACAGTAAGACTCATATTCTTCGTGTTTTTCGGCGCTATATAACTTACGTGATTGTTCAAAATTTATTAAGGCTTCATCGGTTTCACCAAGTTCCATCTGGCAAAATGCAATGCCGTATAAAATATCAGATTTATTGTTAGTGATATGATGCGCTTCCATTAAATTTAACCCTTCCTCATATTCTACTAAAGCTTTTTTGTATGATCCTTTTTTTAATAAGTTATACCCTTTATTTATACACAAATGAACCCAAATATTGTAGTTGTTTATTTCTTTACAAATACCTTTAGCTTCATCATAAAATGCATCTGCCAAATCGTAATCACCTACTTTTTCGTAGGCATATCCAATATTTAATAGTATGCTAATTTGTTTATTTGAGTTTTCTGGCATACCAACATATATTTCAAGTGCTTGAATGAAGTAGCTAACCCCTTCGTAATAATGACCCATAGTTGTTTTAACCCAGCCCTTTATTTCTAAAGAAGATGCCTCTAAATATTTCAAATCTAACAACTCATCGCTTGCCAATGCTGTAATTGAATTAACTAAATCTAAATCATTTTTAATTAACAATAGTGCTTCTTCAAACTTCCGTTCAACTGTAAGTTCTTTAATTTTATATTGCCAACTTATTGCCATCCCAATTTTATCATCAATTTTGTCGGCTATGTTGTAGGCAATATTAAAATATTTGTGTGCTTCTGAGGTATCATTTTTATAGAAAAATATATTGGCAATTTTATTGTATAAATTTACTTTTTGTTTATTGTCATTTGAATTTTCTACTAACAAGAGAAGGCTATCTACTTGGTTAGCAAAAGTAATGTTGGCAGTACCAAAAAATAAAATTAAGGATAAAATTAAGGAAGCTAATGTTCTCATTTTAATTACAAGGTTGTGAATATGATGTTATAGTTTCTCGATTGTATTAAAAATTCTTCACCTACTAAAAAAATTACAATGTAATATAAAAATAGGAAAATTGAATAAGTGATAGTTTGAAATGTGTTGGTATAATAATTTTTTTTATTTTAGTTACCACTTCCTGGCAAGGTTTGTGTTTTAGCCCCGACTGTAGCGGCATCCTTTACCGTACCCTTAGGGGCGGTAAAGATATAGCGGAAGGCGGGACGGGTGCTTTTGCGAGCTAAACGGTTTCGCTTCGAATTTTTAAATATATAGGGCAATGATCGGAGTGTTTTACATTGGGTAAAATGCTGGCGGCTAATAAACGATTTTTCATTTTTTCGGTGGTGGTAATATAGTCGATACGCCAACCTTTGTTGTTGTTGCGGGCGTTGGCTCGGTAGCTCCACCAACTGTAATGGTGTGGTGTTTGGTTAAACAGCCTAAACGTATCAATAAAACCGTTATCTAAATATTGGCTTAGCCAGTTGCGTTCTTCGGGCAAAAAACCCGATGATTTTTTGTTGGACTTTGGGTTGTGAATATCTATTTCGGTGTGTGCAATATTGTAATCGCCACATACCACTAAGTGCTTATATTTTTTTGCCAATTGCCGGGCATAAGGTGTAAAGGCTTCGAGAAATTGCATTTTAATTGCTTGCCGTGTACTGCCCGAACTACCAGAAGGGAAGTACACATTTAGCAACGCAAAATTGTCGAACTCTAATAACAAGGTTCGGCCTTCGCTGTCAAATAGTTTATTTTTCATTCCGTAAGTTACATTTTTGGGTTCTATTTTGGTAAAAACTGCCAAGCCGCTGTAGCCTTTTTTTTCGGCACTAAACCAATATTGATGATAGCCTAAATCGTTTAACCAATCGGTTTCAACTTGCGCTTGCTGGGCTTTGGTTTCTTGTAAGCAATAAATGTGGTGGTTGGTTGTTTTTACCCAATTGCCAAAGCCTTTTTTTAACGCTGCTCTAATGCCATTTACATTATAAGAAACTATTTCAATGCTGTTCATACCTTACAAAATTAAGCCTAAATAGTTAAAGAAAATAATCTGCTTACAAATTTTGAAACTACTTTAAACAACCGTTATTAATTAAGCTATTATATTTGTGGTATGAAAGTGTACAACTTCAGCGCAGGGCCATCTATATTGCCCAAAACAGTTTTTGAGCAAGCAGCCAATGCGGTATTAGATTTTAAAGGTAAAGGATTAAGTATTTTAGAAATTAGTCATAGAAGCGATGATTTTGATGAAATTTTGCAAGATGCTCGCCAACGGGTAAAAGCTTTAATGCAGTTGAATAATGACTATGAAGTGTTGTTTCTGCAAGGCGGTGCCAGCAGTCAGTTTATGATGATTCCGTTTAACATTTTACCAATTGATGGAACGGCTGGAATAATTAATACCGGCACTTGGAGTTCTAAAGCGATTAAAGAAGCTAATATTTTAGGGAAAGCCGAAGTGGTGGCATCTTCTAAAGATAAAGGCTTTAACTACATACCCAAAAATTGGCAGTTGGCTAATGGTTTAAGTTATTTACACCTTACCACCAACAACACTATTTATGGCAGTCAGTTTTTTGAAACGCCAGCGGTAAACATTCCATTAGTGGGCGATATGAGTAGTGACATTCTTAGTAGGCCTTGGCCATTTAATAAATACGATTTAATTTATGCTGGTGCGCAGAAAAACTTGGGCCCCGCAGGGGCCACAATTGTAGCGGTTAAAAAAGAACTGTTAGGCAAAACCAAGCGCAACATACCAAGTATGTTAGATTATCAAAATCATATTAAAGGGCGTTCTTCTTTTAACACGCCACCTGTTTTTGCTATTTACGTTTGTTGGTTAACCTTGCAATGGATTGAAGCGCAAGGTGGCTTAACTGCATTAGGCGAAAAAAATGAAGCCAAGGCTAAATTGCTTTATGATGAGATTGATCGTAATTCTTTATTTGATGCGTATGTTCAGCCTGGCGATCGATCTAAAATGAACGTAACTTTTACAATAACTGATGAAAGTAAAGAAGCTGATTTTATAAGTTTTTGTAGTGATAAAAATATTGTGGGCATTAAAGGTCACCGATCGGTTGGTGGTTTTAGAGCATCTATTTATAATGCTATGAATTTAGAAGGCGTAACAGTTTTGGTAGAAGCAATGCAAGCTTTTGAAAAGCAAACTTGAGTAGTAAGTCAACTTGGTGGTGTCGAATTAATTTAACTAAATTGCAAAAGTGGTTTTGTATAAAACAAATATTATGAAAAGATTTATTTACTTAATGAGCATTGTACTAATTTTTACTTTTACAAATTGTAGTAAATATGATGATGGCCCGTGGATTAGTTTACGTGGTAAAGAAAACCGGTTGACTAATAGTTGGGCATATCAATTAGTTACCCATAATGGCGTAAATGTAATGGAAGGTTTGGTGTCGGGTGCTGTTAACTATAAACAAAGTTCAATTGGGTTTAATGATGAAGGTAGGTTTACCGAAATTTTTACTATTGATGAAGTGGCTACACAAAAAGATGGCGATTGGAGTTTTGATGAAAAAAAGCAACTTATAGTATTAACTTTTGACGACGAAACGGATAGCCGCAGTTTAAGCATCTTAAAATTAAAAAAACACGAACTTTGGTTAGCCGAAATTTTTGGAGATAATACTATTGAATATCAGTTGATGCCTAACCCTTAGTAAAATACTGTGTAAATAAAAACAGTCCCACCGAAGTGGGACTGCCTACAAAACCAATTAGCATTATGAAAAAACCTAAACTATTAAGCGAATGTCTTGCAATCGATCATTCACTTATATATACGAATTAGACTGAAAATTAGTTCATTGGGTTGTTTTAATTTATGCTAAAATTTGTTAAGGGGGTTTATAAGATGAAAAACACTTTTAAGATTTAAAAAAATAAGGAAAGATAATAATATGTTAAAGTTTTAAATTTGATTTTTAAAAACCTATATTTGCTAAATACACAAAACTTATTTTTTAACTTTAAAACCATTAAATGTTTATCACACACACACACACACATCTTTCACATTTTCAAACTTCTAATTTTATTTTTTCTGTTTTATTTGCCTGCAATAGTTGTTAAAGGGCAAACAGAAAGAGTCTATGACTGCAATAATTTTAACAGCTTTTTAAATGGTAAAACCTTAAGTACACTTAAAAGCATATCCGATTCCATCTATACAGACGGAACTACTCATATACGAAATGATAAAATTAATGATTTAGGAGAGGTAAACGTAGTTAAACGTTTTTTAGATAAGGATAGAAATACTAGCTACCGCCTGTTTAAAGAAATACCAAGTAAAATTAATAAGAATGATATTTACAGGAAATATCAACAGTATTATAAAGGAATACTTGTTGAAAACGGTGGCTTTACTGTCTATAGAGAAAATGGCTACGTAAGACCATCTAATTGTAATGTTGCCCCTGCAGGTTCTTTAAGTTCTTACAGGTCTTATATTTTTAGTAATATTGATGTTGTTACTGCTTCTAAAACTACAAACCGAGAATTAGAAAATTTTTTAAACGTTAAAAACGAAAATATTAGAAAGGCAGAACTAATAATTAGCCCAAATTTGACTAAAGATTGTGAATATAGATTAGTTTGGAAAGTTGATTATGTAAATGGTGGTAGTAAAAGTGCTTGGCTAGATGCTAAAGATGGAACTATATTAAAAGAGGTTTCAACAGATGCTCATTTATTAGCACCAACTGAACTTTATGGAAGCCCACCTAATTCTTTGGTATGGATAAACGATTCTAATACTGGAACACCTAATGAGAGAAGATTGGTATTGCCAGGAGGAGGAGTAACTTGCTACGACCATAGTGCCGAAGATGATTTTGTTGAATTATTCGATAGTAAAACCTTTTTTGAAAATAACTCACTTATACCTGTTACAACTGGAAACCAATGGACAATAAGCGATGCACCAGCAGGTGTTTTTCAAGCATTTTTTGTTACAGAACAAACAAAAACTATATTGGAAAGTATTGATGTTTATTTTGATCATATTAGCGTAGCTTCTAATTTTGCAAAAGCAAATGGCGTAGCGATGGTAAATTTTTCCACTATGGAAAATGCTTTTATTGGGATTGGAAGAGATGTAGACCTTAATAATGCATCTATGGCAACTTTTGACTTGATTGGTCATGAATTAGGACATATCTTAATGTCAGATTTTTACGAATTACCTCTATCTACTTTTCCAATAAGAGTAATGCAAGAAGGGATAGGTGATATGATTGGCACTTATGTCGAAGCTCAATTTCAAGGTTTTGTAGATTGGGAATGGGGAGATGATGTTAATACTATAAGATTTTTAGCTACCCCTCTTTCAACATGTATTGATAATACAGATAATTTAGAAAATGCTCATGATTACGGAAACGTAATTAGTCATTGGTATTTTTTATCTTGCACAGGGGATACAAATATACCAGCCTTAGGATTGAAAAAACCACTATTAATTGTTTTAGAAGCATTGAGTTTTTTGGATGGGAATAGTTCTTGGGAAGATTTGGCATTCTATGCAACTATGGTGGCAGAACAAAATTATGGCAGATGTTCGAATGAGTATTTATCAGTTGTAAGGGCTTGGGATAGAATCTGTATTCCGCACCCCGACCCTTATGCTATAAATGCTTGTGAATTTACAGTATCAGGTCCTACTAATGTTTGTGAAGAAAATGAATCCCTACAGCTCAATGCATCAGGTGGTTTAGCAAGTTATTATTATAGATGGCAAATATTACAGCCAGAGTGTTGCTACCAAAATGCAGATGGCACTATGACAAATAATACACAAGAAGGAGGTCGTGGCTCATTAGATATAAATCAATTCCCTGCCTTTAATTCTTATCCACAATATGCTACAGTACGATTAACCTGTACTAACTGCCCATCTGGAATTCCATATATTATTGAACATACTGTTGAAATTAGAGATTGTAACGGAGATGATAATGATAGTGACGGCTGTAGGAAAAAATTAAGTATTGATGATACATCTATTGACTTAAACAAAGTTGAAAATATTTCAATATATAATTTGATGGGTAAACAGTTATATTATGGGAGTAAAACGGCTTTAGAAAACCTTACCGACTATGACAACTATCTTTTATTGGTATCTTATTTTGATGAAAAAGGTAATCATTTAAAAACCCAAAAACACTTTACAGTAAATGCATATAACAATTAAGGGATATATTAGGTGCGATCATAGGTCGCACCTAATTTTTAAATTTTAATAAATGAAAAATTGGCTTTGTTTATTAATAATAATTTTGTTAACCGTTTTAGATACTTATGCGCAACTTAAAGTTGGTCCTTCAATAGGTTTTTCCCAAAATTATGCAAAACTACTATATCCAGATTATACTAAAGGTTCTGGTTATGAATTGACGTTGCCAAATAAGTCAAGATTATTTCCCACTATTGGTGTTAAATTAGAAATGCCAGTTTCAAAAATTTTATTTTTATCAGCTAACCTAAATTACAACAAAAGTAATTATATAATTATTGCAAGCGCTGCTTTAATAAATGAAATGGATTTTATTAAAAATCAAATTAATACGAGCTTTAGCATAAATAGTGTGATTAAAAAAGTATTTAGTGTTGGTATTGGTGGCAATTTTTTGCATTTACGGAATAAAGAATTGCTAAGTTCTAGTGGCGGACTTAATTTTAATAACTGGGGTTTATTATTGCCAATAAGTTATACTCGGAAGAATCTTGTATTTGAACTTAGCTATCAAAAAGGCATTAAAACAAATTACAATAAAGCAATAAAAGAAAAATACCCGTGGTTACTTGTAAAACCAATTGATGCGGTTTACTTTTCATTAGCTTACTTATTTTCTACAAATTTAAACTTCTCAAAAAAGGGTATCAATTGTCCACGTTTTTAATTGCTAAGTAAATGAAGAAGATAATTTTTATTCTTTTAATTGGTTTCGGTACTGTTTTCGAAGGTTTTACGCAACTTAAAGTTGGCCCTTATATTGGTTTTGGGCAAGTTTACATAGAAAATAGACCTTCGCAATTACTTAGAAGTGTAAACAAAAAATCAGCATTTTACCCCTTAACAGGCATCAAATCAGAATTACCACTTCGTACCGAAAACTTTTTTCTAAGTGCAAACGTACATTTTTTAAGAAGTAAAAGTAAAGCTTCTTACATAATTGAAAGTCAAAAATATTTAACACTCACTCAAGTGTCAACTTCATTAAATTTAAATTATCTGGTATCAGAAAACATAAATGTTGGTATTGGTTTTAACTATTTATATGGTGTAAGCAAAGAGCGGGTAATATCAACTATTAAGTATTTTTTTGAAAACGTAGGTGTAAACATAACAAGTGCTTATTGCATTAAAAAAGTAAAAATTAGTTTAATGTACACTATTGGCATTATTGCAAACGATAAAAGAAAAATTATATCTGGCGGGGTAGCCTTAAAACCCATCAATGCAATCTCCTTAAACCTTGCTTATTTATTTGAAACTAAGTTGTTCAACAAGTATTACTAAGCTTTTTGGTTTACAACATTTTTTAAGCCGCTATTAATTGTTAAATCTTGGTAACTACTTACAAGAGGCCAGAAATCAGACCGCTTCGCTGTCAGACCTCAGAAAAATTCGGCTTAGTGAAATCAAAAACGCTCATTTTCTCCAAATTATGTCTGATATCTAACGTCTGAGAATGAAATGGTCTAACTTCTAAATAGTTACAAATCTTGTTCATAATTCAGGCAATTGTTAGTCTTATACAAAACAAAATTTTGCAAACACTCGTTTAATTGATACATTGCCTAAATAAACAAAGTTAATGCTGCAAGTAAAAACAAAAGGTGCGTATCAATTTGTTGAAGAAGGACAGGGCCAGCCTATTGTACTCTTACATGGCTTGTTTGGTGCTTTGAGCAATTTTGGTAACTTATTCAATTACTTCAAAAACAATTATCACATCACAATTCCTTTGTTGCCAATTTACAATAGCCCAAAAGAAAAAACATCGTTAGATGGCTTGTTAGAATTTTTAGAAGGGTTTATGGAAATGAAATCTTTACAAAATGTTGTAGTTTTAGGTAATTCATTAGGCGGGCATTTAGCTTTGAAATATGTTTTAAAGCATCAAAACAATGTAAAGGCAATGGTGCTTACAGGCAGTTCGGGCTTGTACGAAGAAGGGTTAAAAGATGGCTACCCACAAAGAGATAGTTACGAATACATTAAAAAGAAAACCGAATATACTTTTTATGATCCGAAAGTAGCCACTAAAGAATTGGTAGATGAAGTGTTTGATATTGTGAGTGACCGGGGCAAAGCATTAAGCACAATTTATATGGCACGTTCGGCTATTAAAGACAATTTACGACAAAATATACCAGAAATTACCGTTCCTAGCTTGCTTATTTGGGGAAAACAAGATAACATTACACCTCCAAGTGTAGCAGATGAGTTTAATAGCTTACTGCCCAATGTTGAATTACATTGGATTGACAAATGTGGGCATGCGCCAATGATGGAGCATCCAGAAAAATTTAATGCTCTTTTGGAACAATTTTTAACAAAAAGAAGTTTATAGTATAAAGTTTGATAGCACGAGAACTTATATCGCCACTAATACCACCGCTAAATGCTTACGATGCCTTAGCAACCGCAGTTGAGTGGATGAAAGAATATCATTGCCCAGAACTGCCGGTGGTTAACGGCCCCGTTTTTAAAGGCTTATTGTATGAAGAAGATTTGTTAGATATTGAAGATCTTTATCAAAAAGTAGGTAATTTAAAAATTAATTTAAAGCGGCCTTTTGTACACGAAGATGATCACCTGTTTAAAATTGCACAAGCATTTAGTTTACATCAAACCCATATTTTACCAGTTTTGTATGATGATGAAACCTACATGGGCGTAATTACTTTGCAAAATGTAGTGCAACAATTAGCTAGGTTAGATGCTGTTGAAAACTCAGGCGGTTTAATTACTTTAGAGATGCCTTACAACAAATACTCTTTAGTTGAATTGGCCAAAATTGTAGAACAAAACAACGCTAATATTTTAAGCAGTTTTACCCAAACTATTAATGAAACTGGTTTGTTAGAAGTTACCCTAAAATTGAATGTAGCCGACTTAACTTCCATTATTGAAACCTTTGAACGTTTTGGTTATACCATAAAAAGAACTTACCAAGAAATTAAGCACAACGAAATATTAAAAGAACGCTACGATGCGCTAATGAATTATTTGAACATCTAAAAGCTTGGCCTTGATGAAAGATGAATTTTAATACTTTAATCGTAAAATATTTCATCTATTTGTTATTTTGTTGGTTTATTGTACTCAGCAATGTTACCAACGGCTTTGCAAACAGTAAAACTATTTGGCTATGAAACAGAAATTAAATATAAAAGGCATCGTACCACATTAATACATTCGATTAATAACCAGCAACTGTTTTATCTAACCAGTATACCCAATGTTTTTGAAGAACCTATTTTGCAAGAATTTAGTGCAGGGGTAACTTTATCTTATCAAAAAAAATGTGCATTTTAAACAGCATTTAGGTATTAGGTATGAAAAAAAATCAAATCTCAAAACAGGTTCAACAATTAGAAAACAGGCCCAACTTCTTTCCAAATAACACCCTTAAAGTTTAATATTTTACCATTTTTGCAAACATTAAAATTGATTAACATAATCGTTCGGTTTATGCCACAACTAATTGGCATCATAAAACACAATTAATACAAAATGGTTTAGGTTTTTTAAGTGCGGCTCAACAAACAAAGGTAACGGCTAATACAAGTTACTATTATAGTTTTAACCAATGTATTTCTACTTTAAATAGTCTAAAATTTCAGCTAAGCCATCAACACCAAGCCAACTATTATTTAACCGAAGCATTAGGCTACAGCAGCAACGATGTTAGGGGTTACGATCAGTTTATAATAGATGGGCAGCATTTTGTTTTACAACAAAATACATTGAGGTATCAACTGTAAAACTTTAATGTAAAACCGCCACTACTGCACAAAATTGAACAAATACAAAAAGTACCCGTTGGCATATTGTCCAAAGTATATTTTGAATATGATAAAGTGTGAGATAAACACTTTTTTTACCAAAACCCATTAACTAACCAATAACTATTTGGTTATGGTGTTGGTATAGATGTGGTAACTTTTTACAATTTGGTGGCAAGCGTAGAATATAGCATCATCAAAGAGCCTATAGGCAGTTTTGCAATACAATTTGATTGTACTTATTAGCAATACTCTAATTAATTAGAGGCAATTGTATTTAATTATGCTTATTTTTGACGATATTGAATATAAAAGAGAAAAAATTTATAGTTAAATTTAGTAATTTTCTCAAGCTCATTTAAAATAACGTATGGAGAGAGATAACATAAAGCAAGAACGTAAAAAACTAGCCCGTCAATTTGAACGACTGTTAAAAAACAACCAAACTGCTTTTTTCGACCACGAATGCTTTGAACGAATAATGGAGCATTACGAAGATCAAGTAAATTTTGGCAAAGCATTAAAAGCAACAGAATTTGCATTAGAACAATATCCTTTTTCTTCTTTTTTTATAATGAAAAAAGGAGAGTACTTGTTGGAAATGAAAAGACCTAAACTGGCATTGGAGTACTTAAACAAATCAATTATCTTAGATAGTAGCGATTTAAGAAATTATTTTATTTGTTGTGATGCCCATGTGGAGTTAGAACAATTTGATGAAGCATTAGAGGTGTTGCAAAAGGCTTCTGAAATGGCTGGGCCAAAAGAATTACCCGATGTATATTTAGAAGTTGCCGATGTTTACGAAGAAATTGGCAACTCGCAAGCAGTTGTTGATTGCTTAAAGAAAGTGTTGGTAATACAACCCCGTAACCACGAGGCACAAGGCAGGTTGCAGTTAGTTGCAGAGTTAAATAATTGGGATCAGCAGGTGGTTACTTTTCTTAACAAATTAACCAATAAAGACCCTTATGCTAAAGCCACTTGGTTTAATTTGGGTAATGCTTACACTAACTTAGAAGATTTTGGCAATGCCGTTGAAGCTTATGAAATGGCATTAGCAATTAACGAAAACTATGAGGTTGTTTACGAAGAATTAGGTACTGCTTACTTTAGTTTGGGCATTTTTGATAAAGCGATATTTAACCTAAAAGAGTCTATTACTCGTAACAAAATGAACTCAACGGCTTGGTTTATGTTGGGTAAATGCTACAAAGCATTGCAAGAGTATAACAAGGCGATCTATAACTTTAGCAAAGCGTTAAATATTGATGTTTCTTATTATGAAAACTATTATGAACTAGCAGATTGCTACTTTTTAATGGCTAAATACAAACAAGCCTTAGAAAACATTAACAAAGCACTTAACGAAAACGATAAAGATTTCGATTTCTACATTTTAGCTATAGAAATATTGTACAAATTAGGTGATGTTGCTATGGCCAACAGTTATGTAGAGCATTTAATAGTTAGCAAACCAAGTTATGCAAGGCATTGGGTGGCCATTACCGAAACGTTATATAATGCAGGTAAAAGCGAAGCTGCAATAAGTGCTTTAACCAAGGCCGAAATTGCAAAAGGAGATATGGCTTTAAAATATTATCACTTGGCGGTTTATAATTTTGATACCAGTAAAACGCAACAAGCTTTAAGCCATTTATCGGAGGCATTAAGTTTAAACTATGCTGCGCATCCTGTAATTTTTGAATTGATGCCAGGTTTAGAAGAAAATGTAGATGTAATAGATTTAATTAAGATTTACAAATCTTAGTTTTTTTTATAATAATACTATTTCAACACAATTCTTATAGAATAAACTTGTCCGACTATTTATATAAAAGTTAGACAAGTTTTGGCATCTTTTCTCATTCTTTAGTGTTACTTCAAAATCAATGAACGAAAAATAAATATTAACTTTGAAAAGAAAATATAAGAGAGTTTGAAACAAAAGAGAGACAGATACGAAATGCACAAATACTGGGGAAAAAAACCCTCAAATGATTTAAAGGAACTTATCGAAAAGTACTCTAAAGAAGGAGATACTGTTCTCGACCCATTTTCGGGTTATGGTGTATTCTGTTCAGAGGCTTACATTTTAAACCGTAACGTAATTTCAAATGACCTAAATCCAGTTGCCAATTTTATTAATGTTCAACTTCTTGAAAAAAATATTGACTTAGAGCTAATCAAAAAACAATGGGAGCTAATCAAATCTGAATTTGTATCATATAATTCAGAATGGTATAAATGGAAACACAATGGACAGCCCATTCAACTTATAACAATTCTAAGAGATAAAAGTAATGTTCCTATTAAATGTAAATTTAAAGCTCTTGGTCAAAGCAAATCTCAGGAAATTTATATTAGTGAAATTGAATCAAAACAATATTTGGAATTTGAAAACGAGCAAAAAATAATCGATTGGTTTCCAACAGTAAAGCTTATAAAAAATTCACGTATTTCTGCAAAAGAAGGAATGGATGTTTCTGACTTATTCACTAAAAGAACTCTTGCGTGTCACGCAAGACTCTTAAGTTTGATTGAAAAACATTGTAGTGGAAATGAAAAAAATCTGTTTAAAGTCGCTTTTACGGCAAATTTAGCGAATTGCTCAAAACTCTTACCACCTATTAAAAGTAGAGGAGAAATGGCACCTGGAGCTTGGATGACTGGATTTTATATTGGAGAAACCTATTTAGAAAACAATGTTCTACATTACTTTGAAAATAGGTTTTCAAAAATTGTTAAAGGAAAAGAGGATTATTTGAATCAGTTTGGGAATAAAGAGGAATTTAATTTCTTCCCAGTTGAGTATTCTAACAATTACCAAACACTTCAAAATGATGCCAAGAAGCTATCATTAAAAAACGAATCCGTAGATTATATATTTACAGACCCACCTTATGGAGATGCTGTACCTTATTTTGAACAAAGTGTAATATGGAATTCTTGGCTTAAACTTGAACCAGATTACAAAAACGAAATCGTAATTTCTGATAGTAAAGAAAGGAAAAAGGATTGCAATACTTATGAAGAAGAAATCAATTTAGCTTTCTCAGAAATTCGGAGAGTTCTTAAAACTGATAAGTACTTTTCGCTTACTTATCATTCTCTATCTGGAAAAGAATGGAAAGCAGTTACGAATGCTTGCATTAAAAACGGATTTGAATTAATTGATTATGAATGGCTTGTTCAAAAATCTTTTACCCCAAGACAAATCAATCGTTTAACAAGTATTAAAGGAGACGTACTCGTTACTTTTCAAAAAGCTTCTTCTATCAAACCTGTTATTTGTAAATCCGATAAAGAGGTTACTCAATTATTTATCAATAAAATTGAAGAATGGTTGGAGAATGGAGGCCTTGATACAAATGAAATTTTTCTAAAAACTATGAAAAAAGTTTTCTTTGAAAAAATACTCATAGGAGATGTGGACCTACTTAAAATATTAATAGAGAATTTCAAATTCTCAGAGAACCAGCAATGGCAACTTAATGACCAACTTGAATTTCACACAGCTTGATAAATGCTTTAGAAGTAATGACTTTCCAAGCATAGAAAACGATAATAGAGGAATACGGTTTTTAAAGCTTCGTAGTATGTCTAGAAAGGATACTATGGAGGAGTTCGGAAAACTACATAAAATTGACCTTTCGGAATTAAAATCTAAAGAGTACTTCGGGTATGTTTTTGGTTTAGAGCAAATTACTGACAATCAAATAAATAATTTTATTAATGTTAAATATCAAGAAGAAAGAGCCTCAAGAATTGACAACCAAAATTATTTAGTTGACCAACTTAATAGACTTCAACATTTTGATTGGGGAGGTTCGTTTGGAAATAGTCTAGAAAAGAATATCGTTAATAATTACGTTAAGAAAACTCAATCTTATGATGCTATAAATGAAGAAATAGAAGGAAGTCTATTAACTAGTTTAAGAGGTTATACGCTCAACTCTTGGTATAATCATTGGACTTCAATTTTAATAGAGGACTTATTTAAAGACCACGAAACAGTTCTTCCAACAGTAGGATTAGTAAAAAAGATAGATTTTTTTATTAATGATATACCTTTTGATTTGAAAGTCACCTATTTTCCAGAACAACTATTGGCGGATAAGTTAAAAGCTATTGGATATGGGAATGAGCTAACTATGCTAAAGCGAATTTGTAGAGAATTAGAAATATTTATACCAACAGATATTAAGCCCAAAGCTCTCAAATTACACTTGCACAATAAAGTATCAGAAGATCAAAGAAAAGAAGCCAAAGACTTTATCTCGAATTTAAAACAGCACAAGAAAGGTATAATTGCAGAAGCAGAAGCAAATCCTACAGAGTTAAAAAAATGGTTATATGAAAATCAGGGAGAAGCTCGTTTTGATGCTTCTAACAGATTCTTTTTAGTTCTTACTGACGAAACAGATATGGCAAACAGTTGGAAACTAAAAAGGAATGTTGTTTTCCTAAGAGAAAAGATAGCTGCACACTTAACGAACCTATCAATGGATATGCATAGTTTAGAAACAGAATTCTATTGGAAACTGGACAAGAAAACATATAGATGTAAATCTGATATTCTGTTTTTAAAATACTCTGAATAGAAAAGCAAGCAGGTAAAAATATATATAAAATAGGCGAAATGAGTTTCGTGCTTCGTAATCGCCTACTTTTCATATACTAACCGCTATCAAGTATTTTGAATATCATAAAATAAATATTAATATTTTGTAACTGATATAGATAAACATTATTGAAATAGTAATTAAATATTAATTGGACTGATTGCTTTTATACACGGCTACATTTTATGGTTCGAAATGTTTGCTTGGGAAACTAGAGGCAAAAAAGTATTTAAAAGTTTTCCAAAAAGTTTATTTGCAGAAACCAAAGTAATGGCCGCTAACCAAGGTTTGTATAATGGTTTTTTAGCTGCTGGCCTTATTTGGACTTTCTTTATTCAAAATAGCAATTGGAGCGAAAATATTGCGCTTTTCTTTTTAAGCTGCTTTGCAATTGCCGGAATTTATGGAACAGCTACCGCAGATAAAAAAATCTTTTTTGTGCAAGCCTTGCCCACAATTTTTGCTATTGTATTAATTGTTTTGAGGTAGTGAAATGTAGTAAATTAAGATGCGTAACTCATTCCCATCACAACGCCTGCATCTCCACCAACTTGGCATAAGCGCCACCTTGCTCAATTAAATTAAGATGATTGCCTTGCTCAATAATATGGCCATTTTGTAGTACCAAAATCTTATCGGCTCGCTGTACTGTTGCCAAGCGATGCGCAATTAGTAATGTGGTGCGGTTTCGCATTACTTTGGCTAAGGCTTGTTGTACCAAGCTTTCACTTTCGGCATCTAATGCAGAAGTAGCTTCATCTAAAATTAAAATTGGTGGGTTTTTTACTACCGCCCGTGCAATAGTTAGCCGTTGTTTTTCACCACCACTTAGTTTGTTGCCACCTTCACCAATAATGGTTTGGTAGCCATTGGGCAGGTTTTCAATAAAGGTGTGTGCGTTTGCTATTTTGGCTGCTTGCATCACTACAGCTTCCGAAACGTTTTTTAGGCCAAAAGCGATGTTGTTAAAAACCGTATCGTTAAACAAAATAGGTTGCTGCGTTACCAAGCCAAACAAAGAACGAAGTTGTTGTTTATTAATCGTATTAATGTCTACGCCATCAATTAAAATAGCGCCTTGTTCAACTATATAAAAGCGCATTAACAAATCGGCAATTGTACTTTTACCAGAACCCGATTGCCCTACCAAAGCCAAGGCTTCCCCTTTGTTAAGTTGAAAGTTTATATTGTGTAATACCGTTTTGTCTTCATAGCCAAAATTTACATTACTAAATTGAATGTTTTGTTCAAAAGCCACATTTTGTAAGTTCTGGGGTTTTATAATTTTCTCATCAACAGGTTCATTCAATACACTTTCAATACGCTCAAAAGAAGCTGCCCCTTTTTGTATGTTGTAAAATGCAGAAACCAATTTTTTAGCAGGTTGTATCAATTGCGAAAAAATTAAAATAAAAGCAATGAACACTTCTGCACCCAATGGGCTTTTGTTATTTAACACTAAGCTACCGCCATACCAAAGCACGGCCACTACAAGGGCAATGCCCATTGTTTCCGACAAGGGCGAGGCCAACTCTTTCCTAAAAAACAACTTTTGGGTAAACTGTTGCCATTGGCTATTTTCTTTTTCATATTTTTTTCTTTGATGTATGCCAGCGTTAAATGCTTTTATAATAGAAAGGCCCGAAAGCGATTCTTCTAATATTGACATTAAGTTACCTAAACTTTGCTGACTAGCTGTTGAGTTGCGCTTTAAAGATCGGCCTATTCTACTAATTATAAAACCACTTATGGGTAAACAAATTAGTACAAAAATAGTTAGGGAAGGGCTTATCCAAAACATCGTAAACAAAAATACAACTATGGTAAGCGGTTCTCTAATTAAGGTGAGCAGGCTTTTTATAATGTCACTTTCTACCAACTGAACATCATTAGAAATGCGGGTGATTAAATCGCCTTTGCGTTCGTTAGAAAAATAACTTAACGGCAACTCTAACACCTTTTTATACAATTGATTGCGCAGTGATGCAACAACGTTTGTTCTAATACCAATCATTACCCAAGCGCCGAGATATAAAAAAAGATTCTTCAACAAAAAAACAACCAAAACCAAAATACAGATAAACAGTAAAGCGGTGGGCTTATCGTAATTTGTAATCAATTGGCTTACGGTATAATTAAATTGTTCTACCAAGCTCGACATACTAAACGATATTGTTGGTGCGCTTGCCTGTGCTTCTTCTAAGCCAAATAACAATCGTAAAAAAGGGATTATCATAGTTAAGGAAAGTAATGAAAACACTACCGAAACTGCATTGAAAAATATGCTTAATAAAACACGGTTTTTATAGGGCTGTAATAGTTGAAATACTTTTCTTAAAATGCTCATTAATGTTTTAAATACTTTCGGTAAATTCTTTACTACCTATTGTATGGCTTTTTAAAGTATAATTAATCGTATTATTATCTATCCATTTATTAAAAATTGCGTTGCTACTTCTGGCATCAACATATTGAGGGTTGTTAATTTCTTTTATTGTAGTATAGTTGCCAATATCTTTTATGGTTAAGCCACATAATGCTTCCCAACACCTGTTGCTATAAACAAACTTGTCTTCATTTGGCGAAAACGAAATAAATTTGTTGCCAAGGTAATAATTGGTCAACCAGTTTATCTTTTTTGTTTCCCTATTATAAATCCCTAAAACCATATCAGGCAACATTTCTTTACTGCTAATTTCTATAGCAATATATTTTTTATTTTTGGTAGGATGAATATTTACAAAACTGGTTTTCGCTAAAAACACAGTTGAATCGTAGCAAAATGAATTTCTGTTTTCACTATCGTTATTGCTTTTATTACATAAACCACTTTCGGTTTTAAACCAGTTAAAAATATCGTTATCATCAATTGCTAAAATAGTATTTTCTCCTTGCTTAATCGTTTTTTTATCTGCTGAAAGTGTTATTGCTTCTTGTTCAATTTCAGTAGGTGCGGTAGTTACTGCATCTTTACTTTTAGGGCTTTTGCAAAACCAACTATTGAGCACAAAAAGCAATACAGTAATTATTTTTAGATATTTCATTGCGCAAAGTTAGCCCTTAATCTTCTAAACTTTTCCACAAATACCAACAAGCTATAGATGCATAGTTTCCCCAAGCTGTTGCTACATTTTCAAAATCTTTTTTTGTTGGTTTTTCGGGCAGGCCATATACTTTTTGTAAGCCTCTTAAAATGCCCAAATCTTTTATGGGGTAAACATTTAACCTACCCATCGAAAACATGAGCAACATTTGCACCGTCCATTCGCCAACCCCTTTTATGCTGCTGAGTTCTTTAATAATGGCTTCATTGCTTTGGCGGTTTATGTTTTTAATGAAGGCTTTATTGTTGTTCCAATAATCAGCAATGTTTCTAATATAGCTGCGCTTTTGTCTGCTTACTCCACAGTTTTGAAACTGCTCATCAGTTAATTTTAATACTTTGTTAGGAGTTAACTTTCCATTAAAACTCGTTACCCATCTTTCAAAAATAGTGGCTGCAGCCTTCGTACTTAATTGTTGACTAACTATGGCTTTACACAATTGAAAAAATAAATCTTCTCTCATTTCAAAGTTACAAGTAGGATGCTTTTGTATCAACATTTTTTGTTGTACGCAATTTCGTTTCAAGTAATTAATCCCTTTTTTTACGTCGGTTTGTAACTGTTGGTTAGTCATTATTATTAAAAAAAATACAAATTACTAAATGTATTTGATGGTTAATTTTGTATTTAACAACAAAAATAAAAAACTTTGTTACTCAATATCTATTTTTTAAAAGGTCAGTTATAAAATCATCTTTCTAAATCATCTAAAATTATTATTCTATTATTTTATTAATTATCTTTACTTTAAGTAAGAAATAAAATAACACGGTGCAATTTTACCAAAATACCAAATCTTCTTTTTTATAAGATTGATTACCTAATAAGAAGATTTATTAAAGTAAAAAATGAGCAAATCATACCAATTTAAATCGGAACGATTAGGGTTTAGAAGATGGCGTAAAGATGATTTAAAAGAATTTGCAGCCTTAAACGCCGATAAAGCGGTAATGAAACATTTTCCCAATGTTTTAAGCGTAGTTCAAACAGAACAGTTTATTGATCGGCTGCAAAAGCATTACGCAGAAAATGGCTATTGCTACTTTGCTGTAGAGGTTTTAGAAACAGCGGAGTTTATCGGTTTTATAGGTTTGGCTTATCAAAAATACGAAACCACTTTTGCCCCTGGAACAGATGTTGGCTGGCGATTAAAAAAAGCGGCTTGGGGAAAAGGCTACGCAACCGAAGGCGCAAAACGATGCTTAGTTTATGCATTTGATGAGCTAAAATTAGCAAAAGTTTTTGCAGTTTGTTCCATTGGTAATACCAAATCGGAAAACGTAATGCGTAAGATTGGGATGGTAAAGATGGGAGAATTTAAGCATCCTAACTTAAAAGAATTTCCTAATTATGAAAAATGTTTGTGGTATGAAATTAAAAATAAGGAGATTTAGTTGCTTTTACACGCCTTTACCAAATCCAAAAAATCATTAAACAAATAACGGCTATCATGCGGGCCTGGTGACGACTCCGGATGATATTGCACCGAAAATGCATGCTTACCTTTTATTTTAATACCTTCAATTGTATCGTCATTTAAATTAATGTGTGTAATTTCAATTTGATCTGATTGTCGCACCGCCTCCTCATTAATACCAAAGCCGTGGTTTTGGCTTGTTATTTCGCAACTACCTTTTATAAGGTTTCGCACTGGGTGGTTAAGCCCTCGGTGTCCATTGTGCATTTTGTAAGTTGGCAAACCCATTGCCAAAGCTAATAATTGATGTCCTAAACAAATACCAAACAACGGTTTATTTTCTTTTAAAACTTGTTGTACAAAATCAATTGCATAACCCATCTCAGAAGGATCGCCAGGGCCATTACTAATAAAATAACCGTGGGGTTTATAAGCTAAAGTTTCTTCAAAAGTGGTTTTAGCTGGAAATACTTTAACACTTGCCCCGCGCTTCAAAAAACATTCGACTATGTTATTTTTACAGCCATAATCCATAACTGCAATTTTTAAATCGGTATTACCTTTTTCGAAAACTTTGGTGGTACTAACTTTACTGGCCAACTCTAAACCAGCCATGCTAGGCACTTTACCTAGCCGCTGCTTTAGCTCCTCAACATCTAAAATAGCAGAAGATATTATAGCATTCATTGCACCTTTGTTACGCACATGTTTTACCAAAGCGCGGGTATCAATATCGCTAATACCAACCAAACCCTCTTCTTCAAAATAAGTAGTTACGGTAGCATCAGCCATTGAGCGACTATATTTTTCACTTAAATTTTTAACTACTAAACCAGCAATTTTTATACCATCAGATTCCACTTCATCATTTTTCGTACCGTAATTGCCTATATGCACATTGGTAGCAATAAGTATTTGCCCAAAGTAACTTGGGTCGGTAAATACCTCTTGGTAACCCGTCATACCCGTGTTAAAACATATTTCGCCAGTAGTGGTGCCTATTTTACCAGCAGCTTTGCCATAATAAGTAGTACCATCTGCCAATACCAAAATGGCTTGGCTATTATTTTCAAAAATGTTCAAGTTCAATAAATAGAATCTTGTTATATGTTATTAACCTTTTAAACTTCTACCTCTTATTAACCTATAGATGGCCAATAAAACTAAGGCACCAACCACACCTAAAACAATTTGATAAATTATACCGCCATTAGCTGCTAAACCAAGTGTACTAGCCAAAAAAGCACCCACTGAAGAACCAGCGATACCGATTAAAGCAGTAATAATAATGCCACCTGGATCATCACCTGGCATAATAAATTTTGCAACTATACCAATAATAAGCCCTAAAATAATTGTAACAATAAACCCCATAACTTTAAAATTTTTGGTAAAAGTAAGAAAATCAATGCAATGTTTTCTCAACAATTTTCCACAATAATTCAGCGGTTCTTTCCCAAGTAAATTTTTGCCGTTGTATTTTGCCTGCTTCCACTAATTTTTGCTGTAATTCTGGTTGGTTTTCTAAAGCAACAAACGCTTCACATATACTTTCTATATTTGTTGGATTGACTAACAAAGCAGCATCGCCGGCTACTTCGGGCATGGAGCTTACGTTTGAAGTAATTACAGGTGTTTCCGCATACATCGCCTCTAAAATAGGTATTCCAAAACCTTCAAATAAAGAGGCGTAACACAGCGCAGTAGCAGAAGCGATCAACCGTTCTATTTCCAAATTAGGTAAATGGCCAACAAAAATAACCTCTTGTTGATATTGCATTTTTTCATAAACGCTTTTTAGTTTTTCATTTTTCCAAGCCATTCTGCCCGCTACTATCAGTTTGGTTTTGCTTTTGGTTTTATTTTTAAATAAATCAAACGCCTGCAAAATTCTGCCCAAATTTTTACGCGGATGTACTGCGCTAATAAAAATAAAATAATCGCAGCCATCGCAATATTGCATTTTTACTTGTTGCTTTTCTACATTATTTAATGGTTTACAACTTGGGTTAGTACCATTGTAAACCACATCAATTTTTGAAGCATCAATATTATACTTTACAGAAATATCTTGTTTTGAAAAATTAGAAACCGTAGCAATGCACTCCACTTTATGTGCGTATTTTGGGCTGTAGTAGCGGTAATATTTTCGGGTAAGAAAGGGTATAAACTGTGGATAATGTTCAAAAGCAATATCGTGTATTACCGTTAACTGCGGAACGTTTGTTTTTAATGAGGCAAAACCATCTGGCGAAATAAATATATCGGCGTTTATTTTTTTTAAGATGCGTGGCACACTCCACTCAAACCAACAATACCATAAAATAGGGTGGCGAGCAGGCGGTTTTGCAATAATGGGTATAATATTATTCGAAAATAAAAACTCTTTGTGAGGCGGTCTATCAAAAATACAATAAAACCGATGTTGGGGATGCGCACGGCTAATACGTTTTAAGGTTTCGAAAGTAAACCGCCCAATGCCCTCTAATTTGTTGTGAATTAAAAAGCGAGTATTTACTGCTATGTTTAATGGCTTTTGCAATTGATTAGCAAAGATAGGACATTTAACAAAGGTAATTTACAAGATGCTTAATAGATTATAGCTTTATAGTTTACCAATGAATAGATAAAAACTTCAATTAAAATTTTTTATTATGTTACAAAAATAACATATTTAAATTACTTAAAAATTTTAATTTTTTAAGATTAACTTAATATAGCAAATTCAACATCGGGTGAACAGCTTAACATTAATCAATCTAAAAATACGCAGCCTTTAGAAGTAAATATCAATTCTCCAATTTATCTAACACAAAGACCTTCTGTGGCTTATAAACAGTTATCGTTGGGTTTTATTTTAACCTTTATTTTTGGCCCATTGGGGATGTTATATTCAACCGTTTCAGGAGCTTTGACAATGTTTGTTATTGGCTTTTTTTGTCACGGTTTTGGAGCTTTAATAACAATTTTCTCTCTTGGACTTGGTATAGTTGTATGGCTCATAATGTTTTTGGGGTTGAAAATATCACAGATGTTTTGGACAAACTCTGCTATAACTGAACACAATTTAAGAGTGGATAGTTAACTTAGGTAAAAACTTTATAAATACTGCTATATTTAATGGCTTTTGTAATTGGTAAATATAGATTTTTAAGCTATTAATATTGTAGACAAAGGATGATTGATTGACAAAAACCAATGCGTTAGGGATGAAGGCTTTGTTTGAGCTCATTTTTTGTTTCAAAAAGCAAAGTGTTTGGCTTAAAACAGTAGTTTTTTAGATGCTTTTTATAATAATACCCAATAAAAATAGCGAGTGCCGCCAGCCCGACCCGAAGGGAAACGCCCTAAAAAATCTTCAAAAAAATAATTTCTTTTTTAATGGAATTTGTACTATTAATCTTTTCAGTATATTTACGCTATGAAATATAAAGCCATTAATAATGCTTTGTTTGTGCAAAATAGAAAACGTTTTGCAGCAGCAATGAAACCTAACAGCATTGCCTTGTTTATTTCTAATGCGCAAATTTCGGTAAGTGCCGATGCATTATATCCTTTTAAGCAAAATCCTGATTTTTTTTACTTAACAGGGGTTGACCAAGAAGAATGTGCTTTACTACTTTACCCCGATGCGCCTGACGAAAAATTTAAGGAAGTTTTATTTGTACGAAAAACCAACGAAACCATTGCTATTTGGGAAGGGCACAAACTAAACAAAGAAGAAGCCACCGAAGCAAGTGGCATTGCTTTGGTAAAATGGCGCAGTGAGTTTAAAAAATTTATTTCACAAATTGTACATAATGCCGATGCTATTTATTTAAATAGTAACGAACATACTCGCAAAGGAACTGACTTTCCTTATGGTGATTTATTATTTATCAATGATATAAAAACACAATTTCCGTTGCACGAATTAGAACGTGCTGCACCAATTTTAGGGCGATTAAGGTCAATAAAATCTGACATAGAAGTAGACCTCATACAAAAAGCCTGCAACATCACTGCTGCTGGTTTCGAACGTATTTGCAAGTTTGTAAAACCTGGTGTTTTAGAGTATGAAATTGAGGCAGAAATGATTCACGAATTTATAAAAAGTGGCGCTAACGGTTTTGCTTATGAACCCATTATAGGTAGTGGACATAATGCCTGCGTGTTGCATTATGTAGACAACAATCAGATTTGTAAAGATGGTGATATGTTATTGATGGATTTTGGTGCGAATTACGCCAACTATACTGCCGATTTAACCCGAACCATACCTGTAAATGGTAAATTTAGTGATCGCCAAAAAGAAGTTTACCAAGCAGTATTGCGAGTAATGAAAGCCGCTACAGATATGCTAGTACCGGGTGCTTTGTTAGATGAATATCATAAACAAGTAGGCTTAATAATGCAAGCAGAGTTGTTGCAACTTGGTTTAATAACTGATAAAGAAATAAAGGAGCAGGATGCAGACAAACCGGCTTACAAAAAATATTTTATGCACGGCACCAGCCATCATATAGGTTTAGATGTACACGATGTTGGCAATAAATATGAAGCCATACAAGTCGGTATGGTTTTTACCGTAGAACCAGGCATTTATATACCCGATGAAAGTTTAGGCATCCGCATTGAAAATGATGTATTGGTAACCAATAATAAACCTAAAGATTTAATGGCCAACATTCCACGAGAAGTGGAAGCGATTGAAGACTTTATGAACAGTTAAAACAAATGAAACTTTTTACCATACCCAACATAATTACTTTAGGTAATCTATTATGTGGATGCCTCGCCATTATTTTTGCTTTAAGTGGCGATTTGAGAAGCGGTGCCTACTTTGTATTGGCAGCTGGCTTTTTAGATTTTTTTGATGGCTTTGCTGCTCGTGTTTTAAAAAGCCATTCGCCAATTGGAGGCGATTTAGATAGCCTAGCCGATATGGTAACTTTTGGTGTAGTGCCAGGTATTTTTTACTACCAACTATTAAGCGACAACTTTGTAACTACAGGCGAGTTTAACTTATTTGCAAGCTTAGGCTTTGTATTTACCTTGTGTGCCGCTTTAAGGTTGGCTAAGTATAATGTAAGTGAAGACCAAAGTGAAATGTTTAGAGGAATGCCTACACCAAGTGCTACTTTGTTTGTTATTGGCATTCCGTTTTGGTACGAAAGTGATTTGTACTTATTAATGGGCGATAAGCTATTTTTATTTTTCTGGTTGTTTTTAATATCTTTTTTAATGATTAGCAACGTACCTATGTTTGCTTATAAATTTAAAACCACTAGTTTAAAAAATAATTGGTTTACTTATATTATGATGGTGCTACCTTTACTATTATTGCTTACCATGGGCTTAAAAGCATTAACCATTTTAGTTGTAATGTATATTGTTGGTTCGTTTGTATACTTTCGTGTTAATAAAATTAAAGAATGAAAAAGTTTTTAGCAGAAATAAATATTATGCCTAAAAAAGAACTGTTAGACCCACAAGGCAAAGCAGTTGAAAGCAGTTTTAGCAATTTAGCTTTGCAAGGTTTGCAAAATGTGCGCATAGGCAAACACATTAGTATAGAAGTGGCTGCAGAAGACAAAACTACCGCTGCAACTAAAATTGAAAAAGCTTGTTCCGCATTTTTGGCCAACCCAGTAATGGAGTCGTATAAGTATACAATAATAGAGTGCTAATATTTAAAAGCTTATTAAAACTTAAAGCCCATACTTAAAGACGGCGATGCAATATTAGGTCAACTAACAAATACATTAACACCGGCTCTAAAAAACAAGCCTTTATTTTTTTGATAACGATACATTATTGGTAGCATAATTGCAGCTACATCGTGAAAACACTTTTTTGATGGATTGAATGGATCAACAAAATACTCCACCCTATAAACTAAACCAGCACCATATTCAAAATGATGTTTTTTTAATGGTTTTGTTATCCAAGAAATTGTTATTGGGAAAGCAACTGCTGTTTCCAGACTTGGGTAAATGCCTATTCTAAGGTTAGTTTTTCGCTTATCACCTATTGTAGCCTCATAATTTATTGAAACGAAACCGTCATTAAAATCGTGGGTTAACAAATAAACTTCCGCATAAACTGCATTGCTCTTAAGCTGCGTTAGTTCGAGTGCTTGTGCAAAAGATGTTATTGTACTTACTAAAAAAAAACGCTATTAAAATAAAAAAGTTCATACAAATAAAATGGTTAGTAACTTAAAACTGGCTTTTCAAACCCTTTATCTTTTGGCCTTTCTTTTACCGGCTTTAAAACTTCTCGTTTTACTTTTTGTTTGATTTTTCTCTCCTCTCTTCGAAGAAAATTTTCTTGGAGATTTAGATTTTGACCTATCCCTGCTAAAGCGAGATGGTTTACCACCTCTTGGTCTTTTTGATCTGTTGCCACCTTCTCTTTCTTTCTGATTTAGGTTTTTGGTATTAGTAAGGCTTAGGCCTTCTAACTCAATAGCAATCAATTTTTGTATCAGTTCTTCTTTGCTAAGCTCTTCTAAATTTTCATTAACAAGTGCGGTTAGCTTTTTATCAAACACAGTAGGTTTGCTGTTTAGTATTTTTTCACTCCATTTTTTCAAACGGATCACTAATACTTCTTGCGCATTAGGTATTTCAGTAGTTTCAAAAGTTATTTTTAAATTCTTTTGTAACCGGTTGATTCTATATTTTTCATTACCTTCTACAAAAGCCATTGAAATACCTTTTTTACCAGCTCTAGCCGTTCGGCCGCTACGGTGGGTGTAATAGGCTACATCTTCTGGCAAACTATAATGAAAAACGTGGGTTAAGTCGTTCACATCAATTCCTCTGGCTGCAACATCTGTTGCTACTAACACTTGTAAACTATTGTTTTTAAAACGCTTCATTACTCGGTCGCGTTGGTGTTGGCTTAAATCACCGTGTAAAGCATCTGCTTTATAATTATATTTTAACAAGCTTTCTGCCACATGTTGCGTATCGCGCTTAGTACGGCAAAAAACCAAACCATGCATTTCGGGGTTGGTTTCTAAAAAACGGGTTAATGCGTCAAATTTATCATTACGATGCACCATTACATACTGATGCGTAATATCGGTATTAACCACATTTTCCCGATTTATTCTTACCGTTTCCGGCGCATCCATATAAGTATCAACTATGCGTTGAATTTCTCTGGGCATTGTTGCAGAAAACAACCATTTTGTAGTTAAATCTGGTGTGTAGGTTAAAATCTCATCAATGGCTTCTTTAAAACCCATATTCAACATTTCATCCGCTTCATCTAACACCAAATATTCTAATTGGTCTAACCTTATTGCTTTACGTTTTATTAAATCTATTAATCTACCTGGCGTAGCAACTACAATTTGCGGCTTCTTTTTTAAAGCACTTAATTGTACACTTATACTTTGCCCACCATAAACGGCTAATACATTAACCCCTTTTACGTATTTTGAAAATGAAAGCAATTGATCGGTAATTTGCTTACATAACTCGCGAGTAGGGGCCATTACCAAGGCCTGCGTTTTTCTGCTTTGATGATCAATTAATTCTAACAAAGGTAAGCCAAAAGCAGCTGTTTTACCAGTTCCCGTTTGGGCTAAACCTATAAAATCGTTAGTCGAGTTTAATAAAATAGGAATTGCCTTTTCTTGAATTTCGGTGGGTTGTTCAAAAGATAATTCTTTTAACACTTTTAAAACTTCATTTGAAAGTGCTAAATCGTTGAAAGTACTCAAACCATTATTGTTTAACTGCAAAGGTAGTCTTTAATTTTATAGTTATGAGTTTTTGAGTTGGGAGTTTTTAAATTACGCTTTTAAAAACATATTACTATGTAAATTTATTACTGCAAAAATTCGGTAAATTTGCCTATAATTAGCTCATATAAAAAAGGCATAAGGTGTATAAATTAAAAAATTGTTTTTGTTGCAGCAATACGCTTCTACCATCTTACCAAAAACAAATACTAATTAATTTGCTTTTTAAACGGTGTTTTACAAATTAAACCTTTTACTCTAAATAAATTTTGCTTACTCTTGGTTAATGCCATTGCAATTAAAAGTACTACCAAATTATACTTACAACGATTATTTAAATTGGGAAGGTTGTTGGGAAATAATCAATGGCATTCCCTATGCAAAGAGCCCAGCACCAAGGCTAAAACACCAAGGAGCGGCAAACAAAATAGGTGCTATTTTGAGTAAGCACTTAGAAGATGCTAATTGTAACCATTGTAATGTATACCAACCTATTGATTTAAAAATTGCCGAAAACACCATTGTTCAGCCCGACTTATCTATTATTTGTGGCATAACTGAAGATCTTGCTTATGTTAATTTTCCACCAGCATTAGTAATTGAAATATTATCTCCTTCTACTGATTTGAAAGATAAAAACACAAAATATGAGTTATATCAAAACTTCGATATTCCTTATTATTTAATGTTTGATTTAGATTTGAAAGAGATACTTGCCTACCAGCTTATCAAAAACAAATACCAACCATTTAACTACCAAAAAGAAGGTTTTAATTTAGAAGATGATTGCTCCATTCAACCTAAATTTAAAGCAGTTTTTGAATAGACGGCTTAATAAAGCAAAATTTTCTTAGTAAATATAGCTTCCTCTTTTATTAATGTTAGCATTACTATTTTATTTCTACTTGGCACTTTAATGTTATGTAAACCTACATTTTTAAAGGTTATATTTTCTATTAGTTTTCCATCAACGGTGCTTACAAAAGCGGCATCTAAACTTATGGCGGTGTTAATTAAAATTTTATTATTGTTGTAAGTAACAGCTACGTTTTCAAAAATACTATGCGACTCAACATTTGGCATTACCACAGGTTGTTCTATCCAACTGCTAATTGCTGCTAAAATATTTGCATCCACCATTGGGTCATCAACTGGAGTTAAAAAATGATTAATACCTTCAAAAATTTCAACAGTTGTTAAACCAGTTGGCAAGCCATTTTCTAATCTATAAACATCATTAATTGGCACATTCCAATCGTTAGTGCCTTGTATAACTAAGGTAGGCAAATTGGCGGCATTATAGTTCTCAATTACATTATCTGTCATCTCAAACCAATCGCTCCAAAATATAGGAAAGCCGTAAGGTATTAAATTGGGGTTGTTAGGGAAGTTGATAAATATTTGCTGTGTATCCACCAGCTCATTATTTCGTATTTTGCTAAATTCGCTATAAAAACTATTGGCAACAGCATCTCCACTTACCGTATCATCTAAGCATTGTAAATATAAATTTCTAAATTGGTTGGCAACTAAAGTATCGGGTGGTGTAACTGCGCCAGCTAAAGAAACCAAGCCAGCTACCTTTACATTTTGGGCTATTATTGGTATTAAACCAGCCCCTTGACTGTGGCCAATTAAAAATATTTGATCTTCGTCTATTTCTGTTCTACCGGCAAGATAGTTAACAGCACTTTCGGCATCGTTTACAAAATCTTTTGGAGTAACCGTTATTGGATTTAAAGCCACGCCATGAGTAAAGGTACGTTTATCATAAGTTAAAACCGCAATGTTGTTTGCTTGCAAATGCAGGGCAATATCTGAAAAATTTTGAATAGTGTCACCAAATAGTTGTGGATTAATACATTGCGAATTACCATCGTTTAAGGGTATGGTTTGGTAACGATTAACAGGGCCAGAACCGTGTACCAAAACGGCTGCTTTAAAAGGGCCATCACCTTCGGGTAAATATAGGGATGCTTCTAATTCCCAGCCGTTGCTAGTAAAGGTTAGCTCTTCTACTTGTGCATAAAGCGTTTGGGTAAAAAATATTAGGCTTGTAATAAATAAAGTCCACTTCATACTAATTAATTTTGGCCTAAAATATTAAATTTAGTTTAAAGCAATAGTAATTTTATGTTTTTATAAGAGATGCTGTTGTTTTGAGATAATCGGATTAGTTAATCTACCTAATGCGGTCGGTTAGTTTCTCAAAATTAAAGAAGTTAATACGGCGGAGCGAAGTTTGAAAATTAGCCGTGACAGCAGCGGTATCCTTTTTGTGGAGCAAAGCGGAACAAAAAGATTTAGCGGATGGCGCGACTGTGGTTTATGTGAGCCAAGTGGTTTCGCTTCAAAAAAAATTATGCTATTTCTACCTGCTATTTTATGTTGGCAATTAAGTTGCTCATTAACAAAGTTAACTTGGGTTCGGCGGTTTTTGCGGTGGCAATAATGTCGGCAATGTCAACAGGTTGCACTCTTTCGGGTGGAAAGCAAACATCGGTAATTACCGAGACGGCAAAAACGGGTAGCTGCATGTGGGCTGCAACTATTACTTCGGGTACGGTGCTCATACCAACGGCATCGGCACCAATGCGGTTGAGGTAAACATATTCGGCAATGGTTTCTAAATTTGGGCCTGGCACACTTGCATAAACGCCGGCGGTGCAGCTAAAATTATGTTTGTTGGCAATGCTTAAACCTTGCGCTATTAAGGCTTTGTTATAGGGTTCAATCATATCTGTAAAGCGACCACCAAATTCATCTAAATTTTGGCCACGCAAAGGGTTGTCGGGTTGTAGGTTTATATGATCTTTTATAATCATTAAATCGCCTTTTTGTTGATCGGCACGCAAGCCACCTGCGGCATTAGCAATAAAAATTTTTTCAATGCCCAACAACTTCATTACTCGTATTGGGAAGGTGATTTCTTTAGCCGAATAGCCTTCGTAATAGTGAAATCGACCTTGCATGGCCACTACATTTTTGCCTTCTAACCGCCCAAAAATTAAACGCCCTTTATGGGTTTCTACTGTGCTTACCGCAAAGTTTGGAATGGTGGCATAATCAATGCTATTTTCGATAGTTATTTTATTAACCAAACCACCAAGGCCGGTGCCTAACACAATGCCGTATTGTGGCTTAAAGTTGTTTATTTTATTTTGTATAAATGTTGTAGTGGTTTTTATTTTATTAAGGTACGTTTGCATTTAACTCTTTATTGAAATATTTATTTACAAAGGTAATAATGTAATCATCAAAAAGGGTTTTTGTTTTGGCGTTAAAAGCAATTTCAACGGGCAAAACATAAACGGGTAGTTGGTGTTTTTGAAACCATTTTGGGTGCAGCTGTAAACGCATCGCATCTTTTTCAGTAGTAATAATAATTTTATTTTCGGCTTCAATGTTGTTAAATGAGGCAACAATATCGGCTAAATCTTGATGGCTAAAGTAATGATGATCGGTATAATATTGCCGGTAAACGGCAGCTACTTTGCCTAACACATAATCTTCTAACGGTTGCGGGTTAGCAATGCCACATAATAGCAAAACGTGTTGTTGTATTTTTAAAGAAATGGTTTGGGTGGGCATATTAATTAAGTATGGATATCCATATTCTAAATGCGAAAAAAATACTTTTTGATGTGCTAATGGTTTTATGTTTTGTAAGATGTTTTCTTTCTCGGTTTTAGTGAGGCCAGTTGGGCATTTGGTAACAATAATAGCGTCTGCTCTTTTATAACCGCTTTTAAACTCGCGTAGGTTGCCTACGGGTATTAAATAATCGGTATAAAAAGGTTTTTGATAAGTGCTGAGCAATAAATTTAAACTGACTTGTAAGGATAAGTGTTGAAAAGCATCATCTAACAAAATGGTTTCTATATTGGGGCGTTTCATTAATAATTCTGGCACGCCTTCGGCTCGGCTTTCACGCACGGCAACGGTTATATTAGGATGCTTTTTTTTAAACAACAAGGGTTCATCGCCTACTTGATAAGCGGTTGAATTTTGGTTGGCCAATACCAAGCCTTTGGTTTTGCGTTTGTAGCCCCGGCTTAAAGTAGCCAGTTTAAAATCTTCTTTTAGTAGCTTTATTAAATACAACGTTAGCGGGCTTTTGCCACTACCACCTACACTTAAATTGCCTATGCCAATAGTAGGCAAATCAAAAGCATAGCCTTTTAAAATTTCTTTTTTATACAACCAGTTGCGTAAACTTACTGTTAAACCAAACAAAAAAGCAAAGGGCCAAGCCAACCAGCGGAGCGCATCAAATTTCATAACAGCAAGTTAGGTAAAAGTTTTACTTATTGTTAGTTTAAAATAGGTAAAGCACAAATTTTTTATTCTATAAAACAATATTTCTTATTAATAGTTAATGAAATCTAAGCCATAACTTTCCGTTACAATACCTACTTTTGCAACAATGTTTAAAACGCTGGATTGGTACATCATCCGTAATTTTCTGGGTACTTTCTTTTTTACCGTGTTATTGTTTTTAATAATAGCCGTAGTTATTGATATTAGCGAAAAGGTAGATGATTTTGTAGAAAAAAAAGTACCACTCAATAAAATTGTTTTTCAGTATTATCTCAGTTTCATTCCGCATATTTCTTTTTTGTTGTTTCCTATTTTTGTTTTTATAACGGTAATATTTTTTACCTCACGGCTGGCTGGGCGATCAGAAATTGTTGCTGCTTATGGCACAGGCGTAAGCTTTTACCGCATTTTATTAGTACCGTATTTAATATGCGCATTAATATTAACGGGGTTACAGTTGTATGCCAATCACTACTTTGTGCCTTATGTAAATACACAAATATTAGACTTCAATAACACCTATATTAAAAAAAACTTTTACAATCGTAATCGTAATTTTCATTTTCAGGTAGACAGTAATGCTTATGTTTATATAGAAAACTACAATGTGCGAGACAGCGTTGGTTACAAATTTGCTTTCGAAAAATTAAAAGACCAAAAGTTGGTTTATAAAATAAGGGCCGACCGTATGAAATGGAAAACCGACCATTGGGAAATTAAAAACTACTACAAACGCTACATTAATGGCTTAGAAGAAAAAATTGAAAAAGGGACTATAATGGATACCACTTTTAATTTGCTACCCGAAGATTTTGGGAAAACGGAACAAAATAAAGATATGATGAACACCCCAGTTTTAAAAACCTATTTAGAAAAAGAACGCAAAAAAGGCGTTAGTGGTCTGGAAATTTTTGAAGTAGAAATTCATCGTAGAACTGCTTTACCTTTTGCCACACTTTTATTAACCGCCTTAGGCTTTGCCATTGCCTCAAGAAAAGTACGTGGCGGTATGGGCTTACACTTGGCATTTGGCGCAGGTCTAAGTGCTGCTTATGTAGTGTTAATGCAATTTTCTATCATCTTTGCTACCCAAGGTGGTTTACAACCTTTTTTGGGTAGCTGGGTGCCAAACCTTATTTTCGCCGTAATATTAATCTATCTGTTAAAAGTTGCACAAAAGTAAAATAGTCGATCAGTTTCATTTACACTTTATAGTAGTAATATTTGCTTTCACAGGCATATTGGGTAAGCTCATTACGGTAAATGCCTTGCATTTGGTTACCGTACGCATGTTTTTAGCCTCATTGGGTTTGTACATATTGTATTTATTTAAAAAAAATAAAGGCAAAGGAATTAAGCCGGCCGCCTTTTTTAAAATAGCAGGCATTGGTGTTTTGGTAGCGTTGCATTGGTTTACCTTTTACCATGCCATAAAAATTAGTAACGTATCTATTGCGCTCGCCAGCTTTTCTACCACCACCCTATTTACCAGCTTAATCGAACCCTTAATTGAAAAACGAAAAGTCTATTGGATAGAAGTAGTTATCGGTATTATAATAGTATTCGGTTTAGTGCTCATTTTTCAATTCGAAACCCAGTTTTATATGGGCATTTTAGTAGGCATTGTATCTGCCTTTTTAATAAGTTTGGCCACCGTACTCAACCGCCAAATGGTACAACATAACGATTATACTTTAATGAGCGTAATTGAGTTAGGTATCGGATTTCTATTTTTATACGTCATTTTCATTTTTGAAACAGGCCACCCAACCGCAGTATTTAATTTAAGCAAAACCGACTTTATGTGGCTGCTTGTTTTGGCTTGGGTATGCACCTCTTACGCCTTTACCGCAGTTATGGAATTGATGCAACGCATTAGCGCCTACAAAGTAAACTTGGCCATTAGTTTAGAACCCGTTTATGGTATTATACTCGCCTTATTAATTTTTGGGGAATCAGAAAAAATGAGCACCGGCTTTTACTTTGGCGCCTTAATTGTATTTGCTGCCGTTTTTAGCTATCCCTTTTTAATGGCTCGTTTTGGCAATGATGTCAGTTAATTTTATTTTTTTTAGAAGCGAAAGGTTATCCCTCGCATAAACTTTGGTCCCGTCTTCCGCTCAAATGCTGCTCCGTAAACTCCACAGCATAACCGCTGCAACCGGGGCTAATTTAAAGGTTTTGCGCTGCCGTAAGTTGCTTATCTTATCATTCAATCAACTCATAATAAGTGTACAGCAAAAACAGCGCAAAAGGTATCATAAACAAAATGTAAATATTTTTGTTGCCGCCAGCAGCACCAACTAAAATTTCGAGAAAAGCAAAAGCCGATAAGGCCAAACAAACACTACCTAAAACAGCAGTTCCAATTAAAAAAACCTTGCTCTGCTTTACCACAAAATAGTTGATTAAAATAAGCAACAAGCCAATGCCACTTATGCCATAATTAAGCTGTTCAAAATCTGTAATATAAGCATCGCCAAATAACTGGCTATAAATAATAAAGCCAATAAAAAAAGCAAAAGGTAAGCTTAGTATTCTTATTTTATGATGCCCCATTTCGGCTGCAAATATGCCATCTTTTTAAAAGCTAATCACCTTTATTTTAAGAATATTTTAAACAGCATCTTACCAAACATATTAAAAATTGCATTACTTAAAAAAGTTGCTTACCTTTGATTGTAAAGGCTTAATCAAATGTGTTGCCCACAATAGAATGAAAGAATAGTTTAAACAAGAAGTTAAATTATTAAATTCGGATGCAAGCCGTTAACGCTGCTATAAGCCAAGCATAAAGTTTGTAGCCTCAACCGTGTTCAATTTCATTTAAAATACATTAAAAGCCATAAATTTATCTCCATAACCACACTAAGTAATTTTATACCTTTACCACCGTGATTTCATTACGACAACTTTTTTTAAACAACGTGGCCCAAACCAGCGACGAGCCATTAATGCTTGAAATAGAAAAAGCAACAGGTGTTTATTTGTATGATACCGATGGTAAACAATACATCGATTTAATTTCGGGCATAAGTGTAAGTAATATTGGGCATTGCCACCCTGCGGTGGTAGCAGCCATTAATGCCCAAACTAAAAAATATATGTACTTAATGGTGTATGGCGAATATGTGCAAGCTCCGCAAGTGCAATATGCAAAGCTGTTAACCAGCCAGCTACCAAAAAATTTAGAACAGGTGTATTACTGCAACTCTGGCGCAGAAGCTACCGAAGGAGCAATAAAATTGGCCCGTAAATTTACCGAACGAACCGAAATAATGTATTTTAATGGTGGCTATCATGGCAGCACAATTGGTGCGTTAAGTGTAATTGGCGATGAGTATTTCAAAACCAATTACCGTCCATTACCGCCAGGCACCAGGCGTTTACAATTTAATTGTGTAGGTTGTTTAGATTATATTACTAACAAAACCGCAGGCGTAATTGTAGAGCCTGTACAAGGCGAACCAGGCATTATTGCTGCCAACAAAAGTTGGTTGATTGCTTTGCGTAAAAAATGTACAGCAGTTGGGGCTTTATTAATTTTTGATGAAATACAAAGTGGTTTTGGCCGCAGCGGTAGTTTGTTTGCCTTTCAGCAATATGGGGTTGTGCCAGATGTTTTAAATATTGCCAAAGGTATGGGCGGCGGTATGCCTATTGCCGCTTTTGTTTCTAGTAAAGAAATTATGGCTACTTTTAAAAACAATCCTTTTTTGGGCCATATTACTACTTTTGGTGGTCACCCAGTTTGTTGTGCCGCAGCAATTGCCAGTTTAAAAGTGTTATTAAATGATGGCTTAATTGAACAAGTAGCAGAAAAAGCAACCTTATTTGCTGAACTGTTACAGCATCCTAACATAAAATCGATTAATCAAAAAGGCTTGTGGATGTCGTTACAATTTAAAGACTTCGAAACCAACAAGGCTATTATTGACAACTGTATAGAAAACGGTATCATCACCGATTGGTTTTTATTTGCCGACGATCGTTTGCGTATTGCCCCACCACTCATCATAACCAAAAAACAAATTAAAACTGCCTGTACCACCATTTTAAATGCTATTGAAAAGGTAACTGCTTGAATTACTTAAAGCTCATATTGCGCGTTGTTAGCCTTTGTGTTGTTTTATTTTTATTGGTAAGATGCAAAAAAAATGAACTAAAAATATTGGCTTATGAAGAACAGGTTTTAAGTGATGACAATTTTGAATCTATCTATTTTATAAATGATAGTGTTGGTTATATTTCTGGTGGTAATACTTTTCTTAATTCCAAACTATACCAAACAATTGATGGAGGCCAAACTTGGGATATTATACCCACCAATACAGGTAAAACGTTATATAAAATAGCAGCTAACCAAAAAAATGAAATTTTTGTAGCTGGTTTTGATAGTAAAATAGTTCATCACCAAAACAATATTTGGCAAACCCATCAAATACATACCAAACCAATTTGGATGCCGATAAAACAAATTGCATTTTCAAAAAATTATGCCATTGCTTGTGGTGGCTTGTATTTCAATAAAGGTTTCTTATTAAAATCAACAGATAAATTTAATACTTATGTACAAACAGATTTTGAAACTGAGTTATACGATATCGCTTTCACTAACGATTCTACCATTTTTGCAGTAGGTTATGGCACTATTAAAAAATCAACCGACTATGGAGAAACTTGGGAAAGTGCTGACGTAGAAGGCGATGTTTATGTAGCTATTGATTTTGCAAGTGAACTAATAGGCTATGTTGTTGGCGAACAAGGCAGTATATTAAAAACATTTGATGCAGGGCAAAGCTGGCAATATTTAAGAAAAGCCAATACGCTTTCGCAAAAACGGTATGGTTTTACAACGGTTTATTTTATTGATGAGTTAAATGGCTTTATTAGTGGCGAAAATGGTATTTTGTGGCAAACCAATAATGGTGGTGATACTTGGCAAATGCAAACGATTAACAAAAAACACAACTACACTGCAATTGAAGTAATTAATAAAAACCTTTTATTAGTGGGTAAAAATGGAGTTATTGTAAAACTAACTTTACACTAACGTTGATAAATTAGCGTATCACTATTTTTGAATTTAGGTTAGTACACTATTTTTCTTACTTTTGTTAACAGATATTAAATTTTACGTTATTTTATTATGAAAATTTGGAACTATATAATCATTTCACCCCTATTGTTAGTAATATTTTTATTTAATGCATGTGTTGGTGATGGAGGCAACTCTTCTTCAAACAGCAAAGAAGTTATTAGCAAAAAAGCTGGAGTAAATGAGGTAACCGTTCACTTGCAAGGCGATCCTGATAAATTAAACCCTCATACCTCAAGTAATGCTGATGCCACTTATATACAACAAAACATTTTTCAATCATTAATTGATCAAGACCCGGTTACTTATGAGTATTATGGCTTATTGGCTACTTCAAGGCCTAAACAAACAATTATAAAAGACGGTAAATTTAAGGGGGGAGTAAGCTACGAATTTGAAATACGCCCAGAGGCAGTATGGGATAATGGCACACCAATTACGGTTGATGATTATATTTTTACTGTTAAAGCAGTAAAAAACCCTAAAGTAGATGCCGCACTAATAAGGCCGTATTATGAATTTATTAAAGAAGTAAAGGCAGACCCAAATAACAATAAAAAGTTTACAGTATTTGTTGACTCACCTTTTATATTAAATGAAGAGATTGCTGGTTATTGGGTTTATCCAGAATATACTTACGATCCAGAAAAAATAATGCGTAAATTTTCGATAGCAGAACTAAGCGACAAGAAAAAACTTGAAAAATTAAGAACCAATGCCAACATAGTAAAGTTTGCCAACGAGTTTAATTCTGAAAAATTTCAAAGAGAAAATGGCTTTGTGGTTGGCAGTGCTGCTTACGAATTTATAGAATGGAAAACTGGGCAATTTATTGAACTGAAACGCAAAGAAAATTGGTGGGGAGACAAAGTTAAAGGGCCAGATGCAAAGTATTTTACTGCAGGGCCAGATAAAATTATTTACACAGTTGTAAATGATTGGACTACCGCAGTTACCGCCATGAAAGATGAAGAAATTGATTTAGGAAAATCCATAAGAGCAAAAGATTTTGTTGATTTAACAAAAAATGAAAATTTTAATAAACTATATAATTTGCATACACCCGACTATATGGTGTACGATTTTATTGCCTTTAACCTGAAAGACCCAAAATTTTCAGATAAAAAAGTTAGGCAAGCGCTTAATCATTTAGTTGATAAAAATTTAATTAAAGATGTAATAATGTATGGTTATGGTTTAGAAACCGTTGGGCCAATACATCCATCAAAAACATACTATAATAACGATATAAAACCTTACGATTTTAATGTTGAAAAAGCTAAGCAAATGCTAGCCGAAGCAGGTTGGAAAGATACTGATGGCAACGGAACAATTGATAAATTGATAAACGGTAAAAAAACAGATTTTACTACAACCATTTATTATAACCAAGGCAATACTCGTAGAGAAAATATTGCTTTAATGTTTAAAGAAAATGCTAAAATTGCTGGTATTAATGTAGATGTGCAAGTACGTGAATTTGTAGTAATGATGGATTTGGCAAAAGCACATAATTTTGAATTAATAGTAAGTGGTTGGGCTGGCAGTACCTCTTTAAAAGATTTTAAGCAAATATGGCATACCGAAAGCTACAACGGTGGCACTAATTATGGAGGTTTTGGCAATGCAGAAAGTGATGCGCTAATTGAAAAAATACGCACCAATTTAGATGAACCAAGCCGAACAAAACAATACAAAGAATTTCAAGCCATTTTACACGATGAAGCCCCTTATATATTTTTAAACGCACACAAAAATAAATTGGCTTTTCATAAACGATTTGATAATGCTAATGCTTATGTACCACGGCCGGGGTATGCAGAAAGTGAATGGTTAATTAACCCTAAGTTTGGTTTTACTAATAGCCCTTCTAGCAATTAATTAAACTACTATAATAGCAGCAATATATGCTTAGTTATATATTAAAACGAGTATTAATTTTTATTCCTACATTAATTATTATCTCATTAGTAATATTTGCCCTTAGTAAAATTGCGCCAGGCGACCCAGTTGAACAAAAAATGCAAGGCGGCGCATCTGCTGGTGATACAGGACAATTAGCTGATAGGCAGGCCGGTGAAAAGGCATACTTTGATGTTGCTAACGAATTAGGAATGGATTTGCCTAATTTCTACTTGCAATTTACTGGCCAGCCACAATGCGATACTTTGTACAAAGTTGGTAGAAGATATGAAAAAGAAACATTACAAAAACTATCAAGCAACTATGGTAATTGGGCTAATGTTTCTAAATACTACAGCAGCTTAAAAAAATTAGAAATTGCATCGTTTAAAATAGATAAAAACGAATATACTTACGAAAAATTAAGAACTTTAAGAGAGAGCTTAAATACATTATACAGAGAGCCTAATGAAAAAGTTATTATTAATAAGCTTCAACAAATTAATGAAAGTATTAATAGCCAACAAGAAGTAACATTAGATACTGCTAACTTTATAGTTAGCACAGCAACAGGCGACACAACCACTACTGCCAAAAAACAACTATTGGCAGGTTTAACAAACAACTTTAATAATACCAATAATGCTTTCAAAACAATGAAAGCAGAACAGAATAATTTTGCGAAATATATACCAAAATTTGTTTGGCATGGCATCAATAACCAATATCACCGTTGGATATTTGGTAACCGGCCTTGGTTTCGCCAATCTGATGACCCAAATAAAATACACGGCGGTTTTTTACGTGGTGACTTTGGTGTTTCATATTCTGACGGCCGGCCTGTTTGGAGCACTTTAAAAGAAGCATTAGTCATTACCTTTTGCCTAAATTTTGTTGCTATTTTATTAATCTATCTAATGGCTATACCAATAGGTGTATATATAGCAATTAAAAAAGATAGCTTGTTTGATCGTATCGTAACATTAATATTGTTTGTACTTTATTCTTTACCTAACTTTTGGATTGCCACCATCTTAATTGTGTTTTTTACTAACAATGAATATAACATGGATTGGTTTCCAGGCTTTGGCTTAGGTACAAGTAAACTAACCGAAGCAATGGGCTTTTTTGAAAAAACAGGCATAAGATTATACCATATAATTTTACCTATGTTTTGCTTAACTTATGGAGGTTTGGCTTATTTATCGAGGCAAATGCGTGGTGGCGTTATTAATACTTTTAAGCAAGATTATATAAGAACAGCCCGCGCCAAAGGCTTAAATGAAAAAGTTATTATTTGGAAACATACCTTCCGAAATTCACTCATCCCGCTTATCACCATTTTCGCTGGGCTTTTTCCTGCAATGATTGGTGGTTCTGTAATTATAGAAATTATATTTTCAATACCAGGTATGGGAAGTTTAGCGCTTAGCTCACTATTTGCTAGAAATTGGCCAGTATTGTTTACAATAGTGATGTTTTCTTCTATACTTACTTTAATTGGTATTTTAGTATCAGATATTTTATATACTATTATTGATCCTCGAATAACCTTTACCAAAAAAGCTTAACACAATGGCAACGCAACAAAGAGAGGAAATAAAACAATTAGACCAAAGTTATAGTGCAATTGTTAAACGACAGTTTCGTAAAAACAGGTTAGCAGTATGGTCATTACGTATAATTTACCTAATAATTTTTATTGGCTTATTGGCCGATTTTTTGGCTAATGATAAACCCATTTATTGTAAAATTGATGGACAGAGTTATTTCCCAATTTTTAAAAGTTATGCCGTTGACTTAGGCGTTGCCAAATGGCAACCAGAGTTGGCTAAAATTATTAAATGGAGTAATGTAGATTATGATAACGTTATTTTTCCACCAATACCTTATTCGCCAGCTTCTACTGATTTTGCAAACGCTCAATTTGTTAGCCCTCTTGAAGATCAACAGGTAAAAAGTAGCTTTTGGAAACATCGTATGGGTACCGACGATTTAGGTAGAGATGTTTTTTCTGGCATGATACATGGCACCCGTATAGCTATGTTAGTAGGTATTATTTCTATGACTATTGCCACCATAATTGGTATATTTTTTGGCGCATTATCTGGTTATTTTGGAGATAATAAGTTGTTGGCCACCAGAGCCAATTTATTTTCAAATTTATTGTTTTTCCCATTCGCATTTTATTCATCGTTTATGGCGCGCTCTTATTTAATTGGTGATGCATTTAGCCAAAATTTAATAACTGGTTTCTCACAGCTATTTATAAGTTTTGTAATATTTTCAATAATTATGGCAGTTGTTAACTTCTTGGCTTGGTTACTTGGTAAAATTCCATTCTTTGCAAAAAGAGTAAAAATACCGATAGATATTTTAGTGATGCGTTCTATTGAAGTATTACGTTCCGTACCTACTTTATTGTTAATACTTTCTATTGTGGCTGTATTTAAGCCTTCAATTTACCTAGTTATGATAATAATTGGTTTAACAGGCTGGACAGGCATTGCACGTTTTGTGCGTGGTGAGCTACTACGGGTACGAAGCTTAGAATATATTGAAGCGGCAGAAGCTTTAGGCTTTAGCCGTATGCGAATAATTTTAAGACACGCTATACCCAATTCATTAACACCTGTATTAATAGCTATTGCCTTTGGTGTAGCATCTGCAATACTAACAGAAGCCAGTTTATCATTTTTGGGTATTGGTGTACCTGCCGATACCATTACTTGGGGTAAATTGCTAAGTAAAAGTCGTAGCGCAACCGAGGCTTGGTGGTTAGCCATAATACCCGGTTTTGCCATATTTATTACCGTTACTATTTTTAACTTATTAGGCGATGGTTTGGCAGATGCCATTGACCCACGTTTAAAGCAATAATACAATAATTTTCATTATATGATAAGCCTTTTTAAACTATATAGTGAAGGTATTTTATTAATTTTATTGGGCTTAACTATACTATTAAACATTAATATTTTATTTCAACCCGTTATATTTAACCTACAAGGTTACGCACCAATTACTGGTAGTTTGGCAAATGTTTTACAAAATTTTATAAACATACCTAAATGGCTATACTTCATATTATATATAACTATTCAATTTGGTAGTGCTGTTTATTTTGGCAGCGTAATAACCAAACATAAAATCGTAAACCAATACAACTACATTCCAGCATTGCTTTTTGTAAGCATTTTTGCATTAATTAATTCTTATACCTTCGGTTGCGCCACATTTTTAATGTTACCAATATTGATCCTTTTATTTGATCGTATTTTTCAAATTGCAACAAACGATAAAAACATGGCCAATGCCTTCGATTTGGGCCTTATTTGTGGTACACTTTTTTTCAGCTACTTTCCGTATGCCTTATTAGTGGTGTTTGCCTATTTTATGTTTATCATTTTAAAACCATTTTACTGGCGGTATTGGGTGGCTTCGGCTATCGGTTTTGTTTGTCCTATATTAATTGCTCTTATTGCTTATGCCGTTTTTAACCAAACCGATATATTTTTTGAATATTTTACATCAAACAAATCTTTTTTATACAGTAATTCAACTATAACTACCACTTATTTATTTCTACACTTAGCTGTAATTGGTACAATAATTGGCATTCTTTATTTTTTTAGCAGCGCCGACCATAATAAAACCATACCGATTGTTAGAAACTATTTGTTTTTGATAGTTGCGTTGGCCATAGTGTTACTGCTTTTTCAATTAATAGGAGGCTTATGGACGATGGAATTACTGATAGTAGTTTACATAATACTTACCATTGTGCTAACCAATTTTATCATAAAATGTAAAAACCCTTTGTTAAAAAACGCTTTACACGCACTAATGTTAGTTTACCTCATTTACTTTCAATATTTTAGCGGTAATTAAAACTTATTAAAATTGAAATTTGGAGTTGTAATTTTTCCTGGCTCAAACTGTGATAAAGATGTACTGCACGTTTGCAGCAATGTTTTAAATTGTGAAGTAAAAGAGTTGTGGCACAAACGCACAGATGTTGCTGACTTAAATGAAAAAACAGATTGCATTATATTACCAGGAGGTTTTAGTTATGGCGACTATCTGCGTTCAGGAGCAATAGCCAGCCACTCCCCTATTATGAAATCTATAAAAATATTTGCACAAAACGGTGGTTTATTAATTGGTATCTGTAATGGTTTTCAAATTTTGTGCGAAAGTGGTTTGTTACCCGGTTCGTTAGCAAAAAACGAAAGTCAAAATTTTATTTGTAAAAATGTGTTTCTAAAAATTGAAAATGATGCAACTCCCTTAACTAACCATACAACAAATAATCAAATACTTAAAATACCTATTGCCCATAGTGAAGGTAGATATATTGCAGACGATAATACATTAAATGATTTAAAAGCCAATAATCAAATATTGTTTAGCTATTGTAATGAAAATGGAGCGCCAGAAAACCCAAATGGTTCCGCATTAAACATTGCAGGTATAAGTAATTTACAAAAAAATGTTATTGGTATGATGCCCCATCCAGAGCGTGCAGCAGAAACAGATTTAGGAAATACCGATGGCTTACTGCTTTTTAAATCTTTATTAAGATAGTTTTTAGATTACAGATAGGTAGACAGACAGGCCAAATAGTTAGAGATTACAAACGAATAGATTGTAGACGGACAAACAGATTTCAAATAGGCAGAACGCAGCCCCGCTACCCAATTTTTAGGAGGCCTGTGTTTTTAGCCTTACCTTACCATCAATAACAGCAGCTAACTACATAAAAATTTTTTAACTGGTAGCTAAAGGTTTAAATTTTCTAAAATTACTTTCAAATATCCACTCCTTGTACTTTTTACTATCATATAATACCTATTTTTACACCTATTAGTTTATGAAAGACGGTAAAGACAAACGTGTACTAGAGTTAGAAAGACAATTGCAGGTAAAGCAATTACAAATGGAATCGTTGTTAGAGGTTACAAAAGCTATTAATAACAACATGTCATACACCTCATTATACAGTATTTATAAGTTTATTTTAATGGCACAGCTAGGTGTTGAGCGCTTTTTGTTTTACATAAAGCGAGATGACACATGGGAAATAGCTACCATGATTGACATTGAAGATGAAAAAGAATTAGAAATAAGCTTAGAAAATGAATTGAGCTTTTATACTAAAACGACCAACTTAGAGGATGCCAAAACTGGTTGTGCCAAACATTTTAATACCATAGTACCCGTTTTACATAAAAATACGCCTTTAGCTTATACCTTGTTGGGTAATGTAGCCCTGCACGGCAACGAGCGTATGGAAGAAAAGCTAAAATTTATACAAACCATTACCAATATAATTGCTGTTGCTATAGAAAACAAAAGGTTGGTAAGGCAACAAATTGAAACAGAAACTTATAAAAGAGAATTAAAATTGGCGGCAGATGTGCAGTCACTACTAATACCTGATGTACTGCCTAACGATGACAAAATTAGCATAAACGGTATTTACAAACCGCACCAAAGTATTGGCGGCGACTATTATGACTATATACCAATAAGTACCGAAGAAGCATTTATTTGCATTGCAGATATTAGTGGAAAAGGTGTGCCGGCAGCAATACTGATGGCTAATTTTCAAGCAGTATTACACACTTTAGTTACTGAGCGTCATTCAATGATTCCGCTGGTATATAAACTAAATAAACGAGTAGTAGAAATTACCCAATGCGAAAAATTTATCACCTTGTTTTTGGCAAAGTATAATGCTAAAACCAGAAAATTAATTTATGTAAATGCTGGCCACAATCCGTCTTTATTAATTAACAATGGCGATGTGGAAGTATTGCACAAAGGCTGCACAATATTGGGAATGTTTGAAGAATTGCCAGAAATAAGTTTTGGTGAAACAGTTATTAAACCAGAGAGTATATTATTAAACTATACCGATGGAATTACTGATACCAGCAACTTAAAAGGAGAGCTTTTTGAAACAGAGTATTTGATAGATTTTATGAAAGATAACGAAAATTTATCTCCTCCAAAATTTAACCTAAAACTTATTGAAGCATTAGACGATTTTAAAGGAGATAAACTATATGATGATGATATTTCCATCTTAACTTGTAAGATGCATTAATATCTCCATTTCTTTTAATTTTTAGCTGCCTGCTCAGGATCTAACAAATCGTAAAACTGGTCAAGTTTTGGAAGTATAATAATGCGTGTTCTACGGTTCATTTTTCTTCCTTCATAAGTATCGTTAGCGGTTAGCGTATTGTATTCGCCTCTACCCGCTGCAATCAATTTATTAGGGTCAACACCATGTTTGGTTTGTAATACTCTAACTACCGCAGTAGCTCTTTTTACACTTAAATCCCAGTTGTCTTTTATACAGTCGTTTTTAATAGGCATATTGTCTGTATAACCTTCTACCATAACCTCTAACTCTGGTCTATTTTGTAGTATTTGCGCTATTTTACCTAGTACTTCATTGGCTTGTGGTGTAATTATTGAGCTTCCGCTGTTGTACAACATCTTGTCAGATAGGTTAACAAACACAACCGTTTTGTCCACTTTTACTTCAATGTCATCATCTAAAATACCATCTTTTAAAACAGTTTTTAAGTTAACTGCTAAAGCTAAGTTAATAGAGTCTGCTTTATCTTTTGCTTCATTTAACAAATTAATGTAAGCATCCTTTTTATCCATTTGGGCCAAAGTTTCTTTAATATTATCGTTAGCCGATTTTGATAATACCGTCAAATCTCCTACTTGGTCAATTTGTTTATCACGCAATTGCCTAAAGTCTTCAACTTGTGCTTTTAAATCCCCAATCTGCTCTTCTTTTAGATTTAAAGTGGTTTGGCACTCACTAAGATTTGCTTCTGCCTGTGCCTGTGCATTTTCGCAGGCTTCCATTGCAGCTAAGTGGCCTTTTAATTCTTCTTCGTACTTAGTTAATTGTTTGTTGGCAGTTGTTAACTGATCTTCTTTTGAAAGCTGCATTTCGGCAAACTTTTTATTGCTTACACAAGAAGTTGTTGTAACCACAAGCAGCAATACCAATAACTTGTTTAATAATGTATAATTCATTGTTTAAATGATAATAAGTTTTACAAAAAAATAAATGTTTTGAGTTAAGTTTTAATGAGATGAATATTAAATTGAGTGCGAATATATTATTTTTATTGTAAAAAACATTAAGTAGTTAGTCAACTTAATAGTGTTGTTTTTTTTAAAGTTAAATTTGAACCAACATAAGGCCAAAGTTTTTGAACATCGCCAACAAAATAGTTGTTGTAATTTCAATCAAACCCCCTTACAACTTTATCTTGATAGATGTTTAAGTAAACCTTTTACGTTCTTCGGCTTCTTTTACAATAATAGTATTATCGTCTAATTCGGTTTCATTTAAAGCCGCTATAGCCTTGCGGGCAGCTTCGTCATCTGGCATTTCAACAAAAGCAAAACCTTTTGATTCGTTTGAAAACTTATCGTAAATAATTTTGGCAGCTTCTACCTGCCCAAAAGTACCAAATGCTTGCATTAAACGATGTGCATTAGTTTGTTTGTTAAGTTTGGTTACAAATATAGTCATCTTTTATATAATAATATTAGCGCATCAAATATAGTTAGTGTTTATTAATTTACCAGTTTAAAAATAAGGTTTTTTTTTGAAGTGAAATGTTAAACTAATAAAATAGATGATGGCATGCTTAAAATATGATGATTGGTTGTTATGACAATCTCTCAACGCTCGGCGCTCCTATTTCTTTTTTCCATCATACAAAAAACAACTAAAAAACGTAGCCTACTAAAAAGGAAATATATTCTGCAACTGCAAAATGGCTTTTTAAAATAACTGAAATTCTGATGTTATTATTTGGCTTATCATCTAAATTTTTAAAATAATAATTGGCGCCTATTGTAGTAGGTATTCTGGTGGAGAACGCATTGGTACTTACCGGGTAAAAGCCAACAGAAGCAGCTACACCAAAATTACCATAAAGCAACTCTGCACCAATATATGGGTACCACCTTAGCGACTTAATAAATCGTTGACCATTATATAAATCGTAATTTTTAAAGCCTTGGGCAACGGCTGAACGATAGTTGAAATTTAGGCCATAATTAAACTGCCACAAGGCACTTAATCTTTTATAGGCAAAAAATTGCAGGCCATAAACTGGGTATTTGGGGCCGTTATAGGGCTTAATGCGCTCGTGTGTTGCATAAGCCAAGGCTATACCAAATTGCTGTGTTTTATCAATTTCCTTTTGTGGTTTTTTGTTTTGCGAAACTGAGGCTTTACTTTGATACCATTTTAAATTAAGGCCAAGCCCCAGTACATTAATACCTAAATTTGGCGTTTGTGCGCTGCCATTGGAATGATGCATTAAAACTGCATGTAGCCCTGTTGATAAAGTTGGTGTTACAAAATATTCGAAGCCATAGGTTAATTTTAAAGCCAAGTTAATAGTAGAACCTATTACATTATTTTGTAAATTAGTAACTATATTATATGATTTTGTGCTATAATTTAAACCAAATTGATAGGTGAAATTGCGTTTCCAATTGTGTGTTTGTTTTGTATAGTTTAAGCCAATTAGGGCATTAAAACTGTCTCCAAAAACTGATCGGTTACCGTAGCGAGCATAAAGCAAGCTTACATTCAACTCCGGAAAATGATGTTGTTGTTTCCAGGCTTTGGGTTTTAAAAAACTATTGGCATAATTAATTTCATAAAAACTGGTAATGCCAGCAACTTTAGGTTTAAAATCAGTGCTGTGTTTAATTATTTTGCCAAAACTTTGGTGGTAGGCAAAGCCATTATAATTACTCAAATAGGCGTTTTGAGCCTTTAATACTATAATAAAAGCAAATTGCATTAATAAAAATGCCAATAGCATTTGCCGATGTTGCTTTTTAAATTCTATATTTTAGTTTTTATTGTTGACAAATTTACCAATAAGAAGCGTAATAAATTGTATTTTTGTGTTTACTAATCGCAAATAAAAACTATGAATAATAGTAACGCACAAAATTTAAAAAATTTAGAGCTAACCATAAGCAAATTAGATAAAGTTTATGGTAAAGGAACGGTAATGAAGTTGGGTGACTCTACCGTAATACCATTAGAGGCGATATCGACTGGCTCGCTTGGTTTAGATATTGCCTTAGGAGTTGGTGGTTTACCAAAAGGTAGAGTGATTGAAATATATGGCCCAGAAAGTTCGGGTAAAACAACTTTGGCAATACATGCTATTGCAGAAGTACACAAAAAAGGCGGTATTGCTGCTTTTATTGATGCAGAACATGCTTTTGATAAAACTTATGCGCAAAATTTAGGGGTTGATATTGACAACTTGTTGATTTCGCAGCCCGATAATGGAGAGCAAGCTTTAGAAATTGCCGATCACTTAATAAGATCTGGTGCTTTAGATATTTTGGTAATTGATTCGGTTGCCGCATTAGTACCGAAAGGCGAAATTGAAGGCGAAATGGGTGACTCAAAAATGGGTTTGCAAGCCCGTTTAATGTCGCAAGCAATGCGTAAGTTAACTGGTAGCATTAACAAAACAGGTTGTTGTTGTGTTTTTATAAATCAGTTGCGCGAAAAAATTGGGGTAATGTTTGGCAACCCAGAAACAACTACCGGTGGTAATGCCCTTAAATTTTATGCTTCGGTAAGGTTAGATATTAGAAGAAGTACCCAAATTAAAGATAAAGAGAATAACGTACTTGGAAACCGAACCCGTGTAAAAGTGGTGAAAAATAAAGTTGCCCCACCATTTAAACAGGTTGAGTTTGACATTATGTATGGCAAAGGCATTTCTAAAATTGGTGAGATAGTTGATATTGGTGTGGAGTGCGATTTAATTGAAAAAAGCGGTTCGTGGTATTCTTATGATGGTAATAAAATAGGTCAAGGGCGAGAAAACGTGAAACAGTTTTTGTTAGATAACCCAGAAGTAGCAGAACTAATTGAAGCTAAAGTTAAAGATCAATTGCTACCTAAACCAGAACCAGTTGAAACTACTGAGGAAGCAGAAGCTAAAGATGAGAAAAAGTAAATTGAATAAGTTGTAAAATTTGTTTTCTGTTAATTGTTAAACGCATTAATTTGTTCAGAAAAATAAATTAATGTGATTTAACAAATTTGGTGATATTGCCTTTTAGCGAAGGTTTGGTGTTGCTCCAAATTTACCATTGCGGCATGCTTTTGAAATAGAGCTTTTAGACACTATCCTAAATTAGATGCCAAGCAATTAAAATATAATAATTTCTTATGATATGTTATTACGTTTTAATATCATTAACGACCTTTATGCCTTATATCTTCATTTCTCCTTGCAGGTAAATCATTAGTAGAGTATTTTATTAATTTTTAGAAACAGAACGGTTAAGCTTCGAGGAAACACTGGGCTCGGTTTACGTTCTAACCTTTTTGTTCCGCTTCACTCCACAAAAAGGGTTTCCTCTGCAATCGCGGCTATTTTGGAGGCTTCGGTGCTACATTGTTGCAAATGCAATGACACTATCTTCATTTTGAAGCGAAACGCTTCGGTTTAAAGGACGTAGTGAGACAGTAGGATCATCATTTTGGAGATATTATGCAATCCAACTATTATTTACCTATCTTGCTGTAAGTCTTTTAATTTATTTGCTTTACTTTATATCTTAGGTTCAAGACTACTCAAAACAAACTAAAATTTATAAGATGTTGAAATTTCATTTCATATTAACAAAAAATAAACACATCAATGTGTTTAGCAATTGCTAAACTTTATGCCTAAATTTGCATTAAATTTAAACAAATTTGCGGTTGGAACTGTTAAGGTGTACAACTTACTTATAAATGATGTAGATCAATTTGAAAATTTTGAAGATCAGTTAGAAGTTAAGTATGATTCGCAATTTAGATCTATCGGCTCAGTTATTTATCAAATTAGTGACAATAAAAATCCACCTCATGGCAAAAGGAGACAAATTATTGGAATAAAAGGGGCTGTAGAAATTAAGACAAAAAATTTACGTGTCTATTATTTAGCGATAAAAGATCACGATCTAATAATTTGTATCGGGGGTTTAAAAACAACTCAAAAAAAAGATATTGGAAGATTAAAAGCATTAAAAAAGGAAATAGATAACCAAATAGAACAACATGGCAAACTCAAAATCAAAAAGAACTAAAAAAAGATTAACAATAGCAGACTTAATAAAATCACCTGAATTTTGGGAAGAAAACATTAAAACAGAATTATTTAATATCATTCAAGATTATATGGATGATAACAATTTAAATCAAACACAATTAGCCAAAAAAATTGGATGCTCTAAAGGATACATTTCTCAAATTATAAATGGAGAAAGTGATCACAGAATATCGAAATTAGTTGGGCTTGCTTTAGCTGTTGGCAAAGCTCCTTATCTGTATTTAAAAGATATGGAACAAGTGCTTAAAAAAGATCATGAACATCAATCCGTATTAATCGACTTCGAAGAATTGGAAGCAAAAGCAGATAAATGCGACAGACTAACTCATTATAGTTTTTCAGAATTAAAGCACTCTATTTCAATGGAAGAGATAAGTTTTACGAATCTGTCAGATAATACTGAAGCAAGATTTGAAAAGGACGAGGATTGCAAAGTGTTTAAAATGTTTGCAGATGCGGCATAAAGTACCGAAAATTATGGAGATCAACCTTGAGTTGATCGATTTCAGTTTTTATTTTGATAAGAAGCTAAAAAAAGATAATCTTTCTTTTAGTCTATCTGTTAATACTTCTTTCAAAAAGCCAAACCTAATTGTTTTTTTTACACATATCCGATATGCATATGAGGTAAATGACGAAAAACATAGTTTATTTCATACCGATTATCTTTCATTAATTGAAATTGAAGATATGGATTGGAGCAAAAAAAGGAAACTAACGTATAATAAAATGGAGTTGGCGCATTTATTAGGTATGAGTACATTAATGATACGAGGAGCAGTATCCAATCGGTTATCCTCTAATATACTGGCTAATTTCCCTTTTCCAATAATTAGCCCTATTAAATTGTTAGAGGAAACTTTAGAATCTAAAGGTGATCATTTCATTATTACCTCTGTAAAGAAAATGGTTCACTAAATCACTTTCAATTTTGTCGAAACAGGATTGTATTTTTTTAACCAGTCTAATTAGACAATAAGCATATTACAGTTTTTGTCTCTATAATATTTTAACTGCTTATTTTATTTATCAATTCCTGGCTCTTGAAGATGAGAAAAAGTAAATTGAATTAGCAGAAAAACTTATTTTCTGTCCATTGTTAAACGCATTAATTTGTACAGAAAAAATAAATTAATGCGTTTAAACAAACTTTGAGATATTGCCTGTTAGAAGGTACATTATTCAATATCTTCTATTAATTGTAGGCGATACATGGTTTGTCTAAATCTCTTTTCTCCACAATCTACTACAATATAGGTAGCTATGATTTTTTCATAACCTATTACTTCCCATTCTTTCAATTTTAATAGCCAATCTAAATCTAATACAATTGCATTTGATAAATTAGCATCTGTCAAATACGCTCCTTGTAAATCGGCAGACCACAAATCCGCTCCTTGTAAATCGGCATCTACCAAATTCGCTGCTAGTAAATCGGCAGTTATTAAATTCGCTCTTTGTAAATCAGCATCCCACAAGTCTGCTCCTTGTAAATCGGCTCCACTCAAATCCGCTCCTTGTAAATCGGCTTTTCTCAAATCCGCTCCTTGTAAATCGGCATCTTTCAAATTCGCTCCTTGTAAATCGGCTTTTCTCAAAACCGCTCTTTGTAAATTGGCATCTCTCAAATCCGCTCCTTGTAAATAGAGGCTATCTAACTTAGCTTCTTTAAGATAGGCAGAACTGAATGTCGCCTTATCAAAAATGACATCCATTGTTGTTGTATCTATACCACTATTTGCCAGAGCTAATAACAGTTGTCCTCTTTCCGGGCTGTATTTTTGTTTAGTTAAATTGGTGCTATCTTCTAAAAAATAATAAGGTTGAAAACCTTGTGAAAGGGCTTGTATTCTGCCAATTAGTGGGGTACTTAGTTTTTTATTTTCATCTGTTATTTCTGAATTAACTTTTGCCAGTATGTTATCCATTAACAGCACCAGATTATTTCTTCTGCTGGCTTCTTCTAAAAAAACCTGCTTTGTTATTTTTTCGTTTTGTTGGGTTATTAAATCATTTTGTGTGTCAATTTTTATTGACTGTTCATTTAAAACTTTTGTTTGGTCTTCTAATACAGTTGTTTGCTTTGAAAATACCTTTGTTTGTTTTGAAAAGATAATTGTTTGTGCAAAAATTAATAGCGATGGCAGCAATGCCAAGAAAAAGCCTATTAAACCAACCTTGGTAAATCGTTTTACTATACTTGCAGAAAATTCGGCAAAAGTATCTTTACTTACATTAGGTAGTTCGCTGTACAGTTTATAGAAACTATTTTTCAAATCGCTACCTACCCACCATTCAACACCTTTTTTAGTAATGGTAAAGTTTCTCTTTTGCTTATTCTTTTGTTTTTGATCTATTAACTCTAATTGCTGCTTAAGCTGCTTGTTTCTTCGGTAAGTTTTTTTACTTCATCGTTAGGAGACTTCATAATAATGTTCTATTAGTGCGTTAAATTAATGAAAATGTATAAACTTAAACATTTCGGAAAAACAACCGTTTTATTCAAATCAAAACTACACGAAATTTTAAAGTAAACAAAGTATATGTTAGGTGAGTTATTGCTCTTATAAATTTGGGAGGAATAAAATCACTCAATGTATCACCGTAGCAGCTACAAAATATAAAGCATCAAGATTATAAAATTTATAATTTCTGTTCATTATTGCTACCAAATAAAAATTTTAGTGTATGGCAATCGCATAAAAAAATGCATACATTGTAAATCAAGCAATTAGGCTAAGCTCCAATGGAACCTGTTCCATTGTACAGC